>Ga0181524_10002641_pt1 | contig 18157 bp, 5 predicted proteins | sample PEATcosm2014_Bin_34_FD_119761 | JGI IMG/M metagenome (GOLD analysis project Ga0181524, IMG submission 119761) | Peatland microbial communities from MTU Mesocosm Facility, Houghton, MI, USA - PEATcosm2014_Bin05_60_metaG | ecosystem: Environmental > Terrestrial > Soil > Wetlands > Peat | place...
GCACCAATGCGTGTGGAGTGTTTTGATAGGATTCATATAAAGGCCCACATAGGTTCAGTAGGCTACCCTACCGGGTCAACCAGGGGCATGTCAAGCTCCTGAACACGCGGATTCTCAGAGCGTGTTTGGAACGTCTCAATCCCGAGTCTTTGTCGGGGCCTTTGTCGAAAAGCTGGCCAATCCGATAAAGGGCGCGGCAAAGGTCTTCATTTGGCAGCTTCCCGAATACCCTCTCAGTAGCCCTGGTTCATCGCCGACGCATCCAGCAGCGTGGCCATCGCCTTCCGGAGACCGACGGGGTCGGAAGGCTTGTGGAGAATGGCGTTGACCGGGTTATGTGGGCCAGGTTGTTGCCCATGGCCCGTTATCGTGAGGATGGGCTGTCGTGTTGACCTGCTCAGGGCTCTCTCGGACCCACAGCCAACCGCACGACGAGCGAACGTTTGAATACGGGGAGGCGCAACTGGTCTGCCTCCAGAGCCGCGTTCGTCCAGCGGTTTTCCCAGGGATCATATAATCGCGCTGAGGTTCTGCCCAGATTCAATTGGCCGAGATCAAGCACGGCGCCCTCAACTGGACCGGGAGCTCTGCCTTCTCCCAGTTCATGGTGCCAGGTGTCCTCCAGATCTCGGCACCAAAGGAGTGCTGTATGCCGGCCTTTCAACACATAAACTCGCAAGCGCGGATGTGGCAGCATCTCGGGCTGGAAATGCTCTTCCGGAGGATCCAACTCTCTGACAGCCTCGGCGAACCGGCCGAAATGCCACCAGAGATTCTGTCTGGCCACGTAAGCATCCCAGTGCCAGATATGCCCTGGCCCCGCGGCTCCAGCGAAGAACGGGGCGAAGAGCACATCGTGCAGCAGGACTCCGTTGGTATCCTGGTTATAGAGTCTGAAGGGACCGCTGTGGCTTGGCTCGACCGCGCCACTCTCTGCCAGGAGCACTGGGCGGCCGGGTTGCTGCGAGAGCAGTTCACGCACGGCATCCGCCGCCAATAGGTCCATTGCCCCATGGCAAACTTCCAGTTTTGCCCCCAAGTCGAGGTAGCGATGGACCTGGGCCACGTCATTGCCGGGCATCGTGGCCAAGCGTCGATACGGACCCCGGGCATAATCACCGTCGAAGCTCCCAAGACTCTGCATCGCCAGGTTCCGTGGAAAGAGCCGGTGCAACTCCGGGAGCATGACTTCGGTCCAGCGCAGATAATCACCACCCTGAACGGCATTAATCTCATTCCACAACTCCCACCCGAACACGCTTGGGTTGTCCCCAAACCGATGAGCGAACCAAGCCAGTTTCTTCTTGAATTGCTCGCGGCTGGCGGTGCCGTTGAAGAAGTCGCTGATATTGGTTGCCGTGCCGCCATTGGCCACCAGGTGCAGGGGCTTGGCGGCCCAGGATTGGCGGCCATCCCCCAAGTGGCGGAAGTGCTCAAGGCACATCTTGATGCGGATGCCGTGCCGGGCAGCCATGGCCAGGAGCGCATCGATGCGCTTGGCTTTGGCTTCGTCGTAATCGCCGCAGCGGTCATGCTCGACATCGAAGAAGGGGTTACTGAGCCAGACCCGGATGTAGTTGCCGCCGTTCGCCTGGAGTTGCTCCATCCAGGCCTCTAGGGCTGGCAGTCCCCCATTGCCGGGCGGAGCGATCAGGTTCAGACCAATCGGAATATAAGGGCTTCCATCCGAAAGCTCGAAATACCTCGGATCGCGTGGGCTCACGCGGACAAAATCGGAGGCGCTTGTCGAGTGTTGGATAGGCGGCTCAGCGGCCCGGGCGAGATGACAGCATAACGTAAAACCTGCCAGCACCGTCAAGCCGGCGTGGGCATCGACCTTCAAGCAGCTCATGCCGCAGAGTATGAGCCAACCCGACGCGAGGAGCAAATCCCAAATGCGTGCCTCCCAATCGATTCAAAGACAACGAAAGGAATAAATGCAACTCAAGAAAGGGCTAAAACAAATCGGACTGGGGCGCTTTGGGCCAACGGCCTTTCGATAATCAAAAGAAACGCAGAGATGGTCGTACACAGCCAGTTCGTATCGTCTCCGTCGAATGCCCTCGCGCTCAATGCGTGTCGGCGTACCCGATCCCGATACCCACAAGCTCGTTTGCCGATGCGGGCTTCTTGGCGCTGAACTACGAGGCCCGCAAGCTCTCGAATCGCCGATGCCGGATACTTTGGCAGCGGGTGCCCCGCGTAGCGTTCGGCCCGATCGAGAACCAGGGCACAGAACATCGTGCAAAATAAATGCGCTTCCTTACAACGCGGATCCAGGCCCACGTCGTCAATCATCTGGCAAAAATACGGTTGCTTGCGGTGGAGTGCAGCGGACAACGATGCCGCGCTTCTTGAACCGCGGGGCGGAAATGCCCCGGCTATCTGCCTCAAATCGTGGACTTTAAATCTCATAGATCACCTGAGAGAGCGAGCAGGACAACCAGGAAAACGTGTTTCATGTGGCCAGAATACTCCTTTAGCCCAATCGGGAAACAGAATTCAGGGGTCGTCTCACCTCCATTTTTGGCCGGCGGCGGGTTTCGTCTTGCGGGGCAACCTCGATTCGCATCTCCACCTGGCATACAGCGCCACGCCGCTGTCAATCAGGTTGCCCACCACCATGCCCGGCCCCGCCGATAGGAGCTGGTCCACGTCGCCGACCGGGACCAGGCTGCCAAGGGCGCTTGCTCTGGCATGGCGGTTCCGGCAGAATCGGAATCGTGCCGCAGCATCACCCAGCACCACTGGACCAGCTCTTGGCCCTCGCCCAGGGCTACGCCGAGTTTGCGATGCGCAACCTCGGCCATGTCCCGCCTGCGCTCCTGGCCGACACGCCCAAGGGCGTGATCCAGTTCATCCCGCACAGCCTCAAGGACGTGCGGGCCAAAGAGAATTTTGCCAATACCGCCCGGCTGATTTGCGTCGGCTATGGTGTCACCGCTACGGTCCTTGTCCTCGAAGCCTGGATCAAGATGGCCAAGCCGGGCGAAACCGTGGACGTGAGCGCCGGGAATGATGATCTCGCCACACAGCGGCGCGTGTGGGAGCATCTGCACCCATCGGTTTCATCAATGAGCCAGTGATTTTTTTCGATTAACACCCTCAGCCGATGGTCGACTAAAGTGAACGCATGAAAACAAGCCTTGTAACACGCGGCCTCAAGCGGAGGAGCGCAACTCCTTTATGAATACACGTAGTATTTGGTCACGCAGCCTAACCATTGTCGGCAGCATCGCCATGCTGGTCGGTGCTGTTGACCCGATGGAGGGATCGGTGGTCATACTTCCCGGCAGCGCTTTGGTCGCGCTCGGCACCTTCCTCGGTCAAAACGACCGCCGAATGATCGCCTTCAGGGTGTGGGCATTCATTCTGATTGCGATTGGCGTGGGGGCGTTGTGGGGGCTGAGTTGGGTCGGAGGCATTGGAGGCAATTCTGGACGTTCGATGTGGTGGGGAGTGCTGATTCTGCCTTATTTGATTGGCTGGTGTATGAGTATTTGGGGGCCGGGGTCCCCGCGATGGTTGTTGCTGCTGGGCATCGTTGTTGGCCTTTGGTATTTGGCGATCGCTGCGATGGTTTTTAAGGGTTCGGGCCGACATCACGGAGACATGTCGGCTGCGACAATCACTGTGATCGGCACTATCGGCCTGCTGACCATTGGCGGTTGCATCACCGCGTTGGTCAGCCGGACGACAAGGTGCTTGGACAACTCGCACTCCAGTTCCGGCACCCATGACGGCCTGCCATAAACGCCCCATTCCCTGGAAACGTCCAGGATGGCCCCCACGTTTTGGTCGGCCTGGGTTTCTGGCCGCGAGTGAATAGGGTCTGATACCTTCCGGCGCATCAGGTATGAGAATTCATCAAAAATGCCCGCAAACCGAGGCTTTGGTCCAATGTTTTCTGCAGCAGTCCATCAAACGTGAGCGCCTGTCTGGTCGGACTGGTCTCATCGCATCCAAGGAGCGATCCAGCCGGCGTGAATTTCGCCATTCCGTTGGATTCCGATGAACCAAAGCGATTGCAGCACCCAGCCGTTTTCATCGACATTGGCGGCGGCCGCAACATCGCCCAAACCCTAATGAACAGAGGCGCTGTGGAGTGTTATCTACGCCGAAACAGTGTCCGTCGATGTCTATGGCTCCAACAGCACCTGTCCGCTTCCGCCGTTGCCCAGGAAAAAGCCGGCGCCCCTCCGCTCGCCCTGCAACACGACCCCGCCGAACGAGACCGCCTTCGAGGCGCCCGGGTTTAGCACACTGCCGCTGAACCCCCCGGTTGACGGTGTGAAGCTCAGGCTCAATTTGGGGCCGCTCAGGGCAGTCACCTGGTCGCTCGCCGCAAGCGCGATCCGATTGGTAATGCCCTCAGCCAAGCCGCCGCCAGTCAGAGTGAGCGTCAAATTCGTGCCGACGGTCAGGCCCAGGACGTTGGTCCCTCTGCCTGGCGGAAGGTAGCGCGCTCCCAAGGCCGCCGCTGCCAGGGAGAATCCAGCCTGGTACGGGCCGGACCTGACAACCGGCTCCGTCCAGGCCACGGAGCCGCCCAGGCCGGCAGCGTTGGTAAAGGTGAACCAGCCCCAGAGGATTCCTTGCCCGCTGTCGAGGGAGACGCAAAGCGGCCATTGGCCATACATCGAGAGCGAGGCGGTTGGGGTCAGCTTCGTGCCGTCCGCCAGCGTGCCGCGCAACGAGATCAGCCCGGCCTTGCTCACTGTGATTGTGCCGTAACTGTCCCCTGCCGGTTCATTCCCGGACCCATAGCCGCCCGCAATGACCATCGTGTAACTGCCCGCCTCCGGTGCAATGATGGTCCGTCCGTCATACGGGGTTCGACCGCCGTACAGTTCAGCAGTCCAGCCCCCATCGCTGATCGTCCCGCTCACCCAATCCGCCCCCGACAGCAGATCCAGATTCAGGGCCACCGCCAGCGAATTCAAGCCCCGCCGGGCAATCGTCTTACTCGCCCTGCCGCTCCCATCAAACTGTCCGCTGAAAGAGTACTTCGCCCCTGCCAGTTGCAGGCTGCCACTGTACGCGCTCTTGGCCGCAACGGTGAGCGTGAAGCAGCCGCTGCTCTGTGGCGAGACGCCGTTCGTTTCATCCGAGAACAGGCCGCTGTAACTACCCTTGGGCGGAACGAAGGGATACGCGACGAAGTTGGCAACCAAGCTGCGGTCTCCGCTGACGGTGAAGTTGTACTCAAGCGATCTGCTCACAACCTGTCCGTTTTCGGTCCACGCCACGAATTGGTAGCCCCCATTGGCATCCGCCATGACAACCACGGCCGCCCCGTTCGTGTACGCCCCCGCACCAGACACCGACCCAGCCCCCGCCGGTGACACACTCGCCGTGACGCTGTAATGGGAAGAAACTTGGACCTGCCCGTTCACCGTGACGAACGGGAGCGGGGCAAAAGCAGCGCCACTGTCCACCTCCCGTCTTGTCGGGGTGTCCACCAGCGCCAGGGCGGACGAGCTGCCCGGGCTGCCGATCACGGCAAAATTAACCGTGAAAAGCGATGTCCCATTGGAAACCGTCGCCGCGGTGAGGAGCGGATTGACGTTGTAATACCAGAGGACGGTCAATTGTCCGCCGGTTGCCTCTCCGGAGCCGGGCGTGCCAAAATCGCCGGCCTCCACCCCGAGGCTGGAGTTGAAATTGCCCACGCTCTGATAGCTCAACACCGTCGGGTCCCATTGCAGCGTGAATTGGAAGTCCCCCACGTTGTCAAAGTTGGTCACAGTCACGGCTGCAGTGACCGTACCCCCCTTGGGAACTGTATAATTGCCGAGCGCGAACGTGACCCCTTGCGCTTCGGCGCTTCCCGGGCTCAGCACGCTCAAGAGGGCGCTCAAAGCCAGGATCGTCTGAACGATCTCCGAGCATTTCGGAATTGGACTTTTCATAGGTCAAGATGGTACGGTGTTGAGTGGAACTCCTCAGAGTCAATCACTCCATCCGCACCCTGTAAAACCGCGGCTGCGTTTTGGCACTCGAGTCCGTCAGGCTCTTGACTGTGCCATCGCCCACAACCGCCGCCAAGGCCCGCCATTTCGGAGCCGACAATGAATCGGCACATTCAAGGGTGTAGCGCCGGCCGCTCACGCTCGGAACACAGATGCGGAATGTGCCACCGCTCCGATCCACAACGCACGAGATTATCGGCCTCACGCCCGTCACCGTCACCTGCCCATCCTCACTGGCCAGCCCACGCGCGGTAAAATCCACGCTTGCTTCGCGCGGTGTCGGCGAATCCCCGAACGCCACCGGCGACACGCCGCCCGCCGGCCCGATCGCTTCAAAATACACAGTGAATGCTGTCGTTCCCTCGCCCACGTCCAACCCCCGTCCCTCCGGATCGTCCCACGAGAACGTCAACTTGCCAGCCTCCGCCCGCGTCGTGCCGAAGTTGCCTGCCTCCAAGCCCCGCAGTCCAAACTCCCCCACGCCGGCATAACGCAACACCTTTGCATCCCAACCCAGCGTGAACTGCGCGCTGCTCAGACCTGCCACAGCTCCCACAGTCACCCGCACTCCCACCTTTTGGCCCGGGGCCGCAACCTGCCGCCCGGCGCCAAATCGGACCGTCGGCAGCGCAGTGAGCACCGAGCGCTCGGGCGGGAAGGCTTGAACCGGACCCTTCTTGCCCGCATCTCGGACGACGTGAGAACTCGCTCCTGGACTGACCCACGAGTTGTCCACGTCCCCGAGCTTTATAGCCACGTAATCCTGCCCCGTCATGTTCGCCGCCAGGTTCGTATACCACTGGTTGGTCGGCGCATCCCATGGATTTGAGGGGTCCGCAAACGCATAATCGCCCGGCACAAAACGCCACAGACCCGCCGGGTAGGTATTGGTCAGACCCAGAATCAACCGCCGAATCAGGGAGATGTCCAGCGCCGTGATTGTGCCCGAGTCATTGACATCCGCCGCCAGCAATTTGTAGGGTGAATCCAACAAGGCCAAACCCAGGACATGCCGCCGGATCAGGGCGATATCCAGACTCGACACGCCGTTGGCCGCGGGCGTGTCATCGGCCTTGGCCGGGCTGACCTCGCAATTCTGGCCGATTCCCAGGCCCGTGAAACTATAGCTGCCGTCGCTGGCGCTGAGTGTATTCGTATTGAGGCCCCCGCTCAGCGTGAGGCTGACCCCGCCCACGCCCACGCCCGAAAGCTGACTGGCTGGATAATTGGTCGGGTAGTACCAGACTCTGCCGCCCATGCTCACCGTGGCGACTGTCCCGCCCATGCTCGTCGTGGTATCGGCGGTCGCATGGGCAGCCTCCCGGTTACCCACGTTGTCCGTCGCCACGCTGTAGAAGCCGTAGGTATGCCCTGGCACCCCTGTGAACTGGGCGCTGGTGTTGGTCGTCTGCGGCTGCCAAGCAGTCCAGGGTCCGCCCTCCTCTGACACATAGATGTCGTAAAGCGCGATGCCGGAGCCGACATCCGAGCCGGACCAGGAGACGAGGAAACTGTCGGTTGTTTCCACGGCGGGCAACGCCGAAACCGCGCTGACGGGCGGCGTGGCGTCAATGGTGAGCAGGCATTGCTTGGCTGGGTCAACGCCCGCTGCGGGGTCTGAATCGTTCACCTGGTCGGTGGCAATCTGAGGCTCCATGTCAAAGGAGATCAACGCCACGTTCGACAATTGAGCGCCGGTCGGCAAAGCCGCCTGGGCGCGAATCGTATAGGAAACGTGGCCTTGCCCGCGGCCAGTGCCGTCTTCCGGAGGCAGGAAGCCGGTGCCCGCCGGCGGCGGCAGGCTGGTTGCCGGGTCGATCGCTTGAAAGTTGGCATAGACCAGCCCGCTTGCCTGCCGGATGCCGATCTGCACTTGCACCCGGAAGGACGTACCCTGATAGCTGAACGGCACGTTCGTCTGCACATACGCGGCGCCAGGCGGCACAGCGACCACCAAATCGCCAAAACCGAACTCCGTGACGTTGAACGTGCTCCAATCGTAATTGCCGCTGAGTTGATCGGTAACGTTGACCTGTTGAACGGGAGCGGTCGCGTTTGTCTGGTTCTCAAAATCAATCCGATACGACAGCAACCCCTTGCCAGCGATATAGCCGGCCGGGCCATAACCCGCCGGACCGATCAACCCGTTAGGGTCGCGGGTGCGGGTAACTTTAGAGCTGCCTCCGCCGCCCCCGCCTCCTCCTCCGCCCCCGCCGCCCCCGCCGCCCCCGCCACCACCCCCGCCATCTCCGGGGCCGCAATCGCCACCGCCGGGGCCATGGTCGGGGTCGCGGATACCGATGCCTGTCCAAGGCTCCTCGATGCCCAGGAAAAAGCCGGCCTGCCATCCACAGGTGGTCCCGAAGTTCAATCCGCATCCCGCGCTGGCGAGGCTTGGACCCAGAAAACCAGGCCCCAAACCCAAGCCGATGGATGGTCCTCCTCCAGCCCCACAGCCGAGCAGGAGGCCACTACTGCACTTGTACGGGCCGAAGGTCTGAAGCGGATCCGCCCAGCGCCAACCGCAGAACAGCCCGGACGGATCAGAAAGAGAGGTGGGCCTGTTACGAGCGTAACTATAAAGGTTGAGATCCCCGGCCTTCAGATGCTCCGGGTCCATCGCCAGGAAGCGGCCCAGGGCCGGGCTATAGAACCTCGCCCGCATGTAAATCAGTCCGCTCGCCTCCTCCTGCACGCCATACTGCCCGCCGAACCCGAACAGGTTCTGGCCAAGCTGCCCATTGCGCAACGGCTCCCCGAATGGGCTGTATGAGTAACTGCCTGCCACCGATCCCGCAGAGGAGATCACCTGCGCGACATTGCCGGCAGCATCCGCCGTATAGAAAACGTTGCCCAGAGCGGGGCCGCTGCTCGATAGCAGGTCCAAACCGTAGTCATTGTGTGCGGTGAGCTGCCCGTTTTGGTCGTACTCACCGACAACGTTTCCAAATCCGGCCGGGTCGGTGACACCGCTCGCGGTGGCTCCACCCGGGGAGGTGACAAGCGCCCGGTGCCCCTTGCCGTCGTACGCATAACTCCACGTCCCTTGCGGCGAGGTCATCGAAATCAGGCGGTTCTCGTCATTGTAGGTGTACGTCGTCGTGCCTTGCGCCGAGACCTCGGCTGCCAGGTTCCCATCGGCGTCAAATGTGTAATTGGTCGCCCCGAGCGCCACATACTGGTTCAGGTTGTTGACCGTGCAAATGTTGGTTACCCCGTTTTCGACCGTCTTGACCCGGTTCCCCGCCGCGTCATAAACGTAGGTCAGGTCCTGGTCAGGAAGGCCCGGCGCGTTGGAGGCCAGCACGGCATGGATCAACTGCCCGAGGTCGTCGTAGCCGTAAGCCCATACGCCGTCCAGGGAAGTCATGGAGGTGCGGCGTCCCCGGCTGTCGTACGTGTAGTTGAAGAAGGAAACCAGCGTGCCGTTGGCCAGCGCATTGGTCAGGGCCAAGAGTTGACCCGCGGCGTCGTATTGGCAGGTGGTGTGGAGGCCGTTGCCGAGGGTCTTTGTGGCGATCCGGCCAGCGGGGTCGTACTGATATAGGACCACGAGCGCATTCAATTCGTTGGTCATGCTTTCGAGTCGGCCCGCAGCGTCGTAAGAATAGAGCAGCGTGTGCCCGAGCTGATCCACGCTGGAAACGCGCCGATTGTTCGCGTCGTAAGTGAACGAGAGATACTTCCCTCCCGGATACTCGACCTTCGTTAGACGATTGCCCGAGTCGTACCTCATGCTGACGGACTCGAGGGCGTTGTGGTTCGTGTCGTACGTGGTCGTGTTCGTAAGCGTCCCGGTGGAGTCGTAAGAATAGCTCGTGGCCGAGCCGTCGGCAAAAGCCCTGCGGGTGATTTCGCCGTAATTGTTGAAAGAGTAGGCGATTTGATGCCCGCGCCGGTTCTTCCAGCCCACCTCGTCGCCGGCCGCATCGTAAGTCCAGCTCTCGACACTGCCGTCGGCATAAGTCATCGACGCGAGATTGCCGTGGGGATCGTAGCCGAACTGCGTCGCGTTTCCGTTGGCATCAACGACCGATGCCAGGAGGTTGTAGGGACCGATGAAGGTGAATTGGCTTTCGTTGCCCAACGAGTCGCTGATGCTGATGAGATTGCCCTGGTTGTCGTAGGTGTAGTTGAACGAACGCCCTGCCGGGTCCACGCCCGAAACCAGATTGTAATATTGATCGAAATTCCTGTGAACCGCGTTTCCGTTGGCATCTACGCTTTTGACCAGCAGCCCGCTATTGTCGTAGAAGAATTGGGTTTGGCCGCCCAGGGCGTCCGTGGCGATGACCTGGCCGCCGGCTTCGTAACTGAAGGTGAGGGCCTGGGCATTCCCGTTAAGATGAGTCCCGGTGAGCCGGCCCGCCGGGTCGTAGGTGAAATAGCCCCAATTGCAGCACGAGCTTGAGGCGGCAGTCAACGCGTGCAACTGAGTGGGCGAGCCGTTCGTGTTGTAAGTGTAGGCGACAGTCCGCCCGTCAAAGTATTGGGCGCCCACGAGGTGCTGATTGGCGGCATCGTAGCTCAGGACCGTCTGCCGCCCGAGGCTGTCGGTGACTGTCTGGACCAGGCCGGCGGCATTGTAAGCGAGCTGAATGCTCTGGCCCGCCGAATGGGTCAGGCTGGTCAGCAGGTTGCCGGTGTAGCCCAGGGTGATCGTGTTGCCGTTCAAGTCCTGAATATACCCGAGCTTGCCGTCCGAGCCATAATAGTACAGCAGGCCGGTCTTTTCGGTGAGAGCGAAGCCGCCGCCGCCGGCCGAGGCAAGCGTGCCATAATCGCCGGCCTGGTTGAAGTATCCGCCCCGTGTGTCCGGCTGGAAGACGCGCTGCGAGCCGCCGGGGCTGAAGACCGTGATGGTCCCGTCCGACCCCTGCTGCAAAGAATACTGCCAATTGTGCGACCAACCGCGGCCAAATGCGCCCAGGGCGTAGCGTTGCGAAATCCGCTCACCATACGAGCGGCTGAACGTCAGTGGCATCACCGGAGCGAGCACCGAGGCGTCAACCGAACTGGCCAGCGTCGCCATCGGGCACAGCCCGTCCGCTTGCAAGAACTGGAAGGCAAGGAGTTTGCCGAGATCGACCACGTCCAGGCCCAGCCGGCCAAGGTAGCCGGCATTGTTGTCCAGCATGGCCACATAGTCACCCCACGTGGAACCGACCACATTGGTGAAGGCCGTGAAGATGGCGTTCCACGCATCCGCCGGAATGCTGGGCGGCTGCATGTTGGTCTGGATCGCCCCCCAAGCCAGCGGCGTCTCATTGGTCGTCTGGACCACCCACAGGTCCCAGACTACGGGCGGGTAACTGAAATCCCACGGTTGTTGCCAGCCGGCATAATAAACCGGCACTCCCATCGTCTCGCCCGGTTGCAGCACACCCGGCGTGTTGCCGGACCCCAGGATTTGGATGAAATGGCTAAACCCAGCCGGTTCCGCCGAGGTCCAAAGTCCCTGGGCAATCAATGAGCTGTCCAGTGTCAGGAACGCGCCTTCTCTTCCATCTTGCGTGGCGCTCAATGTCAGCAACGGCGCCGGCATGGCCGCGTTGCCGGTATTCCCGTATTGGACATAGATAGTGGATGGAATATGGTAGCCAATGAACGACGGAAGGGTGAGGGACGTCACCAAATTGGGCGCCCCGACAGCCGACACCTGGAACGTGTTGGCCAGCGTCGCTGAGGCGCCCGAGGCCAAAGAGACGCTCACGGAATATATCCCCGGCGGCAAACCGCCCGCGGCTTCACTGGCTGTGATTTGCGTAAAGGAATCCACCGAAATTGAGGTCGCGGGATGTGCGTTGTTGGATGCGTCAATGAAGCTTACGGAACTGGAAGAGTCAAATCCCGCGCCCGACAAAGTAATGGTGAACGATTGGTTGGCGCCCGAGGTGTTTGGCGCCAAAGAGGTCAGCACCACTCCTGAGGAAGACGCCGTGAGGGTGTAGGGCCCGGGGGTTTGGATGTTGTCGCCATAGACCAGGACGTAATACGTGCCGCCGAAGGCCACGGGTATAAGGACTTGCTGGCTGGACGAGTTGGCGGCCGCGGCGGCGTAAGTGTAACTCCCCCGCGTGGGCGGACTGCCGAGTCCAACATAAAGTTCGGTGGCATTGCCGGCGCCAGCGTTCGCAAGAGAGAGCAGCGCCGGCGCTGGGTTGGTCATGCTAAACACGAAGAGCTGGGCCTGGCCGCTGCCCGCAAAAGTCCCCGTAAAGGCCGAGCCCAGGGACAGATTCGTCTCGGCCGTCGGAACAAGAGCAAAGGCGTACGCGATTCCGTAACCGCCGCCAGTGCCGTGTGCGCTCAGCGTGTAACTACCCGTGTAGGGTAGCGTTATCAAATCCGAACTGGACACCAAATTGCTGAAGCCGGTCCAATTGTTTGGGCCGTTCAGATCAAAAGCGGCGCCCGGCGAACTGAGGCTCACCAGGCTGAACCTTACCTGTTGATCGGCGCTGGCGGTGAAGCTCCACTGGTCCACGCTGTATGGCGTGGCGATGCGACCGCTGGCCACCTGGCTAAGAACCAAGGGCCCCACGTTCACTGTCGTGTCCCAAACTGTCAGCAGGTAGTTTCCGGCGCTGGCCAGTTGGTTCGCCGGAGCGCGCAGGAGAACCGTGTAGGTTCCATCGCTCGGAAGTTGCACGGCTGTCAGCGTCACGGTTGCGCCGGCAACCGAATTGCTGGCCCGGCTCAAGAGGTTGGTGGATGGGTCATAAAGCTCCACCTCGGTATAGTCGAGGGCTGGCGGCAGGACCGCGGCGCCGCCCGTGTCCACCACCACCGTTACGGAGCGGCCCCCGCGCCCAAAAAAGGTCCATTGATCCAGCGCCCCGGCGGCCGAGATGCTTCCCGCCGTCGTGGAACCTAAAATGAGCGCGCCGCCCGCATTGGGCGCCTGCGAGACGGTTCCGCCCGTGACACTCCCGCCGATCTGGGCCAATCGAGCGTAGAGGTGCAGGCTGTTCAGGTTCAGCGAGCTGCCGGCCGGCACGATGAGGGAGTTGGCATAGACGCACTCGGGCGACGAACTGGCGGTGTTCCTGGACTGGTCAACAAGCGTGACTTGCGCTCCCCCCTCCAAGCCGATCATGCCGTAGGCGAAGTTGTTGATGTATCCAGAGGAGACATTGCCGAGGTCCTGGCTCATCGCCTCGAGCAGATGCGAGCTGGCGCCGAACTGGAGGGTCCCCTCAGGAGCGTATTCGTCCGCATTGCGCGTGTCGCCGAGGAGGTCGCCGCTGAGCGTGAGCACCCCGCCCGGCTGAGATTCAAGAAAATTCGGGTCGTTAAAGGATAGCGAAACGTTGGCGTCCACCGCCGAGCCGGCGGCGATTTGGAAGTTCCCATCATTGTCAAAGCTTTGCACGTTCAGGACGATGGCTCCCCCGCCGTCGGAGGAAATTGTGCCCTCGCTGATCACCGCCACGTTCGTCGGTCCCCCCAAGGCGGCGTTGTAGCCAATGACCCCATTCTGGCCGCGAACCATGATGCCGGGGGCTATCGTCAGCGTGGTCTGGCCGTTCGTCAGCAATAGCCCGTTGTCGCCGGACCGGTTCCCAAAGACCACCGTCCCGCTGCCGCCCAAGGTCTGCGTGCCCGCAAAACTGACGACTCCGTACGAACTCATGGTCGGATTGCCCACCAGCGCCGCGCCGTTCAACACCAGACCGTTGGTCACCGTCAGTTCAGCCCCGTTGTACGTGCTTCCCACGTCCAGCACCCCGTTGACCGTAGCCCCGTCGAGTGTCCCGCTCTTGACCGCCAAGGCCGCGCCATTGGTCGTCGTGACCGTGGCCCCGACAATCGTCCCGCCCCAAAGGGTCAGCGAGCCTGGGCCACCCAGCCAGACCCTCGACACCGCCGCAGAACCGGCGAGATTGACCAGGCCGTTGGTAATAATCGCGGTGGCGTTTGTGCCCGGAACGGCGGCCGGACTCCAGTTTGCGGCCTCTGCCCAATCGCTTGAGAACCCGCCGGTCCAAGTGAACGTGCCGGTATCGCTTGTGGTGTGGGATGCAACCCACACGGCCGTCGGCAGGCCGCCAAACGACGCCGCCCAACCCGCAGTCCCCGCCAAGTAATAGACCGTCCCCGTGTCGCCCGAAAAAACAGTCGAATCCGCGCTGGGAGCGTTGCCCCGGAAATAGGCAGCCCTCAGGCTGCTGCAGCCAGAGAACGCATAGCTCCCTATGCTCGCGACACTCGCGGGGATAGCGACGCTAGTCAGGTTGGTGCAGGAAAAGAACGCCTCGCCGCCGATGCTGGTGACGCCACTGCCAATTGAGACGCTGCCCAGGCTGCCGCAGATGGCGAAGGCGCAGTAGCCGATGTTGGTGACGTTGTTGGGGATCGTGACGCTGGCCAGCCTGGTGCAGCCCTGGAACGCGTAGTAGCCGATGCTGGTGACGCTGCCTGGGAGGGTGACACCGGTGAGGCGCGCACAGCCGTTGAAGGTGTCATCCCCGATGGTGGTGACGCCGCTGGGGATCGTGACGCTGGTCAGGCTGCTGCAGGACTGAAAGGCCCCGCCCCCGAGGCTGGTGACGCTGCTGGGGATGGTGACGCTGGCCAGAGCGGTGCAGCCCCAGAACGCTCCGGCCCCGATGCTGGTAACGCCGCTGGGGATGGTGACGCTGGCCAGAGCGGTGCAGCCATAGAACGCTTGGGCCCCGATGTTGGTAACGCCGCTGGGGATCGTAACGCTGGCCAGGCTGGTGCAGGAGGCGAAGGCGAAGGCCCCGATGCTGGTGACGCTCGAGGGCATCGTAACGCTGCTCAGGCTGCTGCACCCCTGGAAGGCGTTGGCCTCGATGCTCGTGATGCCGCCGGGGAGCGTGACGCTGGCCAGGCTGGTGCAGCCACCGAAGGCGTACGCCCCGACGCTCGTGACGCGGCTCGGGATCGTGACGCTTGCCAGGCTGGTGCAGCCAAGGAACGCGTAGATCCCGATGTTGGTGACGCCGCTCGGGATGGCGATGCTGGTCAGGCTGCTGCAGCCGTAGAACTCGTAGTTCCCGATGCTCGTGACGCCGCTGGGGATTGTAACGCCGTTCAGGCGGGTGCAGTTGTAAAAGGCGTCGTCCCCGATGCTGGTGACACTGCTGGGGATCGTGACGCTGGCCAGGCTGCCGCAGCCTGCGAAGGCGTAGGTCCCGATGCTCGTGACAGCGCCCGGGATCGTGAGGCTGGTCAGCCTGCTGCAGCCATTGAACACGTAGTTCCCGATGCCGACGACGCTGCTGGGGATCGTGACACTGGTCAGGCCGGTGCAGCCGTCGAACGCGTGGTCGCCAATGCTCGCGACACTGTTGGGGACTGCGACGGCGCCCAGGCCCGTGCAGCCGTAGAAGACATAAGCGCCGATGCTGGTGACGCTGCTGGGGATCGTGACGTTGGTCAAGCCGCTGCAGCCGGAGAAGACGTAAGCCCCAATGCCGGTGACGCCGCTCGGGATCGTCACGCTGGTCAGGCTGCTGCAACCGGTGAACGAGCCGTCCCCGAGACTGGCACCGCCACCCAGCATCGTGATGCTCGTCAGGCTGCTGCAGCCGGAGAAGACGTCGTCCCCCATGCCGACGACGCTGCTGGGGATCGTGACGTTGGTCAGGCTCCTGCAGCCCCCGAACACATAGTCCCCGAGGACGAGGACGCTGTCGGGGATCGTTACGCTGCTCAGGCCGCTGCACCCCTGGAAGGCGTTGTCCCCGATGCCCGTGACGCTCGCCGGGATCGTCACGCTGCTCAGGCTGGTGCAGCCAGAGAAGGCGGAGGCCCCGATGCTGATGACGCCATTACTCATCGTGACGCTGCTCAGGCCCCTGTCATAATAGAAAACCTCCTGCCCGATATTGGTCACACTGCCGGGGATGGTGACGCTGGTCAGGCTGCTGTTATACCAGAACGCGTCGTCCGCGATGCCGGTGACCGGCAGGACACCGACCATGGCGGGGATGGTTACCGCGCCCCCTGCGCCGGTGTAGCCGGTGATGGTCACCGCGCCGTGATTGGTGCTGTAATTGAACTGCGCCTGTGCTGGTGCGGCAGCAAGCAGCAGCCAGCCGAAAAGGAGGTAGGTCAGATCATTCGTGTGATTACCGGTTGTTTTCAATCAGGGCTCCTTTCTGAACTCGTGAACGCGCACTCCCGTCGGAGCGGCCTCAAACGATTGACCCTCGATGGATAATTCTGCCCGAGGGCGTTCTCTGCGGGCAAACGCCTCGCTAACTTCCGGGCGGCGATTACTTCTGAGCGCATCGCGCACTTCCCCCCAGGATCAAGGGCCCGTTGCCTCAACGGCGCGGGCCTAACAGCCTGGGACCGAGCGTTTGTAGGCACGACCACCTTGGCAGGTCAAGGGAAAAACGAGCGAAGACCTCCTCGCGTGCTCTGGACGGCTCCTAATTGTCTTGTTTATGAAAGCCAGGTGATGCAGTCTCGTGCGTTGCATCGGGCGGCAGTGATGCGACGATTATGAGCAAGAAACCCAGCCGACAACCCAATCGCCCTGGCCCACCAGGCCAGCCTCAAGGACATGCGCGAGCGCCAGGAGGGCCGCTTCGGGCCGGCAAGGAACATCCGGCTGCACCCGGCGGCAGAAAATCCAAGGTGTGGGTCGTGGCCGCGCTGCTCGTGATTTGCGGGGCGGCATTCATTTGGCATCGGGTTTCCCGTTCGGATTCCTGGTCGCTCCTCGAAAGCAGCGGCTCGGTCGCGGCGCTGGAGATTCAACATCCGATTCAAGGGGCGGTCATGCCCCGGAACATGCCGGCGCCGGTCCTGTTATGGGAGACCAACGTGCCCGGCGTGGACGCCTGGGTCGCGGCCTTCAAGGCCGGTTCGCAGAAGTGGGTCTTTGAGGGCATTCAGCCCCGGTGGCGTCCGGGCGAAACGGAGTGGCGCGGCATAAAACAGGCCGCGCGCGGCGGCGCCATCGATCTCATCGTGGCCGGGTATGGAATGGAACACCCGCGGCAGGTCCACGCGCGGGGCGCTATTCGTTTCACCGTGTCGAGCGATGCAGTGGAGGCGCCTTTATTTTACCGCGAAGTGAATCTGCCCTTCAAGGAGGCTGTCAAGGACCCATCTCACATCCGGTGGCGTTTTGGCGCCTTGGATCAGGGCGCGCCCCCGCCGATCGTGCTGCAGAACCTGCCGGTATGCGGCAACTGCCATTCATTCAGCCGGAACGGGGAGTATCTGGCGATGGATGTCGATTACGCCAACGACAAGGGTTCGTATGTCATCACACGAACTGCCCGCGAGATGCGCCTGGCGACCAGCGAGATCATCACCTGGGACGACTACCGCCGCGAGGACGGACAACTCACCCTCGGCCTGCTGTCACAGATTTCCCCAGACGGCCATTTCGTGCTCAGCACGGTCAAGGACCGCTCGATCTTCATGTTCAAGCCGGACCTGGCCTTCTCGCAACTGTTTTTCCCATATATGGGCATCATCGGAGTCTATGACCGGGAGGCGAAACGCTTTTCCTCACTGCCGGGGGCCGATGATCCTGTTTACGTCCAGAGCAATCCTACCTGGAGCCCGGATGGCCAGTGGGTCGTGTTCGCGCGCACCCGCGCGGTCGAGGCCAAAGGGGCGCGCACCTCGGGCCGGCTGCTGCTGGATGGAGAGGAGGCGGAAACATTCCTCAGACAGACAAAGGACTTCCGCTATGACCTCTACCGCATCCCCTTTAACAGCGGGAAGGGAGGAAAGGCCGAGCCGCTGGCCGGCGCCTCGGCAAACGGCCGCAGCAATTACTTTCCGAAATATTCGCCCGACGGCCGCTGGATTGTGTTTTGCCAGGCCAACGGCTACATGTTGCTGCAGCCGGACAGCCAGTTGTTCATCATCCCCTCGGAAGGCGGGCAGGCCAGGCGGCTTGGCTGTAACCTGGGCCGCATGAACTCCTGGCATAGCTGGTCTCCGGACGGCCATTGGCTGGTGTTCTCATCCAAGGAGCACTCGGATTATACCCAACTCTACCTGACGCGCATTACCGGGAAGGGCGAGGCCAGCCCGCCGGTGTGGCTTGATTACCTGGTGGGGCCTGGGGGTTACGCGGCCAATATTCCCGAATTTGTCGCCTTGCCCACAAATGCCATTGCCAAGGTGCGCGAGCAGTTCCTCGACGACTATTCATACGTCCGGGCCGCTGACGAGTTCTTCAGCGA
>Ga0181524_10002642_pt1 | contig 18156 bp, 10 predicted proteins | sample PEATcosm2014_Bin_34_FD_119761 | JGI IMG/M metagenome (GOLD analysis project Ga0181524, IMG submission 119761) | Peatland microbial communities from MTU Mesocosm Facility, Houghton, MI, USA - PEATcosm2014_Bin05_60_metaG | ecosystem: Environmental > Terrestrial > Soil > Wetlands > Peat | place...
CGGTGGTTTCGGCAACGACGGCTCGCGCTTTCGAGACGAGTTTCCAATCGATGTGTCGTGGTCTTGACATGCCGCGATTGTATCATTTTTAGTCTCATCTTGAAAGCGAGCTAGAATAAGTCCTCGCGCCATACGCGTGTCAATAGGTGTTAACGTAAATTCTTCCTATCGCTGGCAAAACAATTCTAGAAGGGTGGATAAGTGTCGAAAGCTGATGGCCCATAACTGATAGCTGGCAGCCGACAGCTCAAAGCAGGCGCCGGCAGAGAGAATGATGGGCAAGCCCGAGGTCCAAAAAAAAACGGAAATTCAGGTATAGACTGAAATCCCGAGAAACCTCCATGTTGATGTTGTTTCGTCAACTCGTTTCGATCCTAGCCTTGCCCGGAGTGGTCGCGGTTGCGTTGCCGGTGTGGATAGCACGGAGAAACCATATAACTTTCATCCGCCCTCACGATCTGGCGAGCATGGCGGTTGTCCTGTGTGGACTGGCTGTACTCGCTGTCGGCGTTGTGCTGTTCGCAGCTTCCCTCTTCTACTTTTGGTCGCGAGGGCACGGCACGCTCGCACCGTGGGACCCGCCCCGCCACTTCGTCGCCGAGGGCCCGTATCGATTCGTTCGAAATCCGATGATCAGCGGGGTAATCTTTGTACTCCTCGCAGAAGCGTGCATCTTCCGCTCCTTGCCGCTCGCGGAGTGGGCGGGCTTGTTTGTACTGATCAACATGGTTTACATCCCCGTTCTCGAAGAACCCAAACTAGTGACACGTTTCGGAGAGCCTTACCTGCGTTACAAACAGGCCGTCAGGCGATTCCTGCCTCGCCTCCATCCTTGGACTCAAAACGAGCCTCAATAGAGCAGTGTCGTGCTCCATCATTCACCAATAGGACAAGGCTGGTGGAAGTAGGGGCGGCGAAAGATGACTCGCTCTTATCTTCTAATCAGAAATCCGCCATCTTGTCCGTCAGCCGACGGATAACCTGCTGCTCCCCAAGCGCCAAACATAACTATCTTTTGACTTGACAACTCAGTAATAATCTGGTAGGCTAAAAATGTGGCGAGGAGGCGTAGGCAATGGTGCGCAGCCGAGCGGCGGAATCCCGCCGCGGCGCGAGCGAAAGACTTGGGATTCGCGATACGAAACATGGGATTCGGGAATCGGGATTTGGGGCACGAAGTTTACTCTGGGTGCGAGGTGAAGACCCTCGAAAAACGTGCGCCTTTCCATTATGTACATGATAATAAAGGCAGTTAGCAAAATCCAGGGTGACGGGCACAATATTTCAAGTCATTGAAATTAAATCAGTTATATCATTCCTTCGTGGCCAGGGTAGAAAAACGCGGGGGGGGGGAAATGAAGGGAACCTCCATTATGTTATTGAAAACAAATGGAGGAAAAATGTCCGAAATTGGGCTTTCCATTATGTTGATGAAAACAAAAAACATAGAGGCGGCCTTCCATTATATTTATGAAAAGAAAGGAGATGCTTGAGACAGCAGACAGAAAACGGTAGACGGAAAACGGGAGAAAGCAGTCGGGAAACAGCAAGTTGAAGTATGAAGGATGAAGGATGAAGGGTGAAGGAGAAAGGATGAAGGGCGAATGCTGATCCATGAGACAATTGGCGAGCGTCAGGGGAGGCGCGGCACCGCGCCCGCCCCTTTGACTTTTGACTTTTGCATTTTGCCTTTTGACTTGCTTTGGCGGAGCAACGCCACCTCTACAGCAAGGTTAAATGGCGGGATAAACCCGCCGCGACGCCTAAATCTAAATGGCGGCGCAAAGGAAAATGGCGGGATAAACCCGCCGCTACACTTAAACCCCTCAGTGCGTGATGCTCATGTCTCCGGAAGTTCCGCCCACCGCCGGCACGTAACACTGGAGCGTGTAGTCCATCACCATCCGGTCGGCATTGAATCGCCATCCGAGGGTGCGGATGGTGCGCTTCATACGTTTGATCCAGCCGTGCGGCAAGCCGTCGCGGTCGCGCTGGTAGTAAAGTGGGATGACTTCTTCCTTCAGCACGCGGTACAGGTCCTCGCTGTCCCGCGCATCGTGCAAACTCATGTTGGTATGGGTCCTGCCCGTGCCGATGGCGAAGCCGTTCAAGCCGTCATAAGCCTCCGCCCACCAGCCATCCAAAACGGAGAGATTGAGGCCGCCGTTCAAAACGACTTTTTGTCCGCTGGTCCCGGACGCCTCCAGCGGCCGTCGGGGGTTATTCAGCCACACGTCGACGCCCTGCACAAGGTGTCGTCCCACATTGATGTCGTAGTCCTCGACGAAAACGAATCGGTCGGCAAACTTCGGGTCGCGCATGAGCTGCGCGACTTGTTGGAGCATACGCTTGCCAGGTTCGTCGTGCGGATGGGCTTTCCCGGCGAATACAAACTGCACGGGCCGTTTGGGATCGTTGGCGAGGGAGGCCAGCATTTGTATATCGGTCAGGATCAGGTTGGCGCGCTTATAGGTGGCAAAGCGGCGGGCAAATCCGATGGTCAGGGCGTCCGGACTCAGAATGCGACCAAGGCGTTGCCGCATTTCGAGCGGTTCGCCCCGGTGCTCCGCCTGCTCGCTGGCGCGGGTACGAACAAATTCCAAAAGCCGCTGCTTCAGGCTGAGATGCGTTTCCCACAGCTCCCCGTCATCGACGTTTTCGATCCCTTCCCAGATGCGCGGCTCGCTGCTGTGCTCGTGCCATCCCGTCCCGAGGTGACGGTCGTACAGGCGGAACATCTGCGGGGCCAGCCAGGTGGGGACGTGCACACCATTGGTGATGTGGCCGATGGGGACGGTGTCTTCCGATTCGCCGGGAAACAGGCCTTTCCACATGGCGCGGGTCACGCGACCGTGGAGCGACGAAACGGCATTGGCGCGACGGGAGATCCTCAGGCCCAGCACGGTCAAACAGAAATCTTCATTCGCATTGGAGGGATTTTCCCGTCCAATCTGCATCAGGCGATCGAGCGAGAGTCCCAGACGATCGCGCAGCGGGCCCAGGTGCTCTTCCACCAATCCGGCGTTGAAGCGATCGTGGCCTGCCGGCACGGGAGTATGCGTGGTGAAAACCACTTCCCGGCAAACGAGCGGCAGGGTTTGTTCAAATGTCAGGCCCTCATCTTCCATGCGGGCACGGATGGCCTCGAGCAGGGCAAAGGCGCTGTGCCCCTCATTCAGATGAAGAACACCCGGGGTGATCCCCATGGCTTTCAGGGCCCGATAGCCCCCAACCCCCAGGAGCAATTCCTGGCGAATGCGCACGCGCCCGTCTCCACCATACAAGCGGGAGGTCAGTTCCCTGTCCTCGGGAGCATTGCCGGGCACGTTGGAGTCAAGCAGGAGCAGGACGCACCGGCCGACTTTGAGCCGCCAAACCTTGGCGCGGAGGGAACCACTGCGGGTTTCGATTTCCACAGTGACCGGTTCGCCGGTCTTGCCAATGGCCGCTTCCATGGGCAACTGGCTGACGTCGGTTTCGAAGTACTCTTCCCGCTGCCAGCCGTCCCAATCCAGCCGCTGGCGGAAGTATCCCTGGCTGTAAAACAGCCCCACTCCGACCAGCGGAATGTCGAGGTCAGAAGCGCTCTTGATGTGATCGCCGGCAAGAACTCCCAAGCCGCCCGAATAGATGGGGATCGATTCATGCAAACCGAACTCAGCGGAAAAGTAGGCGACGGGCCGCGGCCTCAATACTCCCGCGTTCTTTGCGCCCCAAGTCCGATCCTTATGCAGATATTCGCGCTGCCGGCGGTAAGCGTAGTTGATTCGCCCATGCAGCACCAGTTCGCGGGCGCGGCGCTCAATCCCCGCAAGCGGGAGCGGGGTGAGCACGGAAATGGGGTTGTGATTGAACTGCCGCCAACGCACCGGATCGAGGTCGAGAAACAAACCGCCGGAGTCATGGTCCCAACTCCACCAGAGATTGCGCGCCAGCGACCAAAGGCGCTCCTGGGCGGGAGCGATAAAGCGATCCAGAGTTCGAGCCTCGTTGACCACCGGAGCAACCTGCGCGGCGGCCTCAGTGAGCATGTGAATCTCTTCCACGTGGAAGACGCGGGGCACTATTGTCTGAACGGTGAGAACGCCTTGCAACAGACCTTGATCAATCAGGGGAACGCCGAGGAACGACCGGTAAGCGTCTTCACCCGCCTCGCTGAAGTACTTGAAGCGGGGATGGCTCTTCACTTCTTCCACCGCGACGGGACGCAACATCTCCGCCACCAGGCCCACCAGTCCTTCATGAGTGGCCATACGAAGAGTGCCGATGCATTGAGGACGGAGACCCAGGGTCGCCGCCAGCACCAAGTTGATCCGGTCCGGCTCCAACAAATACACGCAACAAACCTCGGTCCGGAACCGGCGCGCAATCAAGGCCACGACGTTCATAAGGGTTTCGGCAGGCTTGTCGCCCTCCTGCGCGAGATTCGCAATGTCTTCGATCGTCAGGACATGACTGGCTTCCACCGTGTCTTCAGTTTGGCCCATCCCTCTAAATCCCCCTGCCGCTCAATAACCTCAGCGGCTATGACCGTTCAACCCAAAGTTGCCCCAGCAAGGTCCCGCAGGCTCAATGCCGGAAATATCCCGGCAATCCGAGCAAACGCCCTGCCTGCGAGAGCTGCACCTTGGAATTCACGATGCAGAATCCCGGCTGCCCCCATATTCGGTGTTGAACTCGAACCAAGAAGCCGCTGGTTGGTGAGACTGAAATGATTCGAAGTCAATACAAAGACAATGAAAAACATACACGGGAGGCGGCAGGAAGTCAATTGGAAACCCAGCATTGGAAACCCAGCCACTTGCGTGGCGTTTGTTTGCTGTCGTCGAATCGTGAGATAATGCCGCCGGTTGGACCAACATGATTCGGGCCGAATAAATATTTAGGGAGGGTATTATGTCTAGAATTTCCAGGAGAGAGTTCTTCAAAAACGCGGCAACCAGTGCCGCCATGGCCGGGTTCCTGTCTGGAACCGTACAGGAGCTTTGCGCCAATCCGCTCGGCATGCCGATTGGATGTCAAACTTGGCCGGTAAGGGATATGATCGCCAAGGACTTTCCCGGCACCATCAAGATGCTTGCCGCAGCGGGATTTCAAAGGGTCGAGCTGTGCTCGCCTATTGGCTACTCAGATTCCGGGTTCTCCGGCCTCGCGAAATACAAAGGGGTCGAGTTGCGGAAAATCCTGGCCGATGCGGGCGTCAAGTGCATCAGCTCACACTTCGGCATCGACGAACTGAGGAAAGATCAGGCGGCCAGCATTGCCTGGGCAAAAGACGTCGGCTTGACGCAAATGATGGTGCCAAGCCTTGACGGGCCCAAGAATCCGACGATGGATGACGTGAAGAAGGCAGCAGACGAATACAACAAGATGGGTGAACAGGCCGCCAAGGCCGGCATTCAGCAAGGTCTCCACAATGAAGACTTCGAGCTCACGAAGGTCGACGGCCAGCGGACTTATGACGTGTTGTTTAAGCTTCTTGATCCCAAGCTGGTGAAATTCCAGTTCCAGGTTTCCACGATTAGCGCAGGTTACGACGCGGCCGAATACTTTACCAAGTATCCAGGTCGCTTCATTTCAATGCACGTGCAGGGGTGGTCCACAAAAACGAGGAAAGAAACAGCCGTGGGCCAGGATTCCCTCGACTGGAAGAAGATTTTTATGGCGGCAAAAACGGGCGGCATCAAGAATTACTTTGTTGAAATGAACCTGCCGCTGATGAAAGCCAGCGTGCCCTACCTTCGTAGTCTTCAGGTGTGAGGCATGCGCTTAATTCCGTCCGAGAGAAATCCACGAGTATGTGGTCGTCACACCGTGAGGAGGCCGGCCGTGTCTATTTGTAGCGGCGGTCTACGGCCAAGGCTGCCGAAATTAGTGCTCCCCAACGGGGAACGAAATTGATGCCTGCCCGTTTTGAGTAGGGGCACGCCACGGCGTGCCCCTTCCACAGCGCATCATCGGCGGTCTATTTCCCGATGCTCGTCATGTCAAAACTCTCTTCCAACGCCGCGATTTCGGTGAGCCACACTTTGTATTGGGAGAAAGAATAGGGCGGCACGCCTTGCAAGTAATGGTTCGCATACTTCTTGCCGTTCGATGTCCATTCGATGAGGAAGAGCCGCTTGCCCGAGTGAAAAACCGGAATTTGGCCGAGTTCCAGGTTTTCATTCGCTCTCACCGCGAAATCGCCTTCCAGCAAAGTTTCGCCCGAATCGGCGTCCCAGACGCGGTAGTGGCCGGTGGCATCTTCTCGCGAATCATCTCCAACGACGACCGGGCAGTGCCAGTCCCGGGGCTCATCCACCATGACACAGACCGGCTCCTGGACGCGCCGGATGTAATAATAGGCAAGCTTTTTGTTGAAGTAATAGTCGACAATGGCGTCGGAGAACTGTGGCCAACCATCCATGACATTCCACCAAATCAGTCCGGTGCTCCGCCATTTGTTGAGGCGAGTCATCTCCACGAAAAATTTCTTCGCCTCGGCCTGCGAAATCTGCGAAGTCAGGATGAAGTCCTCGATGTTGGGCGGCACGGCGCCAAAAAGCTCCTGCACCTGATTGAACATCAACTTGATCCGCCCGGGATTACCCGTCCAATCCGTGGAGTGAAGAACCCACTGCGGGTTGTCTGTCGCGGGCCAGACGTGCTCCGGGTCAATGAAACGTTTAATGGAGGAAAGGCTCGGGCAGCCGTGATAACCGATCTCACTTACAAAATGCGCCGTATGTTCGGTGTAGTAAGTACTTTTGAAATAGTCGCGCGGGCCCCACAAATGGTCCTCGGGCATGAGGCTGAGATTTCCAGTGGCAATCACTTCCGGCGACATGTAGGGAGAGCTGGGAAGATAAGGCCGATAAGGATCGGCCTGGAAAACCACTTGCGGCAGAATCTCGCGCGTGATTTTGTTGTGCGCAGGGTCCAGGCCCGCGCCATAGTAAGATTGGTCAACCTCATTGTCGCCGGACCAGAGGGCGAGTGAGGGGTGGTTCCGCAACTTTCTCACCACCGAGATGGCTTCGTTCCGCATGACCTCCAGGAACTCTGGCGTTTGCGGATAAATCGCACAGGCCATGGAGAAGTCCTGCCACACCATGATCCCGTTGCGGTCGCAGATGTCAAAGAACGCGTCGTCCTCGTAGACGTTTCCTCCCCAGCTTCGCAGAAAGTTGCACTTCAGATCGATGAATAACGCGAGGATCTTTTCATAGCGCGACGCGTCGCGGCTGTGAAAGGCATCCGCGGGCACCCAGTTGGAACCCTTGATCAAGATCGGTACTCCATTGACCTTGAAAAGAAACTGACCTGGTTTTTCCTGGCTTGTCGTCTCGGTCCGGATCAATTCGAGCTTGCGAACTCCCACGATGTCCTCGCGGGAGGCGATGACCTTTCCATCTTGCAAGAGTTGAGTTCTCACGTGGTACAGATTCGGGTCACCATAACCGCGTGGCCACCACAACTTGGGGTTCTCGACCTCCACCTCGAACCGCCCCGCTGTGAACTCCACTTTGTGGGTAAATGTAAATGTCGATTCGCCACAGTGGCTTTCCACCCTCAGCCGGAGTTGGGGAACCAGCGCGAGGTCCGTCGAGAGTTCGTACGAGACGGCCAGCCGGGCACGTCCCGCCTCGACAGAGAGGGTGCTGATGTACAGATCAGTGATTTCGTCTTTCGCATGAACGATAAGTTCCACCGGACGCCAGATGCCCGCCGTCACTGCCCGCGGCATGATGTCCCAACCATAGGAGTGTGCAGGCCGGCGGATCCAAATCGCCTCCTGGTTTGTCTTTCCGGCGTTGATCGTATAGGCGGGGTCATACCGCTTCGCGGCCGCTGCGACAATGGGAGAGCTGAGCCGAACCGTCAGCAGGTTTGTCCCGGCGCCCTCCAACATTCCCGTAACATCAAAGGAGTGCTCCACCAACGCGTCGGCCGTTTCTCCCAGTTTCTTGCCATTCAGCCAATAGGTGGCGAGGCAGTCCACCGCGTGAAAGCGAAGTTCCACCCGCCGCCCTGCCGTGCCGGCGGGAGTTGGGAACTCACGTTGATACCACCACTCATAAAGTTCGTAGGGTTGCAGTTTCCTAAGGTGATCGCCAAGGAACAAGTCCGGGGGCAGCACTCCCTGGCGCGACAAATCCAGGGCCGCCTCGCCCGGCACGGAAGCTTCAATGGGCGTTAACCCATGGGTCTTCAATTGGTCCGGGTTGGTAATTTGATACTTGCCCTGGGGAAAATAGAAAGACTTCCATGCGCCATTCAGGCTGACGTGAACCGATTCGGCAGATGCTTTCTCGCTGGTAACTCCGGGAGTCGCCTCTGCCGGCAACCACAACGAAACCCCCATCAAACATAAGAGCAATAAAAACGGTCGGGCTGGTTTCGCATCCATGTCTCCTCCATTACCTTGGGCCAAAGACCGGTTCGGCGCCGGAGTGGCACGGGCATCTTGCCTTTGTGAATTCATATCCAAGATGGCCATGCCACGCGGACTCTCTCCTTTTGACTTTTGACTATCTTTCACGGCTTCCCTAACCTACCGTCCTCCGTTCATCTCACGACGAATCCGCGCTGGGTCATCGAGCGGCTCGGAAGGAGGAAGCGGCTTCCCTTTAAGCAGGCTGTAAAGCGGGTCGCGCGCTTTGGCAGGATCAAAAATTACTGTGTCCGAGGGGAGTGCCACATAAGGTGAAACATCCGAGGTATCTGTGAAGCAATCAGAAAGGTCCGTGGCCGCAGCATCATATTGGTTGAGGGGTGGAAGGCCCAGAATGTGTTCGATGGTTTTGAGAATACTCAACATGCTGGTATGCACGTGGGAAACACCCCTGCGTGAAAAGGGGCTGACCACCAGCACGATACTGCGATGAGCATCCACATGGTCGTGCCCATTCTGTGCGTCATCCTCAGTAATAAAGATGGCCATCTCCGGCCAAAATTTGCTATGCGAGAGCAAGTCGATGATCTTGCCGAGCGCCAGGTCATTATCGGCGACATACGACGCGTGATAAGGATAGCCATCCTCCGGCCGTGGCTTTGCCGTATGGTCATTGGGCAACCAGATGTAAATGAATTGCGGCAGCGGCTGAAGCCCTCCCCCATAGCGTTGCTCAAACTCCTTCTGAAATTGCTCGAACCGGTACTGGTCCGGAATCGACGTGTTGAATGTGGGATAAGTCCGCGAAGTGTTATCGTAAAGCGGTCCGGACAGGGGAAGGTTGATTCCCAGTCGCAGCCCGGTGGGCTCGTAACCCTCATCTCCCTCCCCTGAAAGCCCTTCTCCGTAATTCCGGAAAGTCTTGTGATGGCGCGCGAGGTGTTCCCACAGCGAACCGGCTTCGAGGTAGTCCTCCGGGCGCAGGGAGGAAGATCCCCCCAGGCTCAGGCGGTCGGGAGCGTCGTTGTCATAGTATAAATGCGAGTGTCCCCCGTAACCGGGAGCCCAAGTGGTCTCTACCCATTCATTGGGATAGCTATCCACCAGCCAGTGGTGCCCATCAAAGGAAACGTCCGAATCCACATAGTAGTTGTCGCTCAGGCCGAAGCGCTGAGCGAGCGCGTGATGATTGGGGGTGACGCGCACATGCTCTAAAGTTGGCCGGCCCTCGTCATGAACCTCGGCATCCAGTCCCCAGCGCGCCAATGTCGGATCGCCGTTGACCTCCTCCCCGCCCATCGTGCGAATGTCGCCCAGGACCTCGTCATAAGTACGATTCTCTTTGACGATGAACACGACGTAGCGGAGGCTCTGGCTAGGTCCGCCGGCGGAAGGAATGGGAAAGTCTTTCGGTCTCGGCTTCTCCCCAGACGAGGGGAGGAAGCCGTTGTTGCTCACGACGCGGTGGGTCAGTTCCGCAAGCTTGCCGGGCGGCGGCACGGGGATGATCGAAATGGTGCCCTTCGTGATGTCCCCAATGTAATCTCCCTCCTGCCCTCGGTGAAAATCGGAGCCGCCATTGGGTCCGGCGCCGTACCCCTTGGCGTTGGCCACATAGAGCGTTCGCCCGTCTTTACTCAAGGCCACGCGCGCCGGAAACCAGCCTGTCGGGATATAACCTAGCACGGAGTTGCTTCGCGTATCGAACGCGGCCACGGCATTGATTCCCGCGCAGGCGATGTACAAACGCGATTCGTCCGGGCTCAAGGCGACGCCGAAGGGCAAAACCCCTCGCAATCCGCCCACGCCCGGAGCAGGCTCCAGCCTGATGGTGGCAATGAGACGGCTCCTTTCTGCGTCCAAAATACTGATGCTGTCCTGCGCGGAGTTCGAAACATAGACGCGAGTATGCCCCGCCACCACCGCGCCGGGACTCGACCCGCCCACGGACTTATTCCCGATCGCCAGGCCCGTGCGGACTCGGGCCAGAACTGTTGGGGGGGGGCCCTTTGCATCAAGGATGAAAACCGAATTTGACTCCGGCACGTTGGGGTCGCCCAAGCCGGGTATTTTTTTCCCGGCAATGAACGTGCCATTCTCCGCCTGCGGGGTCCCCGATGCGAAGGGCGCAAAATCCAGCCCTGTCTCCCCGCCCGCGTCTCATCAAATCCCGGCACCACCGAATACTGAAACGTGCCGACGTTGGATACGTAGACCCGGTCGCCCTGCGGGCTCACGGCCACGGCGAAGGGCAGCCGCCCCACGCCGACCCGCCATACGATGCCCCCTCCTCGCGTTTCAATACCCACCAGTTCGAAGTGCGCAAGGTCCAGGGCATACAGTAGCTTGCCATCCGGAGATAGCGCTAACGCCCCGGAAAAGCTGTGGCGGTAGAGCTTCCCGTTAAACTCACTGTCCAATAGAATGACCTGCGACCGCTGGCCAATTTGCAGGTCGTAAACATCAATTTTTCCAGTATCACCTTCCGAGACATAAGCCGTCCGGTTATCCCCCGCGATGGCGAGACCCATGTAGACGCTGGAGGGTTCGACGTCGGAATGCTTTAATGGGTAGCCGTGAGGAATTTGTTGCACGTCGGGCGCAGGGGCGTCAAGCGCGCTGACGATCGAAATGGAGAATGGCCAGGTACCCGTGTTGGCCGTTACCAGCAGATTTCCGTCGGGGCTGAGCACCATCCCGTAAGGGTGGGGCTCAACGGTAACCTGTACCCCTTCCGGTGTAATCAATCGCCCGTTCGGCAAGACCGTTTCTCCAGATGGATTAATGTGAGTCGGACGGTCCCCCGCCGGCGCGGCCAACTCCAGGGGGTGATTGCCCCTTTCCGCGTTCGAAAACAAGGGTGGCTTGACGACCAGGAACAAACCCAAAATAATCAGCCCAATTAAAAGGATCACTCGCCGCATAATGCATCTCCCTAGAAGTGACACGGGCGTCCCGCCCTTGCGAAGTCATGGCCAGGATGGCCATGCCACATCACCGTTTACTTTTCCGGGCTCGCTTCCTTGAAAGCATCGGCCAGCGAAACAACTTTGAGGTTCGCCTTCAACGTGTCCAGCGTTTCGCGGCTCTTCACTACCACGTTTACCGGCTCACCCGGCAATAGATCGAAGTAGTTATCAGACAATTCCGGACTCGCGGCGCCGAAGGTCACATAGACGCTTCGCGCCAGCACAGGTGAAGAGAGTTTCAGATGGAACCCATCGGCCGCCTGGGCGAGTTCAGCGCTGATGTGCGCCTCGGTCAAATGCACCTGTTTGGTTGGTACCAGGTAGGTCAGGTTGCGAGATATTGTCTTCCCATCCACAACCAGCTCAGCTACCACGCATTCGCGAGCCGTGTCGGCGCCGCTCCCCGCACCTACGTCCGACAATGGCATCTTCAAATACACCTGGCTTGAGAGCCCCGGCACACTCACCGGCTGATCCGTCTGCTTCACCACCTTACCGTCGAAGTCGGTAATGCGCAGTTGCAATTCGCCCGACACCGGCTGCACCTTGTCGGAAACGATGTAGGTCTTGAGCATGCCGTCTTCAACATGTGGCGATACGAGCACCGAGGCATAAAAGCGACGCGCATAGTACTGCAGGGCCTTCCATCGTCCGTAATAGTCAATACTCGACCACGATGCCACGCCCCAGCAGTCATTCAGTTGCCAGAAGATGGAGCCCATCGTTTCCGGCCGGCTGCGCCGCATGTGCTCGGCCCCAATCTTGATGCCTTCGGCCTGCAGCACCTGGCTCACGTAAAGGAAGGAGGCAAAATCCTTTGGCTCGGGATAATCCTTGAGCAGATAATCGTGGATAATCGAATTGCCTTCATCGTTTCTTTGGTGGGCCAGCATTACGGGCGTAAAAATGCTCGTGCGATCCTCGGGCGCCGTGAAGGCTTCGATGGTCTTCATCTCCGGGAACGACTGGAACCCATATTCCGTCACAAAGCGCGCATGATGGTGTTCGTAAGTCGAGAACGGCACTCGTCCATGCCATACATCCCAGATGTGCGAGTCGCCCGTCTGGAAAGTGGGCGACGTTTCTTCGAAGTCAGCGCTCGGCGAACTTGGCCAGTACGGACGTTGCGGGTCCAGACTTTCCACCACCGCGGGAATTAGGCCGTTAAAGGTAGAAACATAGTCTTGCCACATCTGCTTGAGAACCTCCGCCGGAAGCTGCCCGCGACCCTTCCAGTAGAGCGCTTCTTCCGTTTCATTGTTCCCGCACCAGATGATGATGCTGGGATGGTCGCGCAGCCGCTTCACCTGGTCTCCAATCTCCGCCGCGACGTTCATCTTCCAGGCATACAATCCGGGTTGCCAGTCATTACCAAACATGAAGTCCTGCCACACCATGATGCCGAGTTCGTCGCAGATCCTGTAGAATGTCTCGCTCTCGTAATAGCCGCCGCCCCAGAGGCGGATCATGTTCATGTTGGCATCCTTCGCCGACTGGAGAATCCGGCGGTAATTGGCCTCTGTCACCCGGTTGGGAAAGCTGTCGAAAGGAATCACGTCCGCGCCTTTGCCGAACACGGGAATGCCGTTGACCACAAACTCGAACGATCGCCCCCATTGATCGAGGTCGCGCCGCAATACCACGGAGCGTAGACCTGTGGACACGTTGCGATCATCCTCAACGCGGCCTTGGGTTTTCACCTCCGCCGTAAATGTATATAGTGGCTGCGCGCCGTACCCCGACGGATACCAGAGATCAGGTTTGTCGATCTCAAGCGGCAAGTCGATGTGGTTCACCCCGGCGTGGAGACTCACGGTCCGTGTTGCCTCCGCCGGCTTGCCGGTAGGGGTATAATGAAGGCCCACCTCCGCGGTCGCATCTCCGCTCGCCGTCACCTCCACCTCGCCGTTCAAATGGGCTACCGCTGTGGTTATATCAAGCTGGCGGATATGCAGGTCGGAAATACGCGCCTCGTCCCAAGCCTCCAGATGCACCGACCGCCAGACGCCGCTGGTCACAAACGTGGGCCCCCAATCCCAACCATACTCATACGCGGCCTTGCGAACGTACGTCTTTTCTTCCACCTGCGATTTCAGGCGCCAGGGATCGGCCGACGCTGCCTGGGCCGCAGCTTTGTCGGGCGAAGGAAGCACCACGCGCAACTCGTTCGCCCCGGCGCGCAGGAAGGGCTTCGCATCGACGCGCCAGATGCGAAACATGTTATTCGCGGTGAGCACTTTGGAATTATTCAAGAACACTTCGGCGTATGCGTCCAGCCCCTCGAAGACCAGTTCCAGGTTCTGCCTCTTCAGGGTTTCTGGCGTGATTGTGAGCGTGGTCCGATACTCCCAGCTCGCGCCTTCAATCCACTGCAACTTCGCCTCATTGTCGCGATAGAAAGGGTCGGGAATCAGTTTGTTCCGCAGCAAGTCGAGATGCACGTCGCCCGGCACCTGGGCCGGCCGCCATTGGCCATCGATACTTTTCGGCGCGGGCGCCATTTGCCGGAATTCCCAACCCTGATTAATCTCGGTATCAGTCCGGGCCGCTGCCTGCTGCGCCGCCGCCAGGCGGGTACCCAAGCAAACCGTCATTACTATCAATAAAACTGCCAGTCTCTTGTGTCCCATTAATCTCTCCTCGATGAAATGAAGTATTCCGCAAATAAGATTGGTATCCTCGCCGTGATCCGCGACTGTCGATTCCACTTCCTCCAACCACCGCGAAGATCGGCATAGAGGCTTCGATCATACTCCTGCCTGAGTGCGACTAATCCGGATTTCTCACCAAGTGGTTGGAAGGGCGGGTTCAAACCTGTGGGAAGTCCCGCCTACACCCCGGTTACGGTCTTCATTTGCACCTTGGCAAAGCGCCAACGATAGAGGCCGTACAGAATCCCCAAGGCGAGCCAAATGCAACCCGCGAACTTCGCGGTCCATCGGAGATTCACCCAAGTGTAAAAGCAGACGATAAAGCCCCCGAGCGGCAGAACGAGGAAACTCCAGCCATGGCCGCGGCCTTTGACGAAGTAGTGGGCAATCGTGGCCGCGTTCACTCCCATAAAAGCCAGGAATGCGCCGAAATTCAGCAATTCCGCTCCTAGTTGGAAGCCCATGACAAGCGAACCGCCCAAAGCCAGAATGCCAATAAAGACAACGTTGTTGGCGGGTATCCCCCTTTTCGGATTGATGGCCCCGAAGAAACGCCGGGGCAGGGCGTTGTCCCGGCCCATCCCGTAGAGAAGGCGGGCCGCACCCAGTTGCGTGCCAATGCCCGAGCCCCTGGTGGCGATCAACAAGGTGGCATTTACCACGTTAAACAGGACCTTGCCGCCTGCTCTCCCGGCGACGAAGACATACGCGGTGTCGAGATCGGGGAAAGGGATCGAGTGCGGCCAGACAAGCTGTGCGGCATACACCTCCGTAGTGGCAAGAACCCCGGTTACAACGCAGGTCAGCACGGTCGCGAGCAGTATATTGCGCGTGGGGTTGATTGCTTCCTCGGAAAGGGTCGAAATGCTGTCAAACCCAATGTAGGTGAGAGCCGCGACCGAAGTCCCCGTCCAAAGGCTGCCCCACGTGAAAGTCGAGGGGTCATACAAGGGGCGACCGAAGTATCCCGCCTCATGCGGACCGGCATGAAGGATGTACCTGCACATACATATCAGCATCCCGGCGACGACCAAGCTCATCAGTCCCGCCAGCCAAAAGTTGGTGCGCGCGGAAGCTTCGATGCCGCGTAAATTCAGCATGGTAAATAGTAACGCGAAGGAGAGCGACCATAGCGGAATGGGGATCATGGGAAGAAAATTTGCTGCCGCCTTACTGCACCAGATCGTGCAAATGATGGGGTTCAGCAGGTAATCCAACAAAATCACCCATCCGGTGAGATAGCCGACGGTGTTGCCGAACTCGGCCGCAACGTAGGTATACGCCGAGCCGGCGCTGGGGTACACCCGAGCCATTCTGCCGTAGCTCGTCGCGGTCAGTAGCATGGCAACCATTGCCAGCAGGATGGGCAGTACGACGTGCCCGCGGCCTTCCAGAGAGATGACTCCGAAGATCGGCATCGGGGCGGTGGGTTGGATAATGACAATCCCGTACAGGATGAGGTCCGCGAGTCCAAGCCTGCGGCGCAACTGAGATATGCCGGGTGAGGAGGCCATAATATTCTTCGAAATCACTGGACCACCCGGCTTTGTCTTGGGCGGTTGGGGTGTTATCGTATGACATTCCGGAAGTGTGCGCAATCAGCAAGGATGGAAAGATTTTCTTACGCGGTTCTCTGCCCTAACCGCGAGGAGGTGAACCCATGAAGTGGAAAGCGGGTGCCCGAGGGTACGTGCGATTCACAACTTCCCTTCTCCGGCCCGCCCCGTGGCCGCGAGTCCCTAACCTCGCTGCACTCTTGCTCGTAACGGCGTCGTTATCCCCTCCCTGCCTGAGAAGTGAGCCAAGACCTCGAGTTCCGAAGCTGGAATCGCAAGTCGTGGTTAGTGCCGAAAGAGGCCATGTCCTGTCCATCGTGACGACCACCGCGAAGTTTGAGGTTCTGCCCCCAGGATACATTCAGTCGACACTCATCACCAACGGCTCCCGCCTGAGCCTGGACGATCCTCCGCCCGCGGCCTCGGCGGGAGGCGAGGAGATCATTGTGGATGGCCAGCCGGTTCGGGATTTTGTCCTCGACCTCGGCAATGCGGTCATTTCCAAGGCGCAATGGGGACTAGGTCCGACGGGAATTCGCGTGGAGATACCCGCCCATTCGCAGCAAGTTCCACACCTGGGGAAGACGTTGACCCTGGAGGTCTATGACGATCTCCCGAATCTTGTCTTATCCGCGGTCGAGTTTAGGAACCTCGGATCTACACCTCTGAAGCTCGGGCAAGTAACACAATTCCACCGGCTGGATGCCTCACGCGTCGATGCCAAGGCAGCCCCCTTTGAACTCTGGTCGTTTCAGGGAGCAACTTTTATTTGGGGACAGGATGAGATCTTAAAACTCACGCCGGGGTTTTCGCGGCCGAACGTGATGGGTGCAATGTCCCCGTCGGGCGCGGGTGGCGGCATTCCGGTGGCGGCATTTTGGACGGCGAAGGTCGGCCTCGCGATCGGTCATATCGAGACTCAACCCGTCATTCTCTCCATGCCCGTCCGGGTGGAGAACGACCGGCGAATCAGCGCATCCATTCTCAATGATCCTGCCCAAACCTTGCGTCCCGGCGAGGCCTACGGGACGCCACGCACTTTCACCGCCGTTTACGCAGGGGATTATTACGACGCATTGCGGCTCTACTCGCTCGTACTTCAACGCCAAGGCTGGCGGCCTGCCCAACCCAATCAAGGCGATTACGAAGCCAACTGGTGCGGGTGGGGCTATCGTGCCGACGTGACGCCGCAGGAGATGCTGGGCACCATCCCCAAGCTCCAGGAGATGAATATCCACTGGGCAACACTCGACTACCGATGGTTCAACAATTTTGGCGATTGGCAACCTCGCACCCAGACCTTTCCCGGCGACGCCCTTCAAAATCTGGTGAAGGATTTTCACCAGAAGGGAATCAAGCTGCAACTTTGGTGGCTGCCCTTGGCGGTGAGTGACGGCGAATTGTGGGAAGCCATAGGCGCGGAGGAGAAGACGCCGGAGGCGCGCGCCGAGCAGCGGCAGCCGGCAGAGGTCGTCCAGGAGCATCCGGAATGGCTGATCCTTGATGCGCAGGGCAAACGCGCGCGCGTGTTCCTGAACCGTGCCACCCTTTGTCCTGCCCTCCCCGAAGTGCAGGAGTATTACCGGCAAATCACCACGCGCGTGATCCACGATTGGGGATTCGATGGCAGCAAACTCGACATGTGCTTTACCGTTCCGGCCTGTTACAACCCCGCCCACCATCACCGTAGCCCGCAAGATTCCGTCTTAGCGATGGGCGAAATCTTCAAGATCATTCAAGAGACCTCGCGGCGGCTCAAGCCGGAGAGCGTCACTCAGATTTGTCCCTGTGGAACCGTGCCGAACCTGGCCTGGCTTGCCTACGAAGATCAGGCCGTCACCGCAGACCCGGTGGGCGCTGTCCAAGTGCGGCGGCGAATTAAAATGTACAAGGCGTTGCTGGGAGCGCAGGCGGCCGTTTACGGTGATCATGTCGAACTGACCAGGATGAAACGCACCGGCGAGGATTACCGCGAGTTTGGCCGAGACTTTGCTTCCACCGTGGGCACGGGAGGCGTGGTTGGAACCAAATTCATCTGGCCCGGCCGCGATGCTACATTCAAGGATGTGAACCTGACCCCCGAGAAAGATTCCTTTTGGAAAAAATGGATCGCCGTCTACCAGTCGCGAATGCTCTCAACGGGTACGTTCCTAAATCTTTATGTGTATGGTTATGATATCCCGGAAGGGTATGCGATCTCGAAGGATGACAAGATGTTCTACGCGTTTTTCGCTCCCAACCCTGGCCTGTCCTGGAAGGGCGAGGTCGAGTTGCGTGGACTGCCCGCCCGCAAATTCACGGTCCTCGATTATGAAAACGGGAAGACGCTTGGGACCGTCGAAGGTCAGAATCCCAAATTGCGCGTGGATTTCACAGAGCACCTGCTGATCGAGGTAAGCGCTCGGCCGTGATTCGTTCGGCCCCCCTTGGTGGAACGAACGAGATAAGTCTTGACACGTCGCGACATCAGAGATAAAAGTAAGTTTTCGAACAGAATTGAAAGCCTGTTTGTTGGATATTGCTCTTTCAGGGACGAACAACCAAGCTTGCCATATCTACGACCTGCCGAACCTTCACATCGGCGGCCCTGGGATATTTCTGGA
>Ga0181524_10002643_pt1 | contig 18150 bp, 13 predicted proteins | sample PEATcosm2014_Bin_34_FD_119761 | JGI IMG/M metagenome (GOLD analysis project Ga0181524, IMG submission 119761) | Peatland microbial communities from MTU Mesocosm Facility, Houghton, MI, USA - PEATcosm2014_Bin05_60_metaG | ecosystem: Environmental > Terrestrial > Soil > Wetlands > Peat | place...
GCGATCTTCTTTTCGTTATCTGCTGCGATCCATATCCCTTTCGCGCCGAGCGATATGATCCGCGGCACGGTCTTGTAGTCGCGGAGGAAGGTCTCGACCGCCGCGCGGAGTTTTGCCTCGTCCGCGGGCTCTTCCACCACGCAGGGCTTCGGACCGGTGAACACGACGTGATCGGGCGTGAGCGCGCCGGAGAAGATGGCCGAATGCGCGCGCATGTCCATGGTCTGCTGCGGGAATGCGAATCGGCGCGCCTGCATCGCCGCGCCGGCGGCCTCTCCGACGACCCGGCCGACCATCTGCGCGACCGGGTCCGCCTGCGACGCGTCTTTCTTCGAGAACGCGCTTTCAATTCTGTCAATGACCGACGAGTGCAGTTGAAGGGCGTCGGTGGCGGATTCCGCCGAGCAGATGAGGCCGTGATTCTGCAAAAGAATTATCCTGGGCAACCCTCCATAGCGGCGGCGGTAGCCGTCAATGAGCTCGCGCACGCGAAATGCGAGCATGACGCCCGGGTCGGCGTACGGGACCCACAGGGGCTGTTCTTCGTCCTTGCGCCAGAGGCTCTCCAACAGTTCCTTCGAGCGGCGATGACAGGTCAGCGCGTTGACGGCCGGCGGATGGCTGTGGATCACGACCTTGCCCAGGAGCGCATGGAGCGGGGCCTCCACCGACGGCCGCGCGCCGGCGGGGGCGATCACGCTCTCGTTCAGCATCCGCAGGACTTCGGCCTCGCGCTCTGACGGGGGCGCGGAAAGGAGGGGGCGCTGGTCGAAGATCTGCATCACCTTGCCGGCGTCCACGAGCGCCCAGCCGCGGCGCGCATCCATGCCGGCCAGCGGCGTGCCGCTGGCTTTGATGAACATGAGAGTTCCATCCGCTGTTTTGACGGACGTATTCCCGCCGCCCGCCTGGACGAACCGCGTATTCGCGCCCACCGCGTGCGACACATGCAGTAGCTCATCGAGCGCCCGCGAATGGCTCGCCGGAAGCGCCGCGCGAGCCCTGGGCGTCAGCACGGTTCGCTCGTGCCGGCGCACTTCCTCGAGAAGGCCCCGTTCCGTGGGCACGTTGCTCATGAGGCATGCGTGTTCCCACACGTCGCCGAGCGGCAGCATCGCGGCCTCTTCGAGCAGCATCAGCCGTCCCGTGAAATCGCCGTCCGCCTCGTGCTGACGCAGGAGGGCGGCCGGTTCGCAAAGCGCCCGAAGGAGCGCCTTCTGCGTCGCCCGCGCGCCGATGGCCCATGCGCCGATCCGGTTGATGGACGCGTCGAAGAAGTCGGTGGCGATCTTGACTCGCGGCAGGAACCCGCCGCGCACGATTTCGGACATGAGCCGGTTCAGCGGATCGTCGGTGACGACCACATGATCGCTGTCCCAGCGCACGCCTCGGCTCACGTGCAACAGGAGGCCTTCGAGGTAGAGCATCAGCGACGAAATCTTATCGCCCACGTCTTCGGTCGGATGGAAATGCCCCATATCCAGGCACATGAGCAGTTTCTTCGAAAGGGCATATCCCAGGTAGAACTCCTGCGAACCGGCGACGTAGCTTTCGCTGGCGAGCCCGAAGAGCTTGCCCTCCACGGCGTCGAGGCACTCCTTGCGCGAAATCGGCTCGGCCAGGATTCGGTCCAGCGAGTCTTTGAGCAGGCGCCGATGCGCCGCGCGGTCAGCCGGCATGTCTTTGTAGCCGTCAGGGATCCAGATGTTATTGACGGACGGGCTGCCGAGCGCCCGGCCCATAGCCGCCGCAATCTTGCGGCACGCAATTGCGTGATTGATCCAGAAAGTGCGGATCGCCTCATCGCGGCTTGCCAGCGTGAACCCGCTCGCGGCTTTGGGATGCGAAAAGAAAGTGGGGTTCATGTCGAGGCCGGACGTATGCCCGCGCGCCCAGTCAATCCAGCGGCTGAAGTGCGCGGGTTCCAGTTGATCGCGCTCGACCCGCACGCCGCCCGTCTCGGCATACATGGCGTGAAGGTTGACGCGGTTCTTGCCGGGGAGAAGACTCAGCGCCTGCTCAAGATCGGCCCGAAGCTCGTCGCCATTGGACGCACGTCCCATGTAGTTGCCCGTCGCCAGTATGCCGCCTGAAAGCACCGAGTCGCCTTCAAATCCGGCGACATCGTCGCCTTGCCAGCAGTGCAATGAAACAGGGGTGGCAATCAGCACGCGGATGGCTTCGTCGGTGTCAACCCCGAGCGCTCCGTACCGCTCGCGCGCCAGGGCATACGCAGTTTCGCTTGAGGTTCCCATGACCGCAATTTCCTTCGTTTCCCGGTTTCGGAGATTCACGCCGGCCACGCGGCTCTGCCGCACAGTGCGGAAGCAGAATATTACTCGCATTCGCGCGACGCGTCAAGCATCTGTGCGCTGCCACTTCGTTGAAAAAGTGCGGCCGCTCCTGGTGTGCTCGTCAGGACATATGAAGCAGCGCCTGACGGCGCCACTATGAGCGACCGGAAATGAAAGAGGCAACGACCGCCCCGATGGACGGTCGTTGCCTGCTTGCGATTCGACTGAAGCCGGCCGGCGTCTTTCGTTTCGGCGACGATGCCGGCGGCCCTGTGGATTACTCGTGTTCCCAGGCGACCGAGAAGGCCGAGCCGCCCGACGTCGACGCCGAAGGCAGCGCCTTGGCGACTCCCTGGTTAGTCTCCATGGTCAGCGCGTCGTGCTGCCAGGCCGTATCGCCGATCGGTCTGTGTCAGGCGTCAGCCTCACGGTCAGCGCTGACTTCCCCAAAGCTTTTCTGCGCCCAATGCACGGCATGCAGATAGAGCGCCGGGATGCCGGACTCATCGCGCAGCCCCAGGTCGCCGGCCATTTCGCTCACACGATCCCAGTCTCCTTTCTCGTACGCCAGTACGTAGTCGAAGACGGCGCGCAGGCGGTTTGGTTTTCCTGAGAGCGCGTCCTTGATCTCATCGGCCAGGGGCAGGTCCTTGAGGATCTCTTCCAGCGGGCGGTCGAGGATCGCGTCAATCACGGAGAACAGTCCGAGGAGGAAGAGCTCCTGCGACCGCTGCTTCATGCCGAGCATCGGGGCGAGTGACTCGCAGAACCTCCCGCGGATGAGCGCCTGGACAACGAGCTCGTCGGGCTTGTCGCTGCCCATGCTGGCCATGACGACGAGCGAGGCCCATTGTTTGAACTCCCGGGCCCCCAGCAGCGTGATGGCATGCATGATGGAGCTGACCTTGTTGCTCAGGCCGAAATACGCGGAGTTGATGTATCGCAGCAGCTTGAAAGAGAGCGCCATGTCGCGCTTGATAATCGCTTCCAGGTGATCGAAGTTGACGCCGGGCAACTGAATCTCCTGGAGCATCTGCAGGTAGTTGAGCTTGAAGCCCGGCACGTCTCGGGACGAGATGATCACGGGCTTGCTGAAAAAGTACCCCTGAAAATAACTGTATCCCAGGCCGACCGCCTCCTGGAAGACTTCGTGCGTCTCGACTTTCTCGGCCAGGAAACGGACGCTGGGGGTCGTGAACCGTGACAGAACCTGCCGGCGCTCCTCCGCCGGAGTGGTCAGGAAATCCACCTTCACGATGTCCGCCAGGTTCATGAGGTCGTCGTACTGCTCGCTGTAGACGAAGTCGTCCAGGACGATCATGTACCCGGCCTTCTTGAGCCTGCTGCAAGCCCCGATCACCTCCGTGTCCGGCGCGATGGTCTCCAAGATCTCCGCCGCGGTCTGATCCCTGGGCAGAAGGCTGATATAGTCATTGAGGAGGATGTCGTGCGTGACGTTGATGAAGACGAGCTTGCCCCCGCTGAGGGCCTCCATGCCGAGGACCAGAGGGCCGTCGGTCATGACTTTGGCGCTGGCTTGGTCAGGCCCCGTGTGTTTGAAGACGTTGTCGAGGCCGGAGCGGAAGAGGAGCTCGTAGCCGTAGACCTTCTGATGCAGGTCGAAGATGGGCTGCCGGGCGATGAAAATTCTGGACAGGGAAACGCCCGCGCCGTTTACGGCGTTTGCAGCGTTCGCGACGCTGGCGGCACTCGCGCCGCCGGCGCCGCCGGGCGCAGTTTTTGCGGTAAGGCCACGCATAGCGTCCGCCCCGAAAGTTCCGCGGTATGGCGACAAACTCTATAAGCATTATCGTCAGAAAGCGGGCGTTCTTTAGCTCAGGCCGGCAGAAAGGGAGGGGGCTGGACTTCTGCGTGTTACTTCCGGAACGCGATACTAGATGGTGGCGTACCGCGTGCAGTTTCGGCCGTCGCGCTTTGCCTGGTACATGCACTTGTCCGCCTGGTCGAGGATGACCCCCTCGTCGAAGGAGGGCGAGTTGTGTCGGGAGTGGACCGCGCCGACGCTGACGGTGATGCCGGGCACACTCTGGGTCCATCCCTTTGACGACGTGGCAATGCCGAAACGCAGCTTTTCGGCGGCGGCGATTGCGCCGTCGAGGTCCGTCTCGGGCAGCAGCACCACGAACTCATCGCCGCCCACGCGGGCAGCCACGTCCGACTTGCGGCTTTCGGCTTGCAGGAAACCGCCCAGGTGCTTCAGGACTTCGTCACCGGCCGCGTGACCGTAGGTGTCGTTGACCGACTTGAAGTCGTCAATGTCCACCATCACGAGCGCCAGCTCGTGCTCATGGCGGCGACTGCGCACGATCTCGGCCACGAACCTCTTCAGGAACTCCCGGCGATTCAGCAAAAGGGTCAGGTCGTCGAGAGAGATGAGCCGTCTCAGTTCATCGCTTTCCTGCTTGAGCTGGCGCAACTCCTCGGCGCGCTGGTCGGCGAGGTTCTCGGCCGAGCGCGCCTCTTGGCCCAGTTCGGCGGCCAACCGGCTCACTTCGTGTGTGGCCCGCAGCCGGATCTCCTCATAAGCGGGCATCGAGCGCGGGTCAACCTGGAACAGCTCGCAGGTGCTCCGCACGACCTTTTCGATCTTCCCGAACATCAGCTCGACGGCTTCCGGCCCCAGCCCGAAGTGGCGCTGCGCCGTGTCTATGACCCGTTTGTAAGTGATGCCTTTGGTTTTGCCTTGGAAGAGGGCGGCCACCAAGGTGCCCAACACGAGCGTCCGCGCCACCTGGACCAACTCGGGCGAAAGGCCGTCCGCCATCGCCTGGTCCAGGGCGTGGTGGTATCGGATCGGCGCGTAGACCTCTTCCGGGAGGTTCCACTGCCGCAGAAGCTGGCTGCCCACTTCCGTGTGCGTTATGCCCAGCAACCGCTTCTCGAGGTCGTGGATCTCCACCGTGGGATGGAGCCGGTGTTCGGCGAGGACTTTTGCGTACTGTTCCGGCAGCGCGCACTGGAGAGCCACCATCCCTATGTCCTGGAGGATTCCGGCGGAAAAGCACTCGTCGCGCTGGGCCGGGCAGACGGTCTCCGCAATGACGCGGGCGGCGCTGGCGGTCGTCAGCGAGTAGCGCCAGAACCGGTCTATCTTGAATTCCTCGGGCATCTTGCCGCTGATTTCCGTCTCCAGGCTGAACCCGAGGACCGCGATGCGCGTTACCTTCAGCCCCATTCGCACGACCGCCGCGTTGACAGAGAGGACCTTGTGGGAACTGGCGAAAAATGCGGAGTTGGCCATCTGCAGGAGCTTGGCTACAAGCGCCGCGTCGGCCGAGGTCATTTCCCCCAGCTTCGCAAAATCCACATCCGGGTCTTTGCAGAGCGTCAGGATATTGGCCGCTACAACCGGAACCGATGGCAGCGTCTTGCTGCTGCAGACCTTTTCCAGCAACGCGCGCGCGTCCTGGGTTTCCGGATTAACTTCATAGCTCGCCATTCTTGCGACCCCTCCTGCTCGCCTCCGAACTTGCCCGATCAGCGACCTGTGCGGATGCCCATAGCGACGGGATTATGCCATAATCAAAGGTTCTGCTGCAACCGTTGTATATTCCGGGGTGAACGCCGGCATCGCCGGGGCCCGAACGTCAGGGAATCTTGAGCCGCTTACTGCAAGCTTGTGCCTGAACCACGGCGTAGGTGTTGTCGAGGATGAACCGCAATTCCCGCTCCTGGACGCACAAGGGCAGGAACAGGTAAATGATGTGCCCGAGCGGCCGCAGGACCAGGTTTCGCTTCAACCCCTCGCGGTAGATTTTCAGCCCGACACGCTCCCGCGCGCCGAACGGCTCCTTCGTGCGGCGATCCTTGACCAGTTCGATGGCCCCGATCAATCCGATCTGGCGGACGTCTCCGACGATCGGCAGCGATCGAAACCGCTCCAGTCCGTCGCGGAACTGCGGCAGCAGCCCGCGCACCCGCGCGAGAGTGTTCTCCTCCTCGAAGACGCGCAGGCTCGCCAGGGCCGCGGCGCAGGCGATGGGATTCGCCGTGTACGTGTGCCCATGATAGAAGGTCTTGCCTTGCGCGTAGTCGGCATAGAACGCCCGGTAGACGCGCTCCGTCGTCAGCGTTGCGCCCAGGGGCAGCGCGCCGGAGGTGATGCCCTTGGAGAGGCAGATGAAGTCCGGCTGGACGTGCGCGTGCTCGCAGGCGAACATCTTCCCGGTGCGGCCGAAGCCCGTGGCGACCTCGTCCAGGATGAGGTGGACGCCGTGCTTCGCCGCCAGCTTTCCCACCCGGTCGAGATATGCCGGCGGGTAGATGATCATCCCGCCCGCCGCCATGACCAGCGGCTCGAGGATGATTCCGGCGATTTCGCGGCCGCGCTTCTTGAGGAGTTGTTCCAGCGGGCGCGCGCACTCGGTCACGCAGTTCCCCGGTTCCCGGCCTTCCGGGCAGCGATAGCAGTAAGGCGATGGCGCCTTGTACGTCCGGAACAGAAGCGGCGCGAACCGCTCGTTGAACGGGCTGGCCCCGCTGACGCTCATTGCGCCGACCGTGTCGCCGTGGTAGCCCCGATCCAGCGCGACGAACCGACGCTTCTCCGGCTTGCCGACGTTCTGCCAGTACTGGAAGGACATCTTCAGCGCGACCTCGACGGCGGTCGAGCCGTTGTCGGAAAAGAAGAGCTTCGTCAGCCGGCGCGGCGCCAGGGCCGTGAGCTTCTCAGCCAGGAGGATGGCCGGCCTGTGCGTGAACCCGGCGAAGAGGACGTGGTCGAGCGAGGCGGCCTGTCGGCGGATCGCCTCGCGGATGCGCGGATGGTTGTGCCCGTGGACGTTGCACCACCAGCTTGAGATGGTGTCGTAATACCAGCGACCGCCGGCGCCGTACAGTTTCAGGCCGCGGGCCTTTTCGATGAGGATCGGCGGCAGGCGCCGGCAGTCCTTCATCTGCGTGTACGGGTGCCAGTTATGCTTCAGGTCTCTTGCGATCCAGTCGTTCATATGCGGCCAGCACCTTCTCCGCTACGGGCGCGAAACGCTTTATCAGCGTGCCCGGACGCCGCGTCCGAGGCAGCACGCCGAGCGCGCGTTGCCCGCTCAGGGACTCGATGATCTTCGGATTGTCGTGCAGGACCAGCCTGTTCCCGGCGCCGGGCAGATTGTTGAAGACGACTCCGAGGATCTTCATCTTCCGCGCCTTCAGCGCTTCCAGGCTGAGCAGGGTGTGATTGATCGCACCGAGCCGGTTACCGGCCACCAGCAGGACCGGCAGATCGAGCTCCCGCGCCAGATCAATCAGCAGTTTCTTCCGGCTGAACGGAACCAGCAGGCCGCCGGTGCCCTCGACGATCACGAAATCGAAATGCCGCGAGAGGCGCAGAAAGGCGCGGCGGATGCTGCTCGCGGCGATCCGCGCGCCGCCCAGTTCCGCTGCGAGGTGCGGCGAGACCGGCGCCGCGAACGCCGCGGGAACCATCGCGCGCAGGAAGCCGCGGCACTCGGCGCGGCGGCGGCCCATCCACCGCAGGTGTGCGTCGAGGTCGCTCGCGCTGCCTGTTTGGACCCATTTCTGAGTCGCCACGCGGTATCCGCGCAGGGACAGATTGCGCGCCAGCAGGCCGGTGACGACGGTCTTGCCCACGCCGGTGTCCGTCCCGGCCACGAAGATTGCGCTCATCGTTCCGCCAGGAAAAGGAATGCCTGATACGTCGCCTCGACGCGGCCGAACTCCGCCTCGAAGAGCTTCTCCACCCGTCCGAGCAGCCTCGGCTGTACAAGGGAACCGCCCGGCAGCCCGCCGCCGCGCGCGCCGGTGCGCTTAATTTTCTCCAGCAGGGCGCGGAGCGAAGGGTACTCTTCGCGGATAGTCTCGTCGCGCACGGTCACCCGGCCGAAAGAGGAGCGGAGCATCTCAGCGATGCGCTCCTTTTCCGGGAACGTCCTCGAGCGGACCAGGCCGCCGCCTTCCGCACGGCCGAGGGCCAGGCGCAGGCAATGGTCCAGCTCGCGGAACGTCTCCGGGCCGAAGACGGAGAAGGCGAGCAGGCCGCCGTCGTTGAGGGCATTGTGGCACTGTTTCAGCGCGCCCTCCAGGTCCTCGAACCACTGCAGGGCCGCGTTCGAGGTGACCAGGTCGAACCGCTCGTCGAGGACCAGCGTCTCGGCGTCGGCGACGAGGAACTCGATCGCCTCATCCCTCAGCTTCTCCCGGGCGACCTCGACCATGCGCGCGGAGATGTCGCAGGCCTTTAGGCGCGCCGTCGTGTACCGCTGCCGGAGCAGGCGCGTGTAGTAGCCCGTGCCGCAGCCGATCTCGAAGATGCTCTCGCGCGGCCCGCGCAATTCCGCGAGCAGCGCGTCGGCCACCCTGAACTGGACGTTTGCGTACCGGTCGTAGAGCGGCGCGGAGCGCGAGAAGTCGCGGACTATCTTCGCCTTATCCAAGGAGGGCATGGAACACCTTCTTGAACTCCGGGTTCAGGAACGCCGCATGGCCCGCGTTCTCCATGCAGACCAACCGCGTGCCCGGCAGCCGCTCCTTCATCGCCATCATCTCCCCGACCGGCGCGATCCGGTCCTCTCGCCCGTGGATGAACCGGGCCTTCGCATCGGCCGGCGACGCGGAGGCGAGATAGTCGAGCCCGGCCAGCAGCGCCTCCGATTCCATCTGGTCCAGGTAGCTCTCCAGCAACTCCCGCTCGAACCATTCGCGCGCCTCGCGCTCGCCGGCGGAGAAGCACGCCTCGTAGAACCGGCGCAGATAGGCGGCCTTATTTCGCGTCAGCCGGCCCTTGATCGCCTCGATCACCTTCGCGTCATAACGTTCCCGCATGCCGACGGCGAAGAGGGCGCCCTCCATCACTCGCTCCGGATGCGCGCGGGCGAACTCCAGCGCCAGGTATCCTCCCAGCGACCAGCCCAGCACCGCGACCCGGTCGAGCCGATGTCTCCGCAGCGCGGAGAGGAGGCCCTCCTGGAAATCGCGGGGCGAAAAAGACACCGCCGCGAGATAATTGAACTCCAGGTCCAGCGGCCTGAAGATCCGGTGATCGGTCGCCCATCCGGGCACCAGGAGGAGCGTCTCCGCGCACCCACGGCGCGGAAAAAACTCAAATTCCGATGTCGGACATGTCATCGGCAAGCTTCCGGAGGGCATCCCACGAGTGCAGGGCCGTCAGCGAGAACCGCAGGCGCGCCTGGCCCGGCGGCACGGTCGGCGGACGCACCGCCACGACCCAGTAGCCTTTCTCCTGCAGCGCCTTCGCGAACGCGAGCGCCCGGCGGTTGTCGCCGAGGATGACCGGCACGATCTGAGAAGCGCCGATGGCTGCGAATCCTCGCTCCCGAAGCAGTTCGCGGAACCGGGTGGAGCGGTCCAGGACCGTTTCGCGCCGCCAGGACTCCTCGGCCACGAGGTCAAGGCTGACGCGGTTGCACGCGATGACCGCCGGCGGTAATGCCGTGGAGTAGATGAAGCTCCGGCAGGTGTTGACCAGGTAGTCCACGATCGGCTGCGATGTCGCCAGGTAAGCGCCGAAACTCCCGAGGGCCTTGCTGAAAGTCCCGAGGACCAGCTCGATCCGTCCGGCCAGCCCGTCCGCCTCGACCACTCCCGAGCCGGTTGCGCCGAAGACGCCGGTTGCGTGCGCCTCATCCACGAACATCCGGCAACCGTGGCGCTCCTTCAGGTCCGCCAGTTCGCGCAGCGGCGCGCGGTCGCCGTCCATGCTGAAGACCGTTTCCGTCGCGATCAGCGCGTCCTTGAACTTGGCGCGCTCCCTCTTCAGGAGCGATTCGAGGTGCGCCGGATCGTTGTGCCTGAACCGGAAGAGCCGCGCGCCGGAGAGGCGGATGCCGTCCAGGATGCTGGCGTGGCTGGCGCGGTCGGCGAAGGCGGCGTCGCCGCGCCCCAGCAGCGCGCTGAAGATGCCGACGTTGGCCTGGTAGCCGGAGTTGAAGACCAGCGCGCTTTCCGTGGACTTGAATTTCGCCACGCGCTCTTCCAGGCGGTGGAAGATATCGAGGTCGCCGCCCATCAGGCGCGAGGCGCAGGCGCCCGCGCCGAACTCATCGAGGGCCTGCTTCGCCGCCTGCGACATTCGCGGATGGACCGCCAGGCCCAGGTAGTCGTTCGAGGAGAGGTCGAGGTATTCTCGCGCGCCGACGCGTACCCGGCCGTCGCGGCGCGCGGAGATCGGCCGCAGCTCGCGCAGCAGGCCCTCGTTGCGCCTGGCGCTCAGGAATTCCTCTATCGCCGCCATGCCTTCTTCACTTCCTCGAGCAGTCCGCGGTCCTCCTGCGCCTCCCGGCCGCGCAAAGTCAGGTAACCGCCGATCAGCATCCCGTTGGCGCCGGCCATGAACGCCATCGCCTGGAAGTCCTTCAGCACGGACTCGCGACCGGCGGCGATCTTGATGATCCGGTCGCGCAGGATGCACCGGAACAGCGCGATGGTGCGGATCGCGTCCACGCAGGAGATCGGCGCGAGGCTCTCGAACGGCGTGCCGGGGATGCGCACGAGGAGGTTGATCGGCACCGCGGTAACGCCGAGCTCTTTCAGCAGGAGCGCCATCTCAATGCGGTCGGCCCAGCTCTCGCCCAGGCCGATGATGCCCCCGCTGCAGACTTCGAGCCCGGCGCGCTGCGCGGCGCGGATCGTCTCGATCCGCTCCTCGAAGCGGTGCGTGGTGACGACGCGCGAGTAGAAGGCGGGCGATGTCTCGATGTTGTGGTGGTAACGCGAGAGGCCCGCCTGCTTCAGGAGCGCGAGGCTTTCCTCGCTGAGTCGGCCGAGCGAGGCGCACATGGCGATGCCCACGGTCGAGGTGATCTCCGAGACGGCCTCTGCGATGCGGGCGATCTCGTCGCCGGTGAGCCGGTTGCCGCTGGTCACGATGTCGAACCGCGCGGCGCCGATCTCTTTGGCCTGGCGCGCCGCCTGCAGCATCTCGGCCCGGCTCTTGAGCGGGTACGCGGCCGCGCCGGTGGCGTGGCGGGCCGACTGCGCGCAGAACTTGCAGTCCTCGCCGCACCGGCCCGACTTGGCGTTCATGATGTTGCAGACCTCGATGCCGTCGCCGGCTTCGTTGTGCCGCACCGCGTCGGCCCGGCTCAGCAGCTCGGCCAGCGGCAAAGCCAGCAGCGCCTCGATCTCTCCTCGGTTCATCCCGCCCTCGCTCGCGATGGAACGCCTGGAAAACCTTCCCATGTTACGGCCTTGCCGCGCCGCGCGCAAGCGGGTCGCGGACGTACATCATCGTAGCGCCCGAACCGGAACTTTGAAGCCAAAATCTGGCACGGAATTCGCAACGTTAGCAAGTTGACTCAAGTTAGGCTCGTCCGAATTAATAGAAAGTGACTTCCGTACGCGCATCGAAGCAGAGACGGCTGCGCGTAAGTCATTGCAATTAGATATCTTGAGACTGCCATCAGTGGGATGTGCGCACTGTCGGCCATCGTGGCCGGAAGTCTTGTACAGGCAAGGCAGACGTTCCGAACCATGACATGTGAGAATAAGATGCGCCAGATTGCGACGGGATTGTTCCTGTCCACGGAGCGTGAAGTGAGATCGGCCCGGCAACTTTAGAATAAGAGGGATGCCATGAACACACAAGATCGCAGGAAGCGCCACGCGCGAGCCTTTTCGCTCGTTGAGCTTCTGGTCGTGCTCGGCGTGATCGCCGCGGTGTCGGCGATCTCGGCGGGGGTTATCGTCCGCGCCCGGCAGGTGTCGCGCGGCATGACGTGCGCGAACAATCTGCGCCAGATCGCAACCGGGCTGCTGACGTACTACACGGAGTACGAGTTGACGCCGTCGTTCGCCCAGACAACGCTGCCGACGCTGCTGGCCGACGTGATCTCCGAGCCGCAGGTGTTCGTCTGCCCGGCCGCGCCCTATCCGACCACCGACAGCTACTCGGAGTACTATGTGCCGCGCGAGCCGACGACGGCCACCGGCTTTCTCCTCGGCTGCCCGAACCATGCCGTGGAGAATTCGACGTTCGGCGCCTTCGGCGCGGGATTGACCCTCAAGGGAAAGACCGAGCCGGTGCTCTGGAACAATCAGCCCGTCGCGGCCGGAAGCCAGGTCACCGGCGGTACGCTGATCTTCGCCGACGGGACCACCGTCACCATCAACTCCGATGTGAACGTGGTCGTGCTGGTCTCGCTCGACGAAGGACAGGGCCGGATCTACAGCGCGGTGAAACTCCCGATCGGCTCGTTGGGCACCATCCAGGTGAAGGCGGCGCATGGGACGCACTTCGACGTGGCGACGCCGGCCTGCACGGCGGGTGTGCGCGGCACGCAGTTCACCGTCACCACCTCGAAGCCTTCCGGTCAATACCAGACGGAGGTCGCGGTGACGGAAGGCACGGTCTGGGTGGACACGGTCTGGCCGGGACCGAGCACCATGGCGCTCCCGGCGGGCAGCTCGCACACCTTCACCATGACGCAGCCCGCAACGCAACCGAACCCCGGCCCGATCGTGGTCACGGGGCCGAACATCGGCGACGGCTACGTCACCTGGACGCTGCAGAACATCAGCGAGCACGCGTTCACGATCCAGCGTCTTTCGCTGACCGGACCCGGCGACAACACGTTGAGCGCGATCTCGCTGGACGGTGCCGTGATCTTCGCCAGTTGCTTTCCGATGCCGGTCAACACGACCATTTCTTCCTCCTGGGTGGGAAGTTCATCGCAGCGCTGCATCCCCGCCGGGCAGGAGATGACGCTGAAGGTGCAGGTGGCGTGCCAGACGGAGGGGACGAGCTACTCGCTGAGCGTACAGTAACGGCGGACGATGGACGATAGACGATAGAGGATAGACGATGGACGATGGAACATGCTGGCCTCTTGTCCATCGTCCTTCGTCTATCGTCCGTAATCCGTCAGCGCCTGAAGCACGGCCTGCGGCAGGACCGGGACCGAGGCGCGTTTGCTGAGCGCCTTGATGAAGTATTCCGCCAACTCGGGGTCGAACTGGGCGCCGCTGCAACGCGCGATCTCCTCCAACCCCTCTTCCAGGCTCTTCGCCTTGTGGTAGTAGCGCTTCGAGGTCATCGCGTCGAAGGCATCCGCCACGCAGATGATGCGCGCGTGCAGCGGGATGTCCTTGCCGGCGAGCTGGTCCGGGTAGCCCTTGCCGTCGAACCGCTCATGATGGTGGCGGATGCCCGGCCGCAGCGGCCGAAGCTCTTCGAGCGGCGCCAGGATGGCCTCGCCGCGCGCCGGGTGAGTGCGGACCACCTCGAGTTCCTCCATCGTGAGCCTGCCCGGCTTATGCAGGATCTTGTCCGGGATGGCGATTTTCCCGATGTCGTGCAGCACGGCGCCCATCTTGACGCTCTCCACGTCCTGCGGGGGCAGGTTCATCGCGCGGGCGAGCTGCTCGCTGTAGCTGAGCACGCGCTCGGAATGGCCGCGCGTGTATGGGTCCTTCGCGTCCACCGCGTTGGCCAGCGCCAGCGTGGCGCTCATGAAGATGCCGCGCATCCCTTCGTAGAGCGAGGCGTTCTCCAGCCCGATCATCGTCTGCTGCGCCATGATGGCGACCAGTCTCAGGTCCGCCGGCGTGAAGCGCTCTCCGGAGGAAGCCTCCGTCCCGTACTTGCCATAGAGATGCACTGCGCCCATGACCTGGCCGTTGAATGAGAGCGGCATGGCCAGCAGCGTGTTCGGAGCGGGTGCGGCGTTGAAGGCCAGGTCGCGCGCGGGATCGCTGCTGGCGAAGGCGCCTCCGCCCTGGAACAGGCGCTGATTGACCCGGTCGGCGAACTCGGTTGTCGGGAGCGGCCCGTCACCGGCGAGCGACGCGATGCGCGTCAGGCCCTGCCGCGGCTCCCGTGAAATGAACAACGCCCCTTGCCGCGCGCCGACCGCCTGCGCGATGGTCTGCAGGAGCACCTGCGGCGTCTGGCCGGGCAGCACGAAGGACTGGCTCACGTCCGGCCGCTTGCCGGTGACGATTGAGGGCATGCCCGAGGACGAGACGAGCGTTTCGCTGAGCTGGCGGAGGATCTCCATCGCGCGCGCGTCCTGCACCAGCTCATGGCTGGCGCGGCGCAGCGAGCGAACCATGCCGACGGCCAGCGATCCGACGACCGCCGCCGAAAGCGGCAGCGGCTCGAGCACGCGACCGTACCGCACGATCCCGAGAAAGAAAAACGCCCAGACGAACGCCAGCAGACAGAGATGCGCGCCGAATCCGAGCAGCGCGTGGCGCGGGTAAAACAGGAACGCGCCGCTCAAGGCGAGCATCAGCACCAGCAGGAACGTCCACGCCTTCGGCGCGGGGATCAGGCCGCGGCCGTCCAGGATCTGCTGCGTGATCTCGGACAGAAGGATCACCCCGAACTTCCGGCCGCGGGCCGTCTCCCACGTGTCCGCATAGCCGCCGCCCACGATGACCTGCCCGATGAGCACGATCTTGCCGCGCACCTGCTCGGGCTTGAAAAGCCCGTTCTCGACGTTCAGAAACGAGATGTAGTTCTCTTCGAAGTAATCGGGCGTATCCGGCAGGTCCACCAGGAACGCGCCGGAGCCGTCCGGCTGCGTCTCGAGCGGAAGCCGGACGTCGCCGATCTGCAGCACATTCTGCTCGGCGCGGACCTCTTCCGGCTTGACCCCGAAATGGCGCGCCGCCAACGCCACCGGCATGAAGAGGAAACGCTCAGCGAGCGTGTGCCTCTCCCACGGCACGCGGCGCACTTGCCCGTCCGAGTCCGCGATGACGTTGACGTGAGCTTCGCGAATCGCGCCCTGGACCAGGCGGCTGTTGCTGCGGGTGACCTTGACGCGCGGTTTATCCTCCGCGAAACAAAGCCCGACAAAAACGTTGCCCGCCTGCTGCGCCGCCTGTCTCAGCACGTCGTCGGCGGCGGGATCATCGGCTTCCGGGAACCACATGTCCAGCGCGATGGACTCCGCTCCGGCCGCGCTCAGCTCCTGGATCGCCTTTGCGTAGCGCCTTCGCGGCCAGGGAAGCTGCCCGAACCGGCTCAGCGATGCGTCGTCAATGCCCACTACCACGACGTTCGGACAGGGTGGAACGGCCCTCGCCCTGGTTCCCATGTTCATCGCGTCCAGTTGCAGCCAGTCGAAGGCATTCAGCGACCAGACCGCCAGAACCAGGGCGGCGATCGCCAGGCCGGCCGCCAGCCGTCGAACCAAATCGTCCATCCGCCAGAACTGCCTCAGGAACCTTGCGCCGCGAAGAACGGCAAGGCCGCGGAGCAAGGATTTGAAAGCGTTGATGATCATCGCCGTTCTTCGTCCTGAAATATCCTCGGACATCGGTCATGCAGCGTCAGCAGCCGGCTCGAAGAAAACCATGGCGAAACCATGCGACAGCGGGAGCGCCACCGGTCCGCCGCGGACCGGATGCAGCGCAATCCAAGAGAATCCGGGCGTTCCATCGCTTCCGTCACCGCTATCATCGTGGGTTTTCGTGGTTTCCTGAGTGCGAATAGTGGGTCAGGCGGGGTTCGCCGGCTTGCGGAGGATTGCGTGCACTTCATCGTCGGTGAGGTCGTGGAAGTCCTCGTAGAACGAGGCGACGGCGAAAGGCGCATGCGCCTGCTCGATGAGGCAACAGAGGTCGTCGAAGTACGGCTCGACCGCGCGCAGCGAATCGTGCGGCGAGACGGGCACGCAGAGCGTCATCCGGCTCGGCCCGCACGCCTTGACCATCCGTGCGGCGGCGATCATGGTGAAGCCCGTGGCGAGCCCGTCATCCACCAGGTAGACCCGCTTCCCGCGCACCTCCGGCGGGCGGTCGCGGCCGGTGTACTCCCTCGCGCGGCGGCGCACCTCGGCGAGCACTTCCTGCACGATCGCATCAATGCGCTCCGGCGAAAGGCCGAGTTCACGGACGAGCGGTTCGTTGAGGACGACTTGGCCGTCGAGCGCCACGGCGCCGAACCCGGCTTCGGGAGAATGCGGCATCGGGAGTTTTCGGACGAGCATCAGTTCGAGCGGCGCCCCAAGCGCCTCCGCCAGCGGCGCGGCCACCGCCACGCCGCCCCGCGGCACCGCCAGCACCACCGGATCCGCGCCCGAAGGAGTCGGGACCGCCCGCGACAGCGCGCGACCGGCGTCGGCCCGATCCCGAAACGCGGCGAACGGCCGCGTCACTTTCCGCAAGACGGTCCGCATCGGATTGGATCACCAGGAAAAGGCGAGGACGCGAAAGACGGCGACGGGTTTTGCCGCAAAGAGGCGCAAGAGGAACGGCTTAACGGACGACAGGGTTGCCGTTGTTTCTTGCGCCTCTTTGCGGCAATTCGCGCCGTCAGGCTTTTCTGCGTTCCTATTTGCGGCGCGCCGCGTTTACTTCAGCGCGACCACCGACGCCGGCTGCAACAGGCGCAGCGCCAGGCTCTCGGAAACCGTGAGCTCGTAGTCGCGCCCGGCGGGTCCGACGAACCCGGCCATCAGGTCCTGCCCGAGGACGATGGAGGAATATTGCGCGCCCCAGGCCAGCAGCACGCCGCCGGCGCGGATGGCCGCCGCCTTGGAGACGCCTTCCGACGCGATCAGGCGCAGGTGCTCCAGTTCCGTGCCGGCCCCCTGCGGATAGCGGCGCAGCAGCAGGTTGTAACGGTCCGGGGCCAGCGCCAGGGCGTACGGGCCATGGAAGCCGGCGGCATCGAGCTTGGTCACCGCCTCGATGATGTCGGTCGCCGCCGTCCCGACCTGCGCCCAGTCCTTGAGCTTCGCCTGATGAACTCCCTTCGCCGTCAGCAATCCGTCCGCGCCGAAATCCTTCGCCCCGTTGAAGAGCAGCGCGTCTTCCTGGAACGCCACGGAGATCGCCGCGCGGGCCGGTTCGCCCAGGTCGAGCAGCATGCCGCGTTCCTCGAACGCGGCGATGTCGCGCGCGGCCAGCCGGAACCCGCTGGAGATGCTGACCACCGGCGGCGGCACCGCTCCGGTCATGATCGCGCTGTCGGGCGTCAGCGGCTCCGCAGCCGGCGCGTCGCGGACCGGCAGCGACTTGAGGCCGAGGCCGTACGGGCCTTCGACCGGCAGCACCCGCCGCGCACCCAGTTGACTCTTGGCCGCCCCGACGACGGCGGCGTCAATCGCCGCCCAGACCTTGTCGCTGAACGGCGCATCGCCGCGATTGAGAAGTTCTGTGGCCATGGTCCGTCTCCTTCAAAAATGAATCTTTTGATGACCGCTCTCGACGTTCGCGCCGTGGCGACGGCGCGTCAAGACTTCAGGCTCCCGACCGAGGGCGGCGCGCTTTCGGCTGCGGGCTGGCCCTTGACCTTCGAGACCAGATCATTCACCTCGGCCGCGCCCTGGGCAAGATAATTCGCCTCGTCCGGGAGCAGGATGTTGAGCAGCCGCTGGAACTCGCCCTTATGCACGCGCTCCTCGTCGGCGATCTCATTGAGCAGCGCCTTCGCCAGCGGGTCGTCCGTCGCGTCGGCCACCGCCTGGTATTGATGTACCGCTTCCTCCTCCGCCGAAAGCGCCATGCGGATCGCGCGGGTGAGTTCGCGCGGCGTCAGCTTGCGCCCCGGCGCTACGCCGGTGAACGGATTGACGAATTCAGGCATTGCACACCTCCCTCACTGAAGATATCCTGCGCCTGCGCGTCAGTTGATCATCGTTTCGGGGAAACTGGGGGCCATCAGCCAGAAGATCGCCATCGCGCTCAGCGACGTTTCCCAAAGTCGCCCCGCCGAAATGCCCGACAGGCGTTCACTGCCCACAGTTCCAATATAGAGAGGGACGGCGGCGGAAGTCAAGGGCCGAAACGGCGAAACTGCATGAAATCCCGGGAAGGGCTCTCATCAATCGAAGAGCGCGTCCACGAACCGGTCCGGGTCGAACGGCTCGATGTCGTCGGCCTTCTCGCCGAGGCCGACGAACTTGAC
>Ga0181524_10002644_pt1 | contig 18138 bp, 18 predicted proteins | sample PEATcosm2014_Bin_34_FD_119761 | JGI IMG/M metagenome (GOLD analysis project Ga0181524, IMG submission 119761) | Peatland microbial communities from MTU Mesocosm Facility, Houghton, MI, USA - PEATcosm2014_Bin05_60_metaG | ecosystem: Environmental > Terrestrial > Soil > Wetlands > Peat | place...
CGCCACGATCTCGACTCCGGCCTTCGGCGCCGCCGCGAGCGTCTCCTTGCGGCCGGACTGGCCGAAACCGGAGGTCTCGGACAGAAGCGCGATTTTCGTCAGGCCGCGCTTCTTGGCGTCGGCGAATACGCGCTCGGCGGCCATGCGGTCGTTGTGCGCGACCTTGAACATCCATTTTTTCACCGGCTCGACGATCACGACGCCGCCGCCGAGGGAAATGAACGGAATTTCCGCCCGTTCGACCAGCGGATACATGCCCATCGTGGCGCCGGTCGTGGTGCCGCCGATCACGACGTCGACATGATCGTCCTCGATCAGGCGCTTGGTGAAGCTGTTGGCGCGGGCCGCTTCCGAACCGTCGTCATAGGAAACGAGTTGGATTTGGCGGCCGAGAAGCCCGCCCTCGGCATTGGTCTTGTCGACGTAAATCTGCAGCGTCTTCAACTCGGGCTCGCCGAGGAACGCGGCGGGCCCGGTGACCGAGAGCACCGCGCCGATCTTGATGGGATCCGCCGCCAGGGCGCACGAGCCCGCGGCGGACAAAGCGAGAGCGGCGAGCGCCGCTCGAAACAAACTTCTCATGCGTTTCCTCTCCATCGATTATTCATTGCGATTATTCATTGGCGGCCAGCCGGCGGCGCACGATGAATTATTTAACATGTATCTTAGTTCCGACCAAGCCCGCGCCGATCGCTCAATCGATCTTGCCGCCGGCGGCGGCCAGCGCCTGGCGCAGCGCTTCGCGGTCGCCGATGTGGTTGGCGAGGATCAGGATCAGCTTGCAATTCATCAGCTCCGCCTCGGCCTCGCTCATTTCGCGCTGACTGTCGATCAGCTGCTGATAGAAGCCGTCGGGATCGGCGATGTTGGGGGAAAGGGTCAGTTGCATGCTCCGGCCTCCTCAAGCGGCGCACGCGCGTGCGATCGCGCGTTCGATCTTCGCGGCGTCGAAGCCGCGCCAGCGCGCGGCGACATATTGGTCGGGTCGAATGAGGTAGACGGTCCCGGGCCTGCCGTCGTAGCGCTCGCCGACCAGCCCTTTCACGTCCTGGAAATCCGCGCCGACCACGAGAATCCTGGCGGCGACGCCGCCCCAGTTCACGCAGGAGATCGCCGGCGCCTCGCCGAACGCGAGCGCGACGAAGCCGCCGCCCAGCCGGTTCAACAGCCATTCGTTGCGGCCCTCGACAAGGATGGGCGCGTCGGCGCAATTGGCGCCCGGCGCCATCGCGCCGGCGAACGCGTCCTCGTCGGGCGTGTTGAGGGACGAGCCGACATAGGGGGTCGGCGTCGACAAGCGTCCGGAATTGACCAGGGGGCGCGCGAATGGATATTCGCCGGCGAGTTCGAGAACGGCGTCGCGGAAGCGTCGGCTCATCGCGCTCTTGGGCGTGATGAAATCGGTCGAGCGCGTCGAGGCCAAGAGATTGTCGTCGGCGGCGAAGGCGCGCTCCGCGTTGTAGGAGTCGATCAGGGCGAGGGGCGCCGCGCCGTCGAGGATCAATTTCAGCTTCCAGCCGAGGTTGTCGATGTCCTGCACGCCGGTGTTGGCGCCGCGCGCGCCGAAGGGCGACACTTGATGCGCCGCGTCGCCCGCGAACAACACGCGGCCGTGGCGGAAGTCGTCGATCCGGCGGCACGCGAACTGATAGATCGACACCCATTCGAGGTCGAATTCACGGCTGTCGCCCAACATCGCGCGCACGCGCGGGATGACTTTCTCCGGCTTCTTTTCCTCGTCCGGATCGGCGTCCCAGCCGAGCTGGAAGTCGATGCGCCAGACGTCGTCGGCCTGCTTGTGCAGCAGCGCCGACTGGCCGCGGTGAAATGGCGGATCGAACCAGAACCAGCGCTCGGCGGGGAAATCCGCCTTCATCACGACGTCGGCGATCAGGAAACGATCCTGAAAAAACTGGCCGGAGAATTTGGCGCCGACCATTTCGCGCGTCGCCGAGTTCGCGCCGTCGCAGGCGACGACCCATTCGGCCTCCATCTCGAAAGCCCCGTCCGGGGTCTCGACGGTCAGCACGGCATGGTCCGCCTCCTGCCGCAAGCCGACTAGCTTGTGCTTCCAGCGCAGGTCGACGGCGGGCAGCGCCTTGCACGCCTCGATGATATATTCCTCGAGATAATATTGCTGGAGATTGATCATCGCCGGCATCTTGTGCTCGGCCTCGGGCGCGAGGTCGAATTGATAGCGCAGGTCGTCGTGGAAGAAGACCTTGCCGACCTTCCAGCTGACGCCCTTCTCGACCATGCGCTCGGCGCAGCCGAGCCGATCCCAGATTTCAAGCGGCCGCCTGGCGTAGCAGACGGCGCGCGAGCCGACCGAAACCGTGTCGTTGTCGTCGAGCACGATCGTTCGCAACCCGCGCCGGCCGAATTCGAGCGCCGCCGTCAGGCCGATCGGGCCGGCCCCGACGACGACGATGGGGTGGCGGGCCACGCGGCCTTCGCGCTGCTCGGCCGATTGGCAATAGGAAAACTTCGGATAGGCATAGGTCTTCAACATGAGCGCGCCCCCTCGGGCGGGGCCTCAGCCCAACGCCCGACGTTTCCTCCGATCGTTTGGATTCGCCCAGGCCGATCAGGCGTTCGCGAATTCTTTCTTGTGCAGCCAATCGGTATGGCGCGGCGGCTTCTTGGTCTTGGACCATTCGTCGACCATTTCGTCCGCGACCGACTTCATCCGGGCGAGCGTCTCCGGCGTCGTCGTCCACGCCGCCAGTTCGAGACGATGGCCGGAGGGGTCGAAGAAATAGATCGATTTGAAGATCGTGTGATCGGTCGGTCCGAGGACGTCGATCCCCTCGGCCTGGCACTTCGCCTTCACCTTTTCGAGCGTGGCGACGTCGGCGACCTGGAAAGCGATATGCTGCGTCCAATCCGGCGTGTTGGGATCGCGCCCCATCGGCGGCGAGTTCGGCAGCTCGAAGAAGGCGAGGATGTTGCCCATGCCGGCGTCGAGGAAAATATGCATGTAGGGATCGGGCGCCTTCGTCGAGGGCACCTTGTCCTCGGCGATCGCCCCGATCAGCTCCATGTCGAGCAGACGTCGGTAGAAATCGACGGTCTGCTTGGCGTCGCGGCAACGGTAGGCGACGTGATGGATCTTTTCGACGAGCATGGTTTCCTCCGCTGGGTCTGCGCCCGGGGAGGTCGGTAACATATGTGACTTTATGCCGCAAGCGGGCTGGCGTCGTTCTTGCGGCCCGCTCGACTCGGGCTGGTCGGCGGTTGCGAACCGCCGGGTTCACCGCTATCAGTCTGTGGAGAGGCGTCGAATCTGTTCTTGCGAATCGTGCGAGATTCGCGGCGTCGCGCGGCGCTCCCGATCCCGAGATTTCTCGGTTTCGGTTCGAATGGTAATGATTGAGACGATCTCGTGAACCATCGCAAGGCGACCAGCGACTCTCCCGAAACGCCCTTCGAGCTGACGCGGTTCTTTCCCTATCGTTTGGCCGTTCTGGCCGAGCGGGTGTCGCTCGCCGTCTCGCAGGTCTATGCCGATCGCTTCGATCTGACGCGCGCGGAATGGCGCGTGCTGGCGGCGCTCGGCGCCAACCGGCGGATGGCGGCCAAGGATGTCGGGCCTTATTCGACGCTCGACAAAATGCAGGTGAGCCGCGCGGTGGCGCGCCTCGAGCAAGCCGGACGCGTAACGCGCGAAGAGGACGCGCACGACCGGCGCGCGAAAATCCTGCGCCTGACGGCGGCGGGCATGGCGCTCTACCAGAAGCTCACGCCGCTGGTCGCCGCCCGCGAGGCCTTTATCCTCGACGCCCTGGAAGCGGAAGATCGCGCCGCGCTCGACCGGGTCATGGCCAGCGTTCTCGAGCGCGCGGAGGGGCTGATTCGCCGGGGATGAAAGCGCCGGGCGAGGCGGCGTCCGTCGCCGACTGGCGATCGGCCGCGCCGTGAACCGCGAAACGACCGGCCCCGAACTCAATCTTGATCTTGGCGTTGATCGCGGCCACGCTGCTCGACGGCGCCGGTCGAAACCGATCCTCTTGCGCCGGCTAAAGCGTGCGACAGAACCCCATGGGCCGCTCCTCGGTGAACTCGAACGAAATTTCCGTCCTTTCGCTCGCCCATTCCGAGGGGCTGCATGGCGCGATGCGCGCGTGGTCGCTCGCCGTCAGCTTTCTGGGCGACTGCATCGAGCCGCGCGGCGGCAGCGTGGGCATGGCCACCATCACCGAGTTGCTGACCGCCTATGGCATCGACAACGGCGTCGTGCGCACCTCGATGTCGCGCCTAGCCGGGGACGGGTGGGTGACCCGCGAAAAAGTCGGCCGGAACAGTTTCTACGCCCTGACGCCGCTCGCGCTCGCCGAGACGCAAGCGGCGGCGCGGCGCATCTACGCGCCCGAACATCCCAGCGCTCCTTGTGGCTGGCGCATCTATGCCGCTGGCGAGGGCAGCGCAGAGGATAGACGACGCGAGCGCGCCGATCTCATGCGCTACGGGGCCGGTTCGCTCGACAGGCATGTCTATATTCTGCCCGACACCACGGCTGCGGCCGCCTCGGCTGCGACGACCGTCCTGTCGGCGGCGCCGTTGCCCGACGAAGCCGCCAAGACGCTGGTGAGCCGGGCCTTCGCGCTCGAGGAAATCGAGAACGAATACGCTGCCTTCGCGGCCGCCTACGCGCCTCTGATCGGCCGGCTCGCGAGGCTGCGGCAAGTCGACGGTTTCGACGCGTTGGCCCTGCGCGTGCTGCTCATTCACAGGTTTCGCCGCATCGTGCTGCGCGATCCCGGCATCCCCTCGGGCTATCTTGCGCCGCGTTGGCCCGGCCTGGCGGCGCGCGAGGTCGCGCGGACCCTGTGGCGCGCGCTGTTTGCGCAATCCGAACGATGGCTCGACGCGAATGGGCGATCGCCGGACGGCGCCTTGCCGCCGCGCGTGCGGTCCGCGCCGGGATTCTGACGAGAGGCGGCCGCTTCGAAAGCTCCAGAAAATTTACGTGAAGATATGTTACAACAATCATTGACTATTGGAAATTTTTGACACATAAAAGCACCGGTCGCGAAACTGACAATCGATCCCGGTCGCCCAAACGCCGGGAGAAAAAGCAGGATTCGGAGGAACGCATGTACACTCAGGCGCTGAATGCGAAAGACGCCGAGCCCGCCAAGGCGGAAGACCCCGTCAAGATGGCGGCGTTCATGGCGCGCATCGAAGCCGAGGAGCGCATCGAGCCCAACGACTGGATGCCGGAGCAATATCGGCGCACGTTGATCCGGCAGATTTCCCAGCATGCCCATTCCGAGGTGATTGGAATGCAGCCGGAGGGCAACTGGCTCACGCGCGCCCCGACGCTGAAGCGCAAGGCGCAGCTCCTCGCCAAGATTCAGGACGAGGGCGGCCACGGCCTGTATCTCTACTCGGCGGCGGAGACCCTGGGCGTCTCCCGCGAGGAGCTCTATGAACAGCTCCTGTCCGGCCGGGCGAAATATTCGTCGATCTTCAATTATCCGACGCTGAATTACGCCGACATGGGCGCGATCGGCTGGCTCGTCGACGGCGCGGCGATCATGAACCAAATCCCGCTCTGCCGCTGCAGCTACGGCCCTTATGCCCGCGCGATGATCCTGATCTGCAAGGAAGAATCCTTCCATCAGCGGCAGGGCTACGAAATCATGGTGGCGATGGCGAAGGGGACGCCCGAGCAACGCGAAATGGCGCAGGACGCGCTGAACCGTTTCTGGTGGCCCTCGCTGATGATGTTCGGCCCCTCGGACACCGACAGCCCGCATTCCGCGCTGTCGCTCAAATGGAAGATCAAGCGTTTCACCAACGACGGGCTGCGCCAGAAGTTCCTCGACGCGACCGTTCCACAGGCCCGCTATCTCGGCCTGACGATTCCCGACAAGGACCTCGCGTTCGACGACGCGACGGGTCACTGGCGCCACGGCGCCATCGACTGGGAGGAATTCAAGCGCGTCGTCGCCGGCGAGGGGCCGTGCAATCTGCAACGCATCAGGCACCGCCGGCAGGTCGAGGCGGACGGCGCGTGGGTGCGCGAGGCCGTGTTCGCCCACGCCGCCAAGAAGGCGCAAGCGCGCAAGGTCGCCTAATTCGCAGCCGGCGGCGCGGCAAATCGCTCGCCGTTACGCCTGACGCCGTGTTGGGCCGCAAACAGACAAAGGGTTCGTCATGTCCGAATCGCCTATGCCGCTTTGGGAAGTCTTCATCCGTCCGCGCAATGGCCTCGCGCATCGCCACGTCGGCTCGCTTCATGCGGCCGACGCGGCGATGGCGTTGCAAAACGCCCGCGACGTCTACACCCGGCGCGGCGAAACCTTCTCCATCTGGGTCGTCCCGTCGAACGCCATCGTCGCGTCGGACCCGGCCGATAAGGACATTCTGTTCGAGCCCACCGGCAGCAAGATCTACCGGCACCCGACATTCTACGAAGTGCCTGACGAAGTCGGACACATGTGAGCGAGGCGGCCATGTCGCAGACTTCATCCAACTCGCGCGCCCAATGGCTGATCCGCCTTGGCGACGGCGCGCTCATTCTCGGCCATCGCTTGAGCGAATGGTCTTCGCGCGCGCCGACGCTCGAGGAGGACATCGCGCTCTCGAACCTCGCGCTCGACTTGATCGGACAGACGCGCGCGCTCTACACGCGCGCTTGCGAAATCGAAGGCGGAACGCGGGACGAGAACACGCTCGCCTATCGCAGAGCGGAACACGAATTCCGCAATCCGCTGCTGGTCGAGCAGCCGAACGGCAATTTCGCCGACACGATGGCCCGTCACTTGATCTACTCGGCCTTCGCCCTGCCGTTCTATGAAAAGCTCAGGGAATCGAACGACGCCGAGGTCGCCGGCATCGCCGCGCGATCGGCGCGCGAAATGGCCTATCACGTGCGGCATGCCAGCGAATGGATCATCCGGCTCGGCGACGGCACTCCGGAAAGCCACGCCAAGGCGCAGGCGGCGTTTGACGAATTGTGGTCCTATGCGCCGGAGCTGTTCGAGGCCGATGCGCTCGATTCCGAGATGGCCGCGTGTGGCTTCGGCGTCGACCCTTCGACCCTGCGCGGCGCTTTCGATGCGACGCTCGGGCCGGTGTTGCGCGAAGCGACCCTGAAGCGTCCGCGGGACAGTTTCGGGCTGCGCGGCGGCCGCGTGGGCGTGCACAGCGAGCATATCGGACATCTGCTGGCTCAGATGCAGCACCTGCAGCGGGCCTATCCGGACGCGCGGTGGTGAGATGACCCTGCCTTTGTCGTCGATGGCGGATCGCCGCGCCAGGGCTTGGCGCGCCGCGGCGACGGTGACCGATCCGGAAGTGCCGATCCTCACCATCGCCGATCTCGGCATTCTGCACGACGTCGAATTGGACGAGACGGGCGCGGTGCGCGTGACCATCCTGCCGACCTATTCGGGCTGCCCCGCGATGGGGGTCATTTCGCTCGGCGTCGAGACCGAACTCGCCGCGGCCGGCTTCGACAAGGTGAGCGTGAAGCTGACCAACGCCCCGGCCTGGTCCACCGACTTGATGAGCGAGGAGGGGCGCGAGAAATTGCGCGCCTACGGCATCGCTCCGCCGGGCAAGGGGGCGGGCAAGCGCGCGCTGTTTTCGACTCCCGAAGTCGGCTGTCCGCGCTGCGGATCGAGCCAGACGGAGCGCATCGCCGAATTCGGCTCCACGGCCTGCAAGGCGCTATGGCGCTGCACGGCCTGCCGCGAGCCCTTCGAGTATTTCAAATGCATTTGACGAGGCCATCATGAGCCGCTTCCACGCCCTCACCGTCGCGGACATCAAGCGCGAAACGCCGGACAGCGTCTCGATCGCCTTCTCGGTTCCCGACCCGCTGAAGTCCGAGTTCCGCTTCACGCCGGGCCAGTTCCTCACCGTTCGAACGGTGCTGGGCGGAGAGGAATGTCGCCGCTCTTACTCCATCTGTTCGGGCGCGGACGAGCCGGAAATGCGCGTCGCGATCAAGAAGACGCCGGGCGGGCGCTTCTCGACTTTCGCCAATGAAATCTTGCGGCCGGGCGCGCAGCTCGACGTCATGCCTCCCGAGGGACGGTTCACCGCCGACGCGGGCTATGGGCGGCGCCTCGTGTTCTTCGCCGCCGGCTCGGGGATAACGCCGGTTCTGTCGATCATCCGTTCCGCGCTGGCCGCCAGCCCGGACAGCCGCGTGACGCTGTTCTACGGCAACCGCACGACGAACTCGATCATGTTCCGCGAGGCGTTGGAGGATCTGAAGGATCGCTATCTCGACCGCCTCTCGGTGTTTCACATCTTGTCGCGCGAATCGCAGGACATCGACATTCTCAACGGGCGCATCGACGGCGAGAAGGTCGCGCTGCTCGCCCGGACGCTCGTTCGGCCCGACGAGGTCGACGGCTATTTCCTCTGTGGCCCCTATGGGCTGGTCGAGGAGGGCCGCGCGGCGCTGTTGGCGGCGGGCGCGCAAGCGTCGCACATCAAGATCGAACTGTTTTCGACCGAGGGGACGCCGAAGCCCGCTCCGATCGTCGTTCACGCCGCGGACCAGCCCGCGACGGCCGCCCGCGTCGATTGCGTGCTTGACGGCGTCACCTACCATCTCGACGTCAAGGCCGACCAGCGCATCGTCGACGCCGCCCATGAGCAGGGCGTGGAGCTTCCCTATTCCTGCAAGGGCGGCATGTGCTGCACCTGCCGCTGCAAGGTGGCGGAGGGAGAGGTGGTCATGGACGTCAACTATTCGCTGGAGCCTTGGGAAATCGAGGCCGGCTTCGTGCTGGCGTGCCAGTCGCGCCCGGTGGGCCAGAAGGTCAAACTCGACTTCGACGCGGCCTGACTCGGCGCGGATCGCGGCCGATCCTCGTCGCGGCGTCAGGGGCGATCGAGCCGGCGCGCGGTCGCCATAGCGCGCTCTCCAATCGCGGCGGGAGTCAGCCGCGCTGCGCCGTCGACGAAGAGACGCGTGACCAATTGCGCATAGGCGTCGCGACCGATCGGCTTGTCGTCGCGAAACCAAAGGTAGCTCCAGTTCAAGATGCCGAAAAGCGACATCGTGATCGGTTTCAGCAACGCCCCGCCCTGGCCCTCCAGACTCGGATTGAGTCGCGCCAACGCCCTCGCCACGATGCCGACGAGCTTGCGCTCGAGCGCGCGTATGACGCGCTGTTGGCCTTCCGCCAACTTGTCGAGTTCGTTGATCTGCACCTTGTGCATCGTGTCCGCGTCGCGATAGGCGAACAGCACCGTCGCGATCAGCGTCTGCAGGTGCTCTTCGGGCGCCAGATTCGAGTCGTCCGCGGCTTCGACCTGGCTCACCAGGTCGAGGAGATGCTCGTGAATGATGTCGAAGAGAAGCGCGTCCTTGCTCGCGTAGTAATGATAAAGCAAGGCCTTCGAGACGTCCGCGGCCTCGGCTATGCCGGAAATCGACGTCCGGTCAAAGCCGTCGCGCGCGAACAGACGGGCCGCCACCTGGAGCAACGCGTTGCGTTTGTCGTCGTAGTCGGCGGCGCGAAGTCGTGCCAAGGGATCGCCTTCTCGGGTTGCGGCGAACGGGGGTCGCCTATCATGCTCTCGGGCGAAGATCCAAAACGCGTTTGGCTTTTCCTTCCGAACGTTTAACCGCGCCCGGATCGACCACGCGGACCAAGACCGAGACGCCGACCATCGACTTGACGTGATGCGTCAGCTCCTTGGCCTGGACGGCGCGCGCCGCCTCGTCCGCGGCCTCCGGACGCGCCTCGACGACCACCGTCAAAACGTCCATGCGGTCGCGCTTGTTCAACTCGAGCTGAAAATGCGGCGTCAATCCGCTGCATTTGAGGATCAGCTCCTCGATCTGGGTGGGAAACACGTTCACGCCGCGAAGGATGATCATGTCGTCGGAGCGGCCCGTCACCTTTTCCATGCGACGCATCGTGCGCGCCGTTCCCGGCATCAGGCGCGTGAGATCGCGCGTGCGGTAGCGGATGATCGGCAGCGCCTCTTTGGTGAGCGAGGTGAAGACAAGCTCGCCCGGCTCCCCGTCCGGCAGGACCGCGCCGGTCTCGGGATCGATCACCTCGGGGTAGAAGTGATCTTCCCAGACGTGCAGACCATCCTTGGTCTCCACGCATTCCATCGCGACGCCGGGGCCGATCACTTCGGAAAGGCCGTAAATGTCGACCGCGTGCATGTCGAACGCGGACTCGATCTCGCCGCGCATCGCGTTCGTCCAGGGCTCCGCGCCAAACACGCCCACCTTGAGGCTCGAGGCGCGCGGATCGAGCCCCTCCGCGCGATACACATCGAGGATCGCCAGCATGTAGGACGGCGTCACCATGATGATGTCCGGCTTGAAATCCTCGATCAGATGCACCTGCCGCTCGGTCATGCCGCCGGAGACCGGGATCACCGTGCAACCCAGCTTTTCCGCGCCGTAGTGGGCGCCGAGCCCGCCGGTGAAGAGTCCGTAGCCGTAGGAGACGTGCACTTTCATCCCCGGCCGACCGCCACCTGCGCGGATCGATCGGGCGACGACATTCGCCCAAGTTTCGATATCCGCGGCGGTGTAGCCGACAACGGTCGGCATGCCGGTGGTGCCGGACGAAGCGTGAATTCGCGCGACCTTTTCCATCGGCGTCGCGAACATTCCGAAGGGATAAGTGTCGCGCAGATCTTGCTTGGTGGTGAAGGGAAACTTCGCCAGATCGGAAAGCGACTTCAGATCGTCGGGATGCACGTTGGCGGCTGCAAATTTCTTGCGATAGTGCGGCACGTTTTCATAGGCATGGCGCAGCGACCACTTCAGCCGTTGCAGCTGGAGTCCAGCGATTTCGTCTCGCGAGGCCAGTTCAATGGGCTCGAGTTCGTTCCTTCTAGGGGAGAGATCGAACATGGCGCTTCCTCGATAGGGAATTCAGAAATAGGTTCCGGGCACGGTGCGGCTGAGACCACGAAATTCCGCGATGATCGCGCCGGCCTCGTTGGCGATCGTGACGTCGTAGACGCCGTTGCGCCCCACTCGCCGGCGTTCGCATGCGGTCGCCCGAAGCCGCATGCCCATGTGGGCCGGAGCGAGGTAGGTGATCTCGCAATGTTGTGCGACGCAGCGTTGATTGTGGGTGTTGCAGGCGAAGGCGAAGGCCGAGTCCGCGAACGTGAAGATGTAGCCGCCGTGGCAGGTTCCATGCCCATTCGTCATCGACTCTTGAACCGCCATGCTCAGCTCGGCCATTCCCGGGGCGACGCTCTCGATCATTATGCCGAGCGCCGCGCTCGTCTTGTCGTCGGCCCAAAGCAGATCGGCGCATTTGCGCGCGATTTCCTGCGGCGTCATGGCGCCGGCCTCCGGCCGGTGAAGTTCGGCGCGCGCTTTTCGAAAAAGGCGCCGACGCCCTCCGCGTAATCGTCCGACAGGCCGGCCTTGCGTTGCAGGTCGCGTTCGAGATCGAGCTGCGCGTTCAGACTGTTGGCCGGCGAGGCGTTCAGCGCTTCCTTGATGAGCGCATAGCCGTAGGTCGGGCCGGACGCGAGCTTTTCGGCGATGGCGCGCGCTTCATTCGCCAGCGCGTCGTCGTCCACGGCGCGATAGATCATCCCCCAGGCCTCGGCCCGTTCGGCGTCGATCGGCTCCGCCAGCAGGATGGCGGCGCGGGCGCGCGCTTCGCCGATCAGGCGCGGCAGCGTCCATGTGCCGCCGGAGTCCGGGAGAAGCCCGATGCGCGCGAACGCCTGGAGGAATTTCGCCGACTTCGCCGCCAGAACGATGTCGCAGGCGAGGGCGATATTGGCGCCCGCGCCGGCCGCCGCGCCGTTGACCGCGCAGACGATCGGCTTCGGCAGAGCCTTTATCGCCCGGATCAGCGGATTGTAGCGAGTTTCAAGCGACTCGCCCAAGTCCGGGCGCGCCGTCCCCGGCGCGATCGAGCGATCCGACAGATCCTGGCCGGCGCAAAACCCTTTGCCGGCGCCCGTCAGCAAGACCGCTCGGCAGCTGTCGTCGCTGCGCGCACGGTCCAATGCGGCCGCCAGCGCGGCGTGCAATTCCATGTTGAACGAATTGAACCGCTCGGGTCGATTGAGGGTGAGCGTCAGCACGCCCTTGTCCAGCGATTCCAGCAAAACTCCCGGCGCCGACGCGCCTGCATGAGCGCTCATGATCTCCTCCCTGGTCCCGATTCCCGATCGTTTGGAAATTCATTATCGGAGGCAACTTTACGATTGACCGTCCGGTTAGTCAATAATAGTGTTCGCCAAGCCGGGTCAAGCTCGGCGCACCAGGGAGGCAGGGATGACGGATTTCTCGGAGCGGCACGCGGAACTGCTTTCGCGCGCCATCGAAGCGATCGGCGATCGCGGCTATTGGAGCGCCTATCCCGAAACGGCCTCGGGCAAGATCTATGGCGAGAGCGCGAAGGCGGACGGCGAAGCGGCATTCGAGGCGCTCCTGGGCAAGACCTTTGCGTTCGACGCCGCGCATCCCGCCGACGGCCTGGTCGGCGCCGAGACTTCGCCCTACGGAAAAACGCTCGCCGTCAAATACCCGGCCGCCTCGATCGACAGATTGATCGCGGCTAGCGCGGCGGCCGGCGCGGCGTGGGGCCGGGCCTCGGTCGACGAGCGCGCGGGCGCGCTGCTGGAAATTCTCAGCCGTCTCAACAAGCAGAGTTTCCTGATCGCCAACGCCATCATGCACACCTCGGGGCAGGCGTTCGCGATGGCGTTTCAGGCGGGCGGCCCGCACGCGCAGGACCGCGCTCTCGAAGCCGTCGCCTACGCCGTCGCGGAAATGAAGCGTCTGCCCGAACGCGCGCTGTGGGTGAAGCCGCAGGGCAAGAACGAGCCGTTGAAAATGGAGAAGACGTTCCGAATCGTCCCCCGCGGCGTCGCGGTGGTGATCGGCTGCGCCACTTTCCCGACCTGGAACGCCTATCCCGGACTGTTCGCCAGCCTCGCGACCGGCAACACCGTCATCGTCAAGCCGCACCCAGGCGCCATTCTGCCGCTCGCGATAACGCTGAAGATCGCGCGCGAGGTTTTGGCGGAAGCCGGCTTCGATCCCAATGTGGTCCTGCTCGCCGCCGACGAGGCCGCGGCGCCGATCGCCAGGGAGCTCGTGAGCGATCCTGCGGTGAAGATCGTCGACTTCACCGGCGGTCCGGCGTTCGGCTCGTGGCTGCGCGGCGCGCTGAGGGACAAACAGGTCTACACGGAAGAGGCCGGCCTCAACGCGATCGTCGTCGATTCCACCTCCCATTTTCGAGCCATGGCCGACAATATCGCGTTCTCGCTGTCGCTCTACTCCGGACAAATGTGCACGGCGCCGCAAAATATCTTCATTCCCAGCGGCGGCATCGAGACCGACGAAGGCCATAAGTCGTTCGACGACGTCGCGAACGGCGTCGCGCAGGCGGTTGACCGCCTGCTCGCGGACCCCGCGCGCGCGGCGGGCGTTCTCGGCGCCATCCAAAGCGACGCGACCCTGCGACGCGTCACGGACAGCGAAACGCTTGGGCGCGTCGTACGCCGGTCCGGTCCGGTCGAGGGCCTCGCGCGGGGAGCGACGCCATTGATCCTGGCGGTCGACGCCGCCGACGAGGCGGTCTACCAGGAGGAGCGATTCGGGCCGATCTCGTTCATGATCGCCACCGCCTCCACCGAGGACTCCCTTTCCCGGGCGGCGCGATCCATCAGGGAGCACGGCGCGATCACCGCGGCGCTCTACACGACCAGCGACGCGGTCGCGGAAGCCGCCGCCGACGCGTTCGCCGCCGCCAATGTCGCGTTGTCGATTAACCTCGTGGGCAATATTTTCGTCAATCAGTCCGCGGCCTTTTCCGACTTCCACGTGACGGGCGGGAATCCCGCCGGCAACGCCTGCCTGACCGATTCGGCCTTCGTGGCGAATCGCTTCCGGGTGGCGCCGGCGCGGCGTCTCGTGGCGTAGAGCGGACTCCGCGCATTAACAGATTCGTAACCAATTCGAGCCATCCATTACAGGGCTATCTTGGAATGCGCCGGGAGGTTCGCGGTCGCCGCAAATCCAGCGCGAACGAACGGGCGTGACGGGGCTCCCTGGTGACGACGACAACCGCATCCTATTTGGCCGTCTCGCAAAATCTGAGCCGATATCAGACGATGACTGCCGACCAGGGGGCGGTCAAAACGGCGAGCGCCTACTACGCCGCCAATATCGGCAAGGTCACCTCCATCAAGGATTTCGTCGGCAATTACCGGCTGCTCTCCTATGCGTTGGACGCTTACGGGCTCGGCAACGAGGTCAACTCGACGGCGCTGGTCACGCAAGTGCTCGAGGGGGGCGTGAGCAATCCCAAGAGCCTCGCCAACACCCTGAGCAACCCGAACTGGGCGAAGTTCGCCGCGGCGTTCAACTTCGTCGGCGCGGGCGCCGCTTCGGTCTCGACGGCGAGCGCGGTCAAGACCACGACCAGCGACTACGTCGAGCAGCAGCTGGAAGCCAACCAGGGCCAGCAAGATCAAGGCGTCCAACTCGCGCTCTATTTCCAGCGCGTCGCCCCGACGGTCAGCAATGCCTACGGCATCATGGGCGACGTAAACCTTCTCGACGTCGTCCAGACCGTATTCGGGCTTCCGCCGGAGACCGCCGGCACCAACATCGACGCCGAGGCGGCGACCATCTCCAAACTCGTGCCGATGTCCACGCTTCAGGATCCGGCCAAGCTGCAGCAGCTGACCGAACGCTTCACCGCGATGTACGACGCGACCTACGGAGCCGGCTCCACCGCCGCTCCACTCACCGTTTCGTCGGACGGCAACTCGTCGGCGCCTGTTGTGGCGGCGACGACGATTCTGACCAACCTGATCGGCTCGAACAGCAGCGGCGGGCTCTCTTCCGCCGCCGCGGCGTTCAGCAGCGACATGATGGCGAGCCTGCACGGCCTCACCCTCGGCGGGTAGCGGCCGAGGATCGCGACGCCAGCCGGCGCCTCGCGGGACAGGCCGGTCAGTCTCGGGCAAGGGTCGCGCGCTTTCCTGTCGGCGGCACGCGCCGCGGAACTGGCCGCCGCGCCCGGACGCATCGCCTTGAAACAAAAACATTTGGCTGGAGCTGTCCCCTTGTCTCTCGCGCGCCCCGCGGCGGCGACGCCGGAGGCGCTTTACGCGCGTGGCGTCGCGTTGTGGAGCGGCGGGCGCCGGGAGGAGGCGGTCGCGCTGCTGGACGCGGCGCTGCGCGAAAATCCGAACTTTCCCGAGGCGCTGTGCATGGGCGCCTACATCCTCGGCGAATCCGGCAAGAGCGAACCGGCTCTTCAGTTCTACCGGCGCGCCATCAGCCTCAAGCTCGATTTGCCGGCGGCCTGGTCGAACGTCGGCAAGCTGCTTTTCGAACTCGGACGCTATGCCGAAGCGCTCGACGGATTCGAGGCGGCGCTCGCCCTGCGGCCCGGGGACGCCGATCTCTGGAATAGCCGCGCCGGGGCGCTTCGCCAACTCGGCCGGCTGAACGAATCGGCCGCGGCGGCCCGCGAGGCGCTGCGACTGCGGCCGAATTTCTCCGAAGCGGCGCTCAATCTCGGCAATGCGCTGCTGAAACTCGACCGCGTTGCCGAAGCGCTCGAGTGCTATCGCCTGGCGAGTTCGATCAAGCCCGATTTTTCCACCGCGCTTTGCGGCCAAGCGCTGGCGTTGCGCGCGTTGGACCGCCTCGAGGAAGCGCGCGAGGCGTTCGACAAGGCCGAGCGGCTCGGCAACGTCGAGGCGATCAGCGGCAAGGGGTGCCTCGATCTCACGCTCGGCGATTTCGAACGCGGTTGGGAAGGCTACGAAGCGCGCTGGATCGCGGGAAAGTCGCTCGACGAGGCGCTCGGCGTGCGCTTTCCCAAATGGCGCGGGCCGGGCCGAACGGGCGAACGCGTGCTCGTGTTGAACGATCACGGCCTGGGCGACACGATTCAGTTCGCCCGCTATCTCGCGATGATGATCGGGGCTGGAGTCGCACCGACTTTTCTGTGCCCGCCGAAGATGCATCGGCTGCTTTCCCAGCAGCCCGGCGTCAGGCTCGTCGCAAAAGCGCCGGAAGGCGAATCGTTCGACGCGCAGATCGCCGTCAGCAGCTTGCCGCGCGCTTTCGCGACGCGTCTGGAGAGCGTGCCGGCGCCCGTTCCGTACTTGCGCGCTGAACCGGAATTGGCGGAAAAATGGGCCGCGCGCATCGGCCCGGCCGGCGCGAAGATCGGGATCGTCTGGCAGGGCAACGCCAACCCGGAAGCCGACATGGCCCGCTCGATGCCGCTCGCCGCCTTCGCGCCGCTCGCCTCGGCGCCCAACGCGCGTCTCATATCCTTGCAAAAAGGCTTCGGCGTCGAGCAACTCGCCGACCTGCCGCCGGGCATGCGGGTCGAAACGCTGGGCGAAGACTTCGACGCCGGACCGGACGCCTTTGTCGACGCGGCCGCGGCGATCGCGCATCTCGATCTCGTCGTCACCTGCGACACGTCAATCGCCCATCTGGCCGGCGCGCTCGGCCGGCCCGTCTGGGTCGCGCTGAAAAAGGACGCGGAATGGCGCTGGTTGCGCGATCGCGACGATTCGCCTTGGTATCCGACGATGCGGCTCTTTCGTCAGAAGCAACGGGGCGATTGGAACGGCGTTTTCGCCGAGATGGCCGAGCGCCTCGCTTCGCATGGCCAGGATCGGGGCGCGCAACGGCCGATCGCCATCCCCGGCGCCGTCGGCGAGCTGATCGACAAGATCACCATCCTGGAAATCAAATCGCGCCGCGTTTCGGACGCCGACAAGTTGCACAACGTGCGCAGGGAACTCGAATTGCTCGAACAAAGCCTGAGAGACGCCAGGCTCGATCATCCCGGTCTGGGCGCCCTGAAAGCCGATCTGGCCGCGGTCAACGAGCGGCTTTGGGTGGTCGAGGACGAAATCCGCGTGTGCGAAAAGAACAACGAATTCGGCGAACGATTCGTCGCGCTCGCCCGCTCCGTCTATGCGACCAACGATCGGCGCGCGGCGATAAAGCGCGACATCAACCGCTTGTTCAATTCGGCGATCGTCGAGGAGAAGTGTTACGCCTGATCGAGGACGGACGGCGCGCGATCAATCGGGAATCGCGTAGAAACGCCCGCGCAGCGCCGATCGGGCGCTCGGCTTGATCGACGCGGGTGCGACCGCTTGGCTATAGCGCACGCCGAGCACGGCGCCGCGCCGCCACACCGTGACGACGACGTCCACTTCGCCTGTCTCGTCGTCATGCACCCGGAAATGGACGGGCAACCCCAGGTTTCGCGCGAGCGTCAGGCGAAGGCCGGTGACCGAGCGGTCGTGGATGAGGCAATCGCACACGAACTTGTTGGCCGAGTCGAGGATCTTCGCCGAGCGAAGGCGCGTGCGCCGCCGTCCGGCGACGCGATGCTCGCGGCGCCCTTTATCCGCCGATTTCTCGTCCCGGCCCGATTCGACGATGGAATAGGCGACCTGGCCGCTTTGCGCCAGGACGCGCGCGCTTTCGCGATCGTTGGGCGGTTCCGGGCGGCGGACGCCGTCAAGCGTGTGTGTCATAGGTCCGTCGCGTCATGGCTCTCGCGGGCGTCGCCGCAATGCGCGCAGCCGGCCGACCGGCTGCATCACGCAGCGGAACATAAGCGGACAGGGGTTGCCAAACCGTTGCCGTGCGAGTTTCCGGCCGGCCGGCTGAGCGAAACGAACGCACGCCGCCCCGCTAACTGTACGTCAATTACCACTCCAAGAGCGGTTAATACGACGCTAACATTTCATCGAGCCCATTAACAGGTTGTTAACCATAGGCCGTGTACCTTTTTGAAACAAGAACCGCAGTTGATAATCATGATTCGGCGCTGGTCTAGCCATAATAAGCAGTCGGTGAGCATGCGCTGCAAGTACTATCGTCAGTGATGTAAATATCGTGCGGGTTCTGCGTCAATGGTATTTGCCGCTATTAGGCGGCGCGCTGTAAATATGTGCCAGCGTACGCGTCGAACGACATCAGTATAATGAAGTTAGCGCGAAAAATATTCATTATCAATCGGGGCATAATCATGTACATAATTGTGGATGAGCGCAATATCGTTGCGGGTGGTGATGCGTCCGGATTTGATCGAGAGGGGGTCTCTACCGCAGGCATCGATCCCAAGGAATTCCGAGAATGGATCGGTAAGGTGAGCGACGGCG
>Ga0181524_10002652_pt1 | contig 18127 bp, 13 predicted proteins | sample PEATcosm2014_Bin_34_FD_119761 | JGI IMG/M metagenome (GOLD analysis project Ga0181524, IMG submission 119761) | Peatland microbial communities from MTU Mesocosm Facility, Houghton, MI, USA - PEATcosm2014_Bin05_60_metaG | ecosystem: Environmental > Terrestrial > Soil > Wetlands > Peat | place...
CCGCAGAAGCTGCAGCGCATTATCGAAGCGACCAAGGAATATCAGGCGGCGCACCCCCGCAAACCGAGGCAGCGCCGCCGCAGGCATAATACTATAAATAACTAACCGGACGATGTACTAGTCGTAGGTTAGGCTGAGGTAGTTTGCAGAACCACAGTCCAGAGCCACAAGCGGAGGGAACCGGTCATGAGAGAGAAGTTACGATTTTTGGGTTTGGATGTCCACGCCGAAACGATAGCCGTGGCAGTAGCCGAGCCGGATGGCGAGGTACGCAGCCTGGGCACGAGCGCCAACCGCGAAGAGTCGATCCGTAAGTTGATCAGGAAGCTTGGTCCGCCGGCTCAGTTGCGGGCCTGCTATGAAGCCGGCCCGACGGGATTCGTACTTTACTGGCAGTTGGTGCAGTTGGGAGTCGAGTGCGCGGTGGTGGCACCAACGCTGGTTCCGAGGAAGGCCGGAGATCGCGTAAAAACGGATTGGCGGGACGCCTTAAAGCTGGCGCGCAGTCATCGCACCGACGATCTGACTGCGGTATGGGTCCCGGACGAGGGCTCGGAAGCATTGCGCGATCTCGTCCGGGCGGGTGAGGCGGCCAAGCAGGATCAGCTACGAGCGCGGCACCGGCTGACCAAGTTTCTGCTCCGCACGGGCCAGCGTCCCCCCGCTGGGAGTAAAGACCTGGACGGAACGTTACGTGGAGTGGATCCAGCAGATCCATTACACGCATTCGGCGCGGGAAGGGGGGCGCAACTGCGACGAAGATCGTGGGGCGCCAGATTGTCAATCCCGGCCTGCTCGGCACACCGTTTCACTGCATACCAGACTACGTTTGCTGTTACGCCAGCTTCTTGTCGCGCTCCCTTCTTCAAAACGCGTCTGAATACTTTTCCCTCACACACACGCGAATGCCGGAGCCAGGCGTCGACAAGCTCCTTGCACCACGACGGCACAGGGACCGTTCTTAGCCGTCCTCCCTTGCCAACCAAATCGACAATGACACAATGGCCCTCCCTCGTTTGCAGCTGTTCCAGGCTCAAACCTACGACCTCCGAGCGTCGCAATCCACATCCGAGCAGTAGTCCAAGCATCGCTCCGTCTCTCCAACCGCGAGAATTCTTCTTCGAGGTCGCATTGACCAGCTCTTGTGCCTGATTGCGAGTCAGCCAATTGCCGATTTTCTGTCCGAGCCGTTTGACTCCCTTCACTCAGCGGATTCCAATCGCCAGTTCGCGCTCAGCCAGCCGCTTTCAGTAGACTCATCGGCCAGCCTCCGAATCGCTGAAAGATGAAGGTTGATTGTTGCGGCGGACAGGGAGAGACGTTCCAGGAATGAGCGGTGCCTCACCACAACGGAGCGGTTGAGCGTTAATCTAGGTTCGCTGCAGTACCAAGCGATAAACTCCTCGATGGCGTGTGCATAGCTCCGCCTAGAATGTACAGAAGCGAGTGTATCGAGCACGGCCGTCTTGGATTGTTGCAGTTCAGGGATGGTGGCCTCGGTCGCAGAGAATCCGACAGAATTGGGCTGCTTTTGCGGGACCATAGGAGGCGGCTCCTTCTAGCCGCCTCCAGAGTTTCGTCTTCGAGGAAGCTCAGCGCCAAGCAACCGTGTTGGCACCCAAGTCGCTTCCCCTTCAGAAGGGGGAACTGCGGTTGTTGATGTGAACGTCCTTTATCATTCACAACCTTGGTGGATGTAGAATGCAATCAACTCTGCAAACCGTGACAATCATCCGAGCGCGCTATGTGAACCGCATCTCGTGGATGGTGGTTTGCCGCGCTAGTGGAATGGCTGAAGGCTGTTTGCTGGAGCAGAGCGAATGCTCACCAGCGGACGCGGAACATCCATTGCACCGATCGCGGCCCGCCTGGTTGGTATAAGGATCCGGTTTGGCCGTAACTCTGATTCAGGGAGAGCGTGGGTTGCCCGAAGAGCTGATCTGTGAGGTTCGGAACGATGTAGCCAAAGTCAGGACTGTTAGAGACGTTGAACAGATCGCCTCGCAGTTGCAGGTAAAGCTGGTTGTAGAGGCGGATGTCTCTGCGCAGGGAAAAACTGAGCTGTTGCGCGCCAAAGCCTCGCGCAATGTTCCGGGGAGCGTTTCCCTCAGAAGCGCCTGCAGGAAGCTGAAATGCACCGTCGGCAGCGTTGGGGCCGCCATTCAGCATCCGCCCACCCGGAAGCGAGCTGTCCGACAAGTAGAGTGGTTTGCCGGGAATAAGATTCGCGCCTGTGTAGAATTGTTCTCCCGTCCCAGGATCGTGAAACAAGTTGCCCAGCACATCGACAGGATAGCCACTGCGTAGAAAGAAGCGACCGTCGATACCCCAGCCCGACAAGGCGTTGTGGATCAACGTTCTTCCAGTCACTTGCGGAAGAGTCCATGAGACAGCCGCCTGCAAGTTGTGGCGCACATCGGTGTCAGCATTGCCTCGCGTCGGCGCTGCCCATGGATTGGGGCTTCCGAAATCCAGGGCGTGCCCCCACACATACGATGTCATCCACGCCAGGCGAGAACGAAATTGGCCGCGATAAGCCAGTTGCAAGGAATCAAACCGCGATGAGAAGCCGGAGGGAAAGGTAACCACTTCCTGAAGAGGCGTTGTTGGGCTTGCGATCTGGCGCCGCTGTGACAGAAGCAGGTCAAGCCCGGACGCTCCGACGTAGGAGACAACGACGGACTCGTGCTCACCGGCCGCTCGTTCCAGCGATACGTTCCACTGCAAAGAATAGGGATCTCGGAGCGTGTGCGGAAAGATATAACCCAGGCTTTCCGCGCTCGGAGCATCCGGCGAAGGAGGAGCGGTTGCAGTAGTCGGGATACTGGCGCCCTGTAGCACCGAGGTGCTTGTAAATCCGAGCGCGGTAAATGCCGGCGCTGCGGCACGGCTTGGCGTATCGAAGATGACGCCGAAGCCGCCGCGCAGAATCAATTCGTGTCCGGGCTCGTCTCCGGCTTCGCGGCCGGGCTGCCAGGCTATGCCGATCCGCGGACCGAACGCCCGCCAGTCTGTCTGCCAAAGCGGGGTTTCGCGCGGACTTACGGACAAGGTTGCGGGCGAGTCCGGATCGCCATTTACGCGAAATGCGTCGCGGCTGTCGGAGCTGGATGGTGGAGGGCTGACGTCCCAGCGCAGGCCGGGACTCACGGTGAGATTCCGCGCCACTCGCCATTGATCCTGCACAAATGCGGCGAATTGCTCAAAAACGGGATGCGCCGCCTCGTTCCTCCTCAAGATCAGAAATTCAGCGCTGTTCGCCAAGATAGAATCGGCGTTCAAGTAATCGGCTTCAATGCTCCAGGGTAAGGGACGCACTGCGCTATGCAGATTACGGGCATCCATGCCAACTCGAATCAGATGCGGCCCTCGCTGCAATGAGAACGTATCGCGGAGTTCGAGTTGACGAAGCGCATTGGTTCCGCCATCGGTCCACGCAAAGGTATCACCGATGCCGGCGATGCGCATGTACAACTCGCTGCGTGTGTCGTTCGACGCGCCTGGGGAGCCCAGCGCAGTGGGCAGATCGGCAGGCGCCACAAAAGGAGTCGGCGGCTGTATCGAAGACACGGAACTCGAACCGGCGCGGGCCCAGCCGAGCCTGAACTCATTGCCCGCCTGCGAGGAGACCTGTCCATCGAGTCCCAGCGTGAGGCTTTGGTTCGACAGCTTTGCGTTGGTCGTCGTCAGGAGAAGCGAAGCCTGGCTGCCGCTGGGCGTATTTCCAAACCGTAAGAAGCCGGAGAGGTTGGCACCAAACGTGTGATCGACGCGGAGATTTATCGATTTCAAAAAGCTCGGAGGGCTGGGCTCGACCCCATAATCTTCAAGGAGTTCGGGACCACTGAAATCGTCACACGAAGAATGCACCACTCCATAAGTCTCTTGCGGTAATGCCAGGAATGCAGCTTGGACCGGGGCAGGGGCGTGACAGATTAGAAATGCGTTGGGAAGATACAGCACAAGCGGAGCCGTCCTCTGCTGCACATGCATCTCTTCGTACGATCCGAAAAACTGCGTCCGGCTCCGCATTGCTTTTTGGCGCCCGAAGATGAGCGGCATTCCCAGGGAGCCGCCGATATCTTGCTGATAGTAGTAGAGATTGTTCTCTTCGCCGTTGTATCTGCCAAACCAGTCGGTGGCATCGAAGTACCCGTTGCGCAGATAGGCATAAGCGGTGGCGTGTAGCTGATGGGTGCCCTGGCGGGTCAAGAGGCTGAATTGTCCACCGGGTGCGCTTCCGTACTGCGCTGAAACAGTGGAAGCTACGACTCGGAACTCCTGCAGCGCATCGAGCGCAACTAAACCTTGCGTGGTTCCGAGAGACGTGACACTCGCGTACTGGCCCACCGCCGGCACCTTCAGATCCGCATCGAGCGAGCTCGAGCCGAAGTTTGCGGAGATGCCGTCAACCCAATAGGTATTTGTGTCGGACGGCTGTCCATTCACGCTGAATCCGCCAGTACGGGGCACCTGCGGACTTACCGAAACCGAACCCGGCGTCATTGCGATGAGATCCTGAAAGCTTCGCCCGTTGAGGGGAAGGTCCCGCACCAGATGCGAGTCGACGACCGTGGTCATCTGCGCGTCTTCCGTATTCAAGCCCTGACCGCTCGCGTCCACCTCCACAGTCTGTTCCACAGTGCTCAGACGCAGCTTGATCAGAAACTGACGCGATTCGCCAACGCTGAGGCTCAAGCCGGTGAGGTGAACGGCGGCAAATCCATCGCGCTGCACCTGCATGCTGTAGAGACCTGGCAACACGCCTGGTATGAGAAACGCGCCGGCCGCGTCGGTCGTTGCCGCGTTCTCATTGCCGGTTTGGAGGTTGAGCAACTTGATAGCAACGGAAGGAAGACGCGCGCCCGATGTATCTTCCACTTCGCCAGAGACGTTGGCCGTGCTCACCTGAGCACATGCCGGCGTTGCCGCGAAGAGAAGCACCGCCAGAATCCGCAGTGGCTCAGCTAGAAACGAAATCCATGATGTGGACGAATTCACCTCAGACGCATCTCTCCCACCTCGTTTTGGCTCGAGGTATTCCCGTTTGTCAGGCGGCTTGCAAAAGAATGCATGTGGCTTGCTTCGGCGACGGGCAGAGCGGTTCGCAGGCGAGCAATCGACTCGCGCGCCTGCGCGGGGGACAGGTCAGCCGCGCTGCCTGCAAACAGTTCTACAACCTCTTCGTTCACTGATTGCGCCTTCGCACGCAGCTCGGAAGTGGCATGAGCAAATGTGGTCGCATCCGTGATTCCAGGCGCGTCAACGGAGGCGATTCCCGCAATGCCCGCGAAAACCGAATCCAACTGCAGTCGCAACACCTGAAGTTCTGTAAGGGCTGCGGCGGAGTGCCGTTCGACCATCTGTGTCCACTTGACCCGTGCATCTGGATTCAGCGCCAACTCGCCCGCACGTCGAAGGATGGTTCCAAGACGGTCAAGAGCATATGCATGCTGCAACGCTGTCTGCGCATGAGAGAGCGCGGAAGCTGCAAACTCCTGCTCTGCATTCTGTAAGGCTGCTCCCTTAAGGCCGCGCGCCAGCAGCGCGTCCCGCACCAGCCCTGCGCCTGGTGCATCGCCGTTGGTTCCCGCAAGTTCCTGGCGGAGTACATTGCCGCGGTGGACCGCTGAAGCGGCCTGCGCGGCAGAATAAATCTGAAAATCCACGCGGTTTGCATTTGGAAGCGTGGCCACCCTCTCTCGAATTGCTGCGAGCAACTGCGCGTTGGCAAGTGTTCCTGTCATGCGAACGCGGCCACCTGCGATCGGACTCACTTCAATCGGTTGACCGGTATCTACATTCTGTCGGAATAACTCAAACAGCACGGCAACCTCAAGGTTTGCACCGTTGGCATCCTCCGCTGCATTGCCGCCCGGTTCGGTCGGGAGATTGCGTTCGCTCTGCATACCTGGAGCCGTCGTCTCCTGCGACTGCGGAAACGTCAAGGCCGGGACGTCTCTGTTGGGAACTCTCCGCAGCAGAGTCTGCACCAGCCGAACCTCAGAGATACCATCTTTGGTCTGGAAGCGTACTCTCTCTGCCTGAACTTGATAATTGCGGTCCAGCACGAGTGTCCGCGAGAGAATTCCGTCGCGGCCGTTCTCACGCTGTGTAAGCTCAAATCCGCTCAAGTTACGGGAGGCCTCGACTCCTGGTCCTTGACGGGCAGCGAAAGCCGCGGCGGAAACATCGCTTTGCCACACACCGCTTTCAACGAACTGGCGGTCTGTTTGCGTGAGTGCCGCGTCGTTCTCAAGATGAACGGAGCTCGTGCCGTCCTCGGATTCGATTGACGTGGCGAGCAGTTGCTGCTGGGCATTGTAGAGACGCCTCACCACCTTCTTCTCGCTGCTGCTCCAGACGTCAACCGAGCCCAAAACCGAGCCTTCCTCCGGTCCCATACTTTGCTCGACACGAAGAGTCTGATGAAGCACTTCGGTCGACGACGGAACTGAAGCCACGGCTTGTGTGTGAGCCAGTACGTCGCGCCAGCCAGGATGTGTGTAGCGGTAGCCAGCGATTCCCACGACGGCAGCCAGCAAGAGAGACGCGAAGGCAACGGCGCCCCATGGAGCCAAACGGAACCGCCCCGGCCACGGGAGGCGTTCCCAGAAGGACACCAGCCTTTTGCGCGGGCGAGGAGACAGTTCCAGTTCGCAACTGGCCGCAAAAGCGGGATCGGCATAGTTCACTTCGGCATGCATGCCGAGACCGTCAAAACGGACATCGAGCCGCAAGCGGCGATCATCGCTGAGCAGAATCTGCTGCGACAGTTGGTCCCTAGGAACAGCTGCGGTTTCGGAATCGAGCGGGATGTGGGCTAGGCGATCGCCGTATTCGTCGAAGACTTCGATGAAATGCACATTGGAAGCCGCTTCCACGCGCGACGACAACAGATTATTGGCGCTCTCGACTGCATGGAACGCGACAACACGCCCGTCCACCGCGATGGCCAGAAGCGTGGGACGCCGCTCAAGCAATTGCTCGCGCCGCCTGCGCACCAGCCGCATCGTTGCTTCGAAACTCTTTGTCACCTCCGGCTTGGGCATGCGGTCGAGGTCGGAATCGATGCCGTCGAGCGGGCCGTCGCGGTCGTTCAACTGCAAGGCGCGCTCCAGGATGTTAAGACAACGTTCGCAGCCGGCAAGATGTGCGAGCTCCCGACAGCCAACCGGAGAAGCGCTTGGCTGCTTGTAGGCGTCAACAAGCTCCTTTTCTGCCACGCAGCTCGCGGGGTCGGCGTCGAGGATGGTCGAGCGCAGTTCCTTCAGGAAGAGGTCGCTGGACATACCAGCCAGTAGCGGCTTCCTTTCCGGCGCAGCGCCTCGGGAAATAAGGCGGATCTTTTCACCGGCAGACAGGTGTTCCCGCAGTTCAATTCGAGTATCTTTAAGCCCGTTGTAAATTGAGGCAATCGGTACACGCGCCAGTAAAGCAACATCGCCCCTTCGATACCCGCGGAAGAATTGCAGGATAAAATGGCTTGCGCTTTTGGACGAGTATTTTCTCGAAATCACGTAGTCGCTGATGCAAAGCAGTTCGTTCTGAACGTCCACAGCGTCTGATTCATTATTCGCAGCAACCATGCCCACAGCATCGTAGTCCTCTACTTGAATCACACGCAGCCGCTCTCGCGAGACTCTCGCCAAGTTGGACACATACATGTTGCGGAGGCACATAAAGAGGTAATTGTCGAGATTTTGAACGCGGCTTAAGTCCGGGCTCGCGACAGTCAGATGCAGACATAAATCCTGTACGGATTCTTCCGCGGCGTTATGGTCGCCCCGCGCAAGAATCCGGCTCCACTCTACAAGCTGCTGGTGATAGCGGCTCAGTATCCGCTCGATTGAGTCGGGCGAGAATGGCGAACGAACCGGTTTGAGAACAGGCCTCATCTATTGCTGAAGAGTCCCATCCGGCAAGAATCTATTCCCAAATCGAAAAGAAATTTCCATCTATTCCATTATATGAGACGCACACACAGGATCGGGTACGCAGAGCGATTTGAGAAGGATTTTCTTCCAAAGCGGGAATAGATTGCGGCCCCGCCGCTCTCTTTGAGTTTGAACTCTTAAAGGAGAGCTTCTCATGCCGTTCAAGAACCGCTCGTTCAGCCCTTCTCGCTATTCGGTGATCTTCCCTCTCGTGCTGCTGTTGTTGAGCAAGGCCGTCATTGCCCAAACCCCAAAGCCGCCGAAAGATGAAAACTCTACGCCCGGAACAGACGTCTCGCTTGGCCTTATGGGACAAATGACATTTGCCAGGAATCCGACCACCTTCGCTGTTTATCCAGAATGGACGGTGGCTAATCAGCAAACTCAAGCTGCATCGCCCTCTGCCGGCGCGCTGGTCACCTTTCACGGCGCCATGAAGCCTTACCTTGGCTACAACGTCAATTTCAGTTATACGCGGTTCACGCAGACCGACTCCGAGGGATCGGGATACGTGCCGGGGCAGGGCACCAATCCGCCTCCAGGAGCGGGCGGCACCTTTACTGCAGGTGCTCTCGATACGCACATGTATGAGCTGACGCTCGCATACGCCTTCTACGGACCGCGTTCGAAGCGGTTCCGGACCTTTGGGCAGATCGGTGGTGGTGGCCTTTTCTTTGAGCCGATAAACGCCAACTTCGCCCACGAGGAAACGCGCCCGGCCATGGTATTTGGGATCGGCGGAGAATACGACGTCAGCCGTCATTTCTCGGTTCGTGCGGAGTACCGAGGACTCTTCTACAAGATGCCTGACTTTGGCATCGACAACGGCTTTCCGAAACAGAGGCTGTTCACGGTCACCAATACTCCGGCAATCAGCCTCGTCTACCATTTCAGGCCCTCTTCGAATCAGAAGCAAACGGCGAATAGCCAACGGGGTCCTTATTAGTCGCTTTGTGGTCTCGCTTTTGGCGGGACCGCAGACAGCGGTATCACTCTCCCAGAAAAAAGGAGCATGAGGTTTGAAACCAATGGTACTGGACGAAATCTGGGCAGACTTCTTTACTTATCCTGTCAGCTTCAATGCTACTAATCCCGAGAAGCAGGCGGAAGATCCCGATCGGGAGAACCTCAGCAATTGGTCCCGATCGTCGATGAAACGCATTTTTGACTGCTTTTGTGTATTGTGTTCTCTTCCTATTGCCCTGCCAATTCTCTTTGCCACCGGCATCGCGGTAAGGATCACATCTCGCGGGCCGGTTCTTTTTCGGCAGAATCGCGTTGGGCGCGGCGCGAAGCCTTTCACGATCTTCAAATTTCGCACGATGCCTGTTGCCTCAAGTGCCAACTTACGGCCTGCCGTGACGACTGCTTCAAATCAAATACTCACGCCGATCAGATCGTTCCTGCGCCGCTGGAAACTCGATGAGTTACCTCAAATATTTAACGTACTCAGCGGTGATTTGAGTTTAGTGGAACCACGTCCGAAGCTTGCAAGCCACCAGTTATTCCCTCTGCTCTGCCGCCCCGGCATTACTGGACGAGCGACCATTGCGTTTGCAGCGGAAGAAGAAGTTCTGAGCAGCATACCCGTCGCTCAACTCGACGCCTTTTATCGTGACGTGGTTTTGCCGGCCAAGCAGGAATTGGATAGTCAATACATGTCGCGCGCGACCTTTATCTCCGACCTGAGGCTCATCTATCGAAGCCTCACCAAGAAAGATGATGGCCGGGAGTTGAGACAACTGCTTTCGTCGAGCGCGCCTAGACATGTTGCCTGCCACAGAGGCACCCAGCTAACCTCATCCAGGATGCGGCTTCAAGTGCTTCGGCGAGCAGGATGCCGAGCAGGCTTCCGCGCTGTGGTTCCCTCAGGGGTGCGCCAGGGCCGGACTATTGACTCAGCAACTCAAAGTGGCCGGGGGTTTTGAGAACGACGATTGCGCGTTTTCCGTCTTCCGCGAGTTCGCCGGTTTGCGGGGTTTCATTCACTGAGACGGCCGCGACGGGTGCAAAGATCGGCAGGGAGACGCGCGCGACGGTGCCCGGCGGCAGGTCGATGCTGGTCCGGTAGCCGTTGTCGTTGTGGATGGCGACTTTGAGAAGGCCGCAAGGCGTTGGCTCCGCGCCCTGCACCCACTGGAGATCGAGCAGGTCGGGACGGATGTCTACCTGGCTGAACCCGCCTGCGCGGGGCTGGATTCCGAGGACCTGCTCCATGAGCCACGGGGTGACGCCGGTGGACCATCCGTGCGCCAGGCTTGCCTGGTAGCCGGTTGAGTCGTCGGCCTGCAACGAGCTGTGGAAGTCCTGCTTGTACCAGGAGGGGTCGTAGCCTTCCCAGAAGCTGGGTGCACCCTCGTCGATCATGCCGCCCCAGTACTGGCGAATCCAGTCCAGGGTTTCGGCGCGGTGGCCCATCCTGGCCATGGCGCTGATGACGTAGTAGTTGTAATACGGGGTGATGATGAGCGCGTTGTACTTGACGCGGCCGACGCTGGAGAGCGAGTTCTGCCAGATCGCCGGATGCAAGGAAGGGCCAGCCAGGCCGGAGAGCACGGCGTAGGCATTGGCCTGCCAGCGGGCGCCAAACGATCCGGATGCGTCGAGCAGGTACTTCTCAGCCGCGGCTTTCATCTCTTTGGCGGACTTCTCGAAGGCGTCGGCATTCGCCGTGTCGTGCAACTCGCGCAGCAGGTAAGCGCGGTCGCGGAAGCCAGCGTAAAACTCGAAGTGCGTTCCCATGCGCGCCAGCGGCGCGTCACCGTTGAACTCCGGCGACCAGTCGACATAGGACCACGCATGGGTGGTGTTGGCATAGAGCTTGCGATCGTCGAGCTCCGTCTGCATATAGCGCATCAGCTGCACCAGCCGTTCGTGCACGCTCTGCAACTGCTGGAGCGAGCCGGTGTGCCGGTAGTACTCCGCTTCGCCGGTGATCCAGAAGGCCGAGTAGCCGGGAATGCCGTCCACATGGTGGGTGATGGGGGCCTCGCCCAGCAGGCGATCGAGGGTTTCCTCCATGAGGAAGTGGTCGTCGAATGCGTCCTCGATGGTGCGGCCGCTTACTTCCAGGTCGCCCATTCAGCGGCCGCGGTCGCGCCTGGGCGCATCCCAGATGTCGTCCTGCATGCAGAGGTGCGCGGTATAGGCGCCTACGATCCACATGCGGTTTAGCTTGTCGTCGGAGGACTGGAAGCATCCCTGGTACTTGACCGGGTAGTAGATGCCGTCGAGCTGAATAGAGCGGAAGAGGATCCTGGCGCCGCGCGCAAAGCGGAGCAGCGCATAGCGGAATGCCCCCTTGGGTCCATGGACGGTGGCGCCCGGCGGAACGTGGATGGGAGTCATGCCGAGATACGGCGCGTTGAATGCCTCCCCCTCCGACTCACCGTACTGCAGATTGATGTCGGCGGCCTGGTCCGAGTCGGACTCGAACTCCCGCCGGCCGTTGACCTCGCGGCCAAAGTCGAGCATGATCTGCAACTCCATGACGGGCGAAACCGGCTCCGAGCCGGCGCTGGCCGTAAACTCCGCGGCGTTGTTGGGCGCGATCAGGGACTCCCTGTTTTCCAGCGCTCCCGAGCCGGAATACACGTGCAGCACGGCCACCGGCGCAAGCTTGAAGTGGGCAAGGAAGGGCGAGATGCCGTCGTATCCGGGCCGCGCATACATGCCTCCGTCGCCGTTCCACTGAAAGAACTCCATGGAGCTCTCGATGGCGCCCAGGCTGTCGGCCGCCTCCCAACCGCTGTCGTCGAAGCCGGAATCCTGCCATCCGCCGGCTGCCTTCTCGGCCGTCTTCCACTGGGCGTCGCTGATCAGCAGCGGCTGCACGTCGATTCCCTGCGGCGCGGGCACAATCTTGGCGGCCAGAATTCTGCCGGCGGTCAACTGCACCTCGCGGCGGCTGTTGCCGCTGCTGCCCACCTCGGGCTCGCGTATGGCTTCGATGGCAACCACGTTGCGGCCCGGCTGGAGCGCACCTGTTACTTCGACGGCAACCACGCGACTGCCGATGTTGGTCTCCATGTTCAGCTGCTAGCGGGCGACGCGCTTGCCATTCACATAGACCGTGGCCGCGCTGGGGCCGGCCAGATAAAGCGTGGCCGCGGACGGAAGCGCGCCGACCGAAAAGGAGCGGCGGAAGTAGTGCGGATCGAGATGCGTGTTCCCTTCCGAAGTCCAGGCGCCTTTCAGATCCGGCTTCTCGGGCACCGCATCCTGCCGCGTCCAGATGTACTGTTCGGGAAGCGGCGTATGCCGCGCGGACTCGAGCTGCGGCGCTCCGATGGCGCGGGTGGGGTCGAGTGCGGCGTCGGGGATGGGATACGCATTGCCGGTGGCGGGCGATTGCGCGGAAGCTGAAACCGGAAGGAGGCAGAGGGCGAGGAACCACAGTTTTGGTTTCCCAGCAGATCTCCGTACCGCCCGTTCTGGATTGCGGCGGCGCGGGTCAATGGTAATGCTTTAGGGCCACTGTTTGCGCGTCCAAAGAGGAACAGTTTCTACGGGGAAATTTTGTCTTTCGGCGGCAACTGCCATGAATAGCCCTGCTTGTAAATGAAATTGCCGGAGGATGCGGCGATTTCCAATGACGGTCAGGCAGTCGTTCGCCCTTAACCCGGATGCCGCGAGGTTTGCGGCGCTCGATGAGCGATTTGGCGATTTGGCGCCAAGTGACTCGGGATAGTGACCACTAGAGACCGCTCTCCCTGTTAGAGGGTGGATCTAACCGGGACCCGCCAAGTCTGCTCATCACGCAATGGCTGAGCACGCAGCTTACAAACTCAGATCTGGAGTTCTCGTCAATCACATGGCAAACGGACGCTACCAGATTCTGCACGACAGACGATCAAGACTCGACAGCATCGGGTGCTACTGAAAAGCAGGCTGTACCTTGGCGGAATAGAAGCTACGCGCTCGGCGATATAGCATCAGAATTTCCTGCTTCTCTGCGTCGTTGCGGAAGTGTTTTGAATCCGAGTCGGTCAGAGCAATCAGCTCATCGATCCAATCCACGAAATACCGGGCGTCCGCAGAAGCGTCCCAGTTCCCTGGCAGATAGATTGGGCTGGTGTGAGCGAATTGCACGGTGTAGGAAGTTTTCAGGAAGCAACGTGCTGCGATCCAGGAATGGTTGCCGAGATTGAGAAGGATGTCGCCTTTGAAGTCCTTCGCGTCCCCGGCTGGTACGATCTTGCGGAGTACCTCGCCATTGGCGATGATCTCTATTCGGTCGATAGGCTCGCGCGCGTGGGCTTCGATGGAGACTTTCAGGTCGTGGCCGGATGGCTTCGTGTTGAGAAAGAGAATGGGACCGTTTGTCACCAGAACCTTCCCGGCACGCACCGCGGCGTACCACTTATCAACGGTCAACGGGCCGCTCACCGGTACGTACATTCGATCGTATCCAACCGGCGAAGCGAGAACGCCGCTGGCCGATCCGGCAGAGGGCGGCACGTGAAAACCAAGGTTCAGATATCGATAGTAGAGCTGCAACGAATACTCGGTAAATCCCAGAGGGCCTGGGAACCTATCCCTGTCGCGGGGACGACCCCACGCTTCGCCAGCAATCGTGCTGTATTCCTGGAAGTGGTTGAAGACGACTCCCATGGAATCCGGCGTGGCCAGCGCCATCATCACAGGGACCTCCCACCAGGTTGGCTTGTCGATGTCAAACCACGGAAACAGGTCGTTTGCTGAATGTTTCTGTGCGCGGGCCTCGCGTACGAAATCAATACCCGGCGGAACCCGATCACCATCGACTCCCAATGGAAGAGGTGCGCGAAGGTTGTGCAGAATCCAAGCACCCCCTCCCCGCTCATCTTCGCCATTCATCAGAGTCACGAAGTGGTCGGGCAAAACCTGCCTGACCGGCTCAACCGGGCCGCCTTTGCTCTGCCAGTAGTTCGACTTGGCGAACATGGTGATGACGGTGAGGATGTTCAGGTCCTCGGCGAGGGACAGAGAGGGCGCTTCCTCGGGCGTTCTATGCACATGCATGTCCCCGGAGTACCATCCCAGATCGCGCATGCGAATCCACGGACGGAGTTGCACAGAAACGCTGGCCGGCTGATCCGCTGTCACATCTATCGTCTTCTCTATGCGCTCATACTCGAGTCCATGCTCTGCGACGACCGTATAGCGACCGGGAGGAAGCTCAAGATTCGCCTGACCATCCGCAGTAAAGCTGCCGCCGTAGTAGCGGTCAGCGCCATTGAATTTCTGACGGTAGTTCGGGTCGCTGATGATTGCGCTCTGGGGCTGGAACATTTGGAAACTGGGGCCGCGCACTTCGAGCCGCGTCCACACGGGGCGGCCCGTTTCGTCCTGAACACTGATGTGCAGTTCGGCTGCTCTGAGTGTTGTGCCAGCCAGAATCAAAACCAGGCACATTTGCAACACATAGCTTTTAAGACGATTCATTTGCATTTCATGGGCCCTCCAGATAAGTCTGATCGGGGAATCTCTTGGTCAATTGACGAGAACAGACCTTACCACGTTTCCAGAACTTCGACCCCTAGAAACGCGCATTGGCGAATTGTACCAAACCCGCTTCGCGGGTAGCTGAAAGCGTAGTACGATTTGGCAGGACAATTGCGAAATGCACACCACCGCCGCCGCAGCAGCAGTCAGCAAGCTTCTGAACGAGTCAGGCGCAAGATCGGCACGAAATTGCTGCACTGCAATGAATCCCCATAAAGCAATTGTCCTGCCAAATTTCCTCATGTTTTAGTACAAATCGCCGTATCTACAGTGCTCCGCGCTCGCAATCGTGACCTCCGTCAGAATGCCGAGTTCCGGAAAATGCCGAGTGCCGCCTTTTAGAGGTCGATTTGTGTTCCTGTTGCTGATCGTGGCCTCGGCATTATTTGATGTCTTCTCCTCATCCTTGAGGCTAGGAGAAGACATGAGCATGAGCACGGTTTTTAAGTTTCCGAGTGTAATTCGTCGCCAGCACGATGGTCCGCTGGGCATTGATATCGATGCGTATGAAGCTCTGCTGCAAGAGGAGGGGTATTCACGCAGGTCCACTTACGTGCATCTGCACGTCGTGGCCGACTTCAGTCGTTGGCTGAAGCGCAAAAGACTCGCTGCTGACCATATTGGCGAGCAGACGGTGAAGCGCTATCTTCGGTGCCGTCGGCGTTTTGGGGAACGTTATCGCGGCGCGTCCTCCGTGCCATACAAGTTCCTTGGCATGTTGCGGGATCAGGGGATCATCAACCATAAGACCCCAGCGGTCCGGGCAGACGCATGCAAGATGGCAGTCGCCGACTTCGAGCGATACTTGTCGAAAGAGCGTGGGTTATCGGCAGCGACTCAGTGCAATTACCTGCCCTTTGCGCATCAGTTTCTTCGGGAGCGATTTGGGCGCGGTTCTTTGCGGTTCTCGGAACTGCGTGGCTCAGATATCACGGGATTCATTCAGCGCCACGCTCACAAGCGCAGTCCGCGCAGTGCGCAAAAAATCGTCGGTTCTCTACGAGCCTTTCTGCGCTATTTGCGATACCGCGGCGAGATCTCGACCGATTTTGCTGCCTGTGTGCCCACAGTGGCGAACTTCTCATATTCGTCATGGCCCCGGTTCCTGCAGCCGGGACAAGTACAACAGGTGCTCGATCACTGCAATCGGCACAGCGATTTGGGCCGACGCAACTATGCGATCTTACTGCTGTTGGCGCGGCTCGGTTTGCGGGCGTGCGAGGTGGTTGCTATGACGCTTGACGACATCGATTGGAAAGCGGGTCATTTGACGGTGCGTGGCAAGGGTGGACAGCGTGCGCAAATGCCGTTGTCAGCAGAACTTGGCCGCGCGATCGCCGCCTACCTGAAGAATGGACGGCCACGCTGTGCAAGTCGACGACTATTCATTCGGGAGCATGCACCGCGGGTCGGTTTTGCCAATTCTGCCGCTGTATCCACGCTGGTCCAACGCGCCTTGGCCGACGCTGGAGTGGACTCGCCGCACACTGGCGCCCATGTATTCAGGCACTCCCTGGCCACGGAGATGCTCAAGCATGGAGCCTCGCTGGGGGAGATAGGACAGCTGTTGCGTCATGCACATCCGGACACGACCCAAATTTATGCGAAGGTCGATGTCTGCGCCTTACGTCCGCTGGCACTGCGCTGGCCGGGAGGTAAGCAATGAAAGCGCTCAGACAAGCAGCTCAGGATTACATACGGATGCGCCGGCACCTCGGCTTCAAGATGCGGCATGAGGAGCGGCGCTTAAGGCGCTTTGTCTTCTTCATGGAAGAATGCGATGCATCCTATATCACGACCAAACTGGCACTGAGGCGGGCGACAGAGCCAACCGATGCGCAACCCTCCACGTGGGCCGAACGGCTGATGTGCGTACGTGTTTTCGCGCGCTATTGCATCGGCGCGGATCCGCGCACAGAAGTTCCTCCGCTAAGCCTTTTACCCCATCGCCCGAAACGAGCCACACCTTACCTTTATAGCGAGGAAGAGATTCGAGAGCTGATGGACGCCGCCCAGTTGCTGCCGCCGAGCGGCGGTTTACGGGGCTTGACCTATCGTTGCCTGTTCGGCCTGCTCACGGTGACCGGTTTGCGGATCAGCGAAGCCCTCGCACTCATCCGTGATGATGTCGACCTGCAAAACGGTCTGCTCACGATACGCGGGGCAAAATTCGGAAAGAGCCGACTGGTCCCTTTACATGCTTCTGCGTGCCGTGCTCTTGCGCGCTACGCGCGGCAGCGGGATGCGTTTCTACATCCCCCGTACGCCGCTAACTTCCTGCTCTGTGCCCGTGGCCGCCCCCCCCAGAGGTCTCCACGGTCCACCGTGTCTTTTATCAACTCTCACGTCATACTGGGCTGCGGGGTTCGTCGGATCGTCGCGGGCCTCGCTTGCAAGACTTCCGTCACCGCTGCGCGACGGAGATCTTACTCAAGTGGTATCAAGCTGGTGAAGACGTCGAACGCCGCTTGCCAGTGCTCTCCACGTTCTTGGGCCATGAGCATGTCAGCGACACATACTGGTACTTGTCAGGGTCGTCGCAACTTCTGGAGCAGGCGGCCCTGCGATTGGAAAAGCGCTGGGAGGTGCGGCCATGAAATCGACACCCACCCTGCCGGCCTTGCTTGAGAGTTACTTTACCCAGCGTTTGATGGCTCAACGACAAGCCAGCCCACACACCATCGCCTCTTATAGGGACACCTTCCGTTTACTCTTGAACTTTGCGCAAAAGCGATGCGGCAAGTCGCCTTCCAGCTTAAACCTTACGGACCTGGATGCGCCCTTGGTCAGTGCGTTTCTCGATGATCTACAGAAGCAACGCGGCAACTCCATTAGCAGTCGCAATGTGCGCCTGACGGCCATCCGTTCTTTCTTCCGCTATGCCGCATACGAAGAGCCCGCACAATCTGCGCACATTCAACGCGTGTTGGCAATACAGAACAAGCGCCAGTCTCGCCCGATAATCAGCTTTCTAGTTCGGGAGGAAATCGAGGCGCTACTTGCGACGCCTGATCGACAAACCTGGAATGGACGACGCGATCACGCGTTGCTGCGGTTGGCAGTGCAGGCAGGCCTGCGCCTATCGGAGGTGACAAGTCTCGATCGCCAGGCCTTGGTGTTGACCACCGGTGCGCGTGTTCAGTGTCTGGGAAAAGGACGCAAGACAAGATGCACACCTTTGACAAAACAGACCGCCGCCCTCTTGAGAGCTTGGTTGAAGGAACCGGTTCGGAGAAATGCCCACGCGTTGTTTCCCAATGTTCATGGAGGGCGGCTCAGTTCCGACGCCGTGCAGTACTTGCTTGCCAAATACCTCGCCATCGCTCAGCAGCGGTGTCCGACGCTGCAGGAGAAACGAGTGACTTTCCATTCCTTGAGGCACACTTCGGCCATGGAACTGCTCGCAGCGGGTGTGCATACCTCGGTCATTGCGCTCTGGTTAGGTCACGAAAATGTGGAGACAACCCAGATCTATCTCCATGCCCACCTCGCTCTGAAAGAAGCAGCGCTTGCCAAAACAAGACCATTGAACAGCAAGTACGCTCGCTTCCAACCAAGCGATGAACTCATCGAGTTTCTAAACGGCCTATAGAAAACTCCGCAGAGGCGGGAAATAATGCCGAGTCACACAAACCCGAGGGTATCGCTAGGTGCTTCGATCCCAGTCGCTTCAAGCAGATTCCAGAGTGTGATGCGGCATTTTC
>Ga0181524_10002653_pt1 | contig 18123 bp, 18 predicted proteins | sample PEATcosm2014_Bin_34_FD_119761 | JGI IMG/M metagenome (GOLD analysis project Ga0181524, IMG submission 119761) | Peatland microbial communities from MTU Mesocosm Facility, Houghton, MI, USA - PEATcosm2014_Bin05_60_metaG | ecosystem: Environmental > Terrestrial > Soil > Wetlands > Peat | place...
GAACATCGACCCGGCGTCTTGAAAGATCCAATCCAGCGTGCAACATGGTGGTGGGACCTCCTTCGGTGTGGTTCCGGAGAGAACCCAAGTTCTCACCGGGGGAGGTCCCCCTTCATGGCATTCTCAGTGGCGGTGTGCGTCCCCGACGTTGCTGAACCACTCGACTCGCGCTGGCTGGGGAACATCAGCCTTGGCGAACGCGGGGCCGAGTTGGGAGACCATGAACTCCTCCTGGTCGGCCTTGGACTCCCACACCTCGACGACAACCAGCTTGTCGCCCGACTCTCCGGCGATGTGGCTCAGCATGCCCTTCGGCCAGTGCTCCCAATCCGAGGAACCGTCCCAGCCGAGGAGATGGTTGACCTTGTTGTAGATGCTGACCGCATCGGGTGCGGTGAATTCGAGAACGATGACGTCGGCCACAGGTGCCCCCAAGTCGTTGTTCAGGTTAGGAAGTTGCCAGGAGGATGACCTTAACGGCGGCTTCGCGTCGACCGGCCGCTGCGGGAAAGCGTCGCGGAACAGCGATCTCGCCGGAGGCCGGGCCGGAATCGAACTCGGGTCCGGGAACCTTGACGAACGACTCTCCAGTCGCGGCCCGCACCCACGTCGCCGCGATCCAGGGTCGCCGCCGCTCGGTGGTCGTTTGCGTTGGGTATCCGGCGACCCGCGGGACGATCACGAGTGGAGCCTGTGCTACGACCCCAAAAGCGCGAAGTTGTCGAAGTCCGCGATCGTGCTGTCGGCTTCGCTGGACGTTGCCTGAACCCGGGCGCTACTTGCGCCGTCAGGACCTTTCGGACGCGTGGCGAGTGGCCTGCACCGCCATCGGTCTCATGTCGTGGTCGAAGGACCATCCCGAGGGCATCCGGCCACATGATCTCCGGCACCACGCGGCCACGACGACAGCGCGGATACCAGGCGTGACCACGAAGGAACTGATGGCCCGTCTCGGCCACTCGAGCCCGCGTACGGTGCTCATTTACCAGCACGCCACGGAGGAACGCGACCGGGCTATCGCCGACCAGCTCGACACCCTGATCGACTCGACACAACGTGAGCCACGAGCCAAGGTCGTGAACCTGGAGCTTCGGAAATAAGCAAATAAGCAGGGTGCAGTCACAGTGACCGGTCTCATGCTCGCGACAGTTGCCTGCCCCGGAGCGGCACTTGGTGGGCACCTTCGCGACCGCCCCGTGTAACGGCACAAAGGTGCGACCGTAACCTGGCGGATCCTGACGGAGGACCACCGGCATCCGGGGTGACATGTGCACTCCAGGGTAAGTCCGTCGCCGAGGCGAGCCGGACGTTGCGACTCAGGGGAAAGGCCACCCGCGTCGAAGAGATCGGCCGCTGCGTGGGCCAGCGACAACGTGGTTACATCGATTGCCCGTGGGAGCTTGGGTTGTCGGTTCCTGGCGCGGGTAACTGAGATTGACCATTTCTTTGACCGATTTGCGCTCATTTCCGCCGCCCCGCGTACTATCGGGGTTAGCTTTCAGTGGCCCAGAGATGAAATGAACGAGTAACAGGAGCTGTGGCAAGAAGAGTCCAGCCATGTTCCACCGCTTGATCACCAGCCTTCTGGCTGCGTTGGCAGTATCGGTCTTCTGCACCGTTCCCGTCGCTCCGCCCAGTGGCGCGGCAAGAGGACCGGGCATGGATTCATTCTCGCCAGAGCGTCCTGCCGCCCGAACGGCCGGCGAGAAGGTCAGTCTCCCCGCTCTCGAGCCCTCCGGCGCCGGCCCAGCGGCTAGGCGACTCGCCGGCGGATCACTTGGCGCAGCGGCGCATGCCTCGCGGCTGCGGATCATAACGACCTCGCTCCCACAAGCGCCTATGGGAGTCCGCTATTCAGCAACTCTTACAGCATCTGGTGGTACACCCCCGTATTCCTGGAAGGTGGTTGGACGCTATCCGCTACTACCGGGTCTCCGGCTCACCCGGAGTGGCAGGATTGTTGGTTCTCCTACGGAAGGTGGCTATGACCAGTTCACGGTCAGGGTGGTCGATTCTTCAAGACCTACCCGCCAGGTAGCCAGAGCATCGTTATTGATAACGACGCCCGCCGTGCCGACACGAACCACCGATCCACCTAACTGGTCTGGCCGGGCGGACGTGGGTAAGTCTTTTACTGCCGTCATCGGAACCTTCAACGTGCCCAACATCCTTCCGTCATCTGGCCCCACCACCACATCCGAATGGGTCGGTATTGATGGCGCTACCAACTCGTCACTGATTCAGGCCGGGGTGACTGAAATGTACGACCCGACTACGAACTCAGTGAGCACCTATGCTTGGTGGGAGATACTTCCCGCGGCCAATACGCCCATTCAGATGTCGGTTAGTACGGGCGACATCTGTACCGTAACGATCTATCAGGTTTCCGGCTCGACGTGGGACATCAACTTTGAGGACAACACCAACGGGCAGACGTTCAATACGGAACAGAGTTATTACGGTCCCGAAACGAGCATGGAATGGATTGTCGAAGCTCCCATCGGTGCTTCCGGCAAAGAGGACGTGCTCGGTCATTATGCGCCAGATGTCGAGTTCACTAACATGCGGGCCACCGGGGTTACAATGACTACTACCAGGCTCATAATGAAACAAAACGGGGTTCCGGTGTCGACCCCGTCGAGCATGACGGGAGTATGGGGTATCACCGTCGGATATGGTGCCGCAGTACCTGCGACACCACCAGACCGACCCATCCCATGAGGTGATCCTCGGCCGCAGTGCCGAAGGTCGTACTTCCGATGACCCCGAGAGAGGAGCGCCGGGGAGGCGGCCACCCGCTCCGAGCGACGGATCGGGAGTCGAAGTCGTGTCCCGTAATGCGCGCTGGCATCCGCTTCGAGCGTGCCCACAAACGCCGGGTAGGTGCGGCAGTAACGGCACTTATATCTTGAGGCGGCGCCGGGAATCGAACCCGGGTACAGGGCTTTGCAGGCCCTTGCCTAAGCCACTCGGCCACGCCGCCGTCGTGCGCAACCCTACTTCGGCGAGTTCCTTCGCCGGCCGAGGCACATTTTCCGGGTTTGTGCCTCCCGGCCCGTTTCACGCCCCGATCGCGTGATAACCGCCGTCGACGTGAACGATCTCTCCCGTCGTTCGGGGGAACCAGTCCGACAACAGCGCGACGCAGGCCCGCGCGACGGCCTCGCGGTCCCGGTTGACGTCCCAGCCGAGGGGCGCCCGGTCCTCCCAGACCTTCTCGAAGCGCTCGAAGCCGGGGATCGACCTCGCCGCGACTGTGCGGACCGGTCCGGCGGCGACCAGGTTGACGCGGATCGCCTTCGACCCGAGGTCCCGGGCGAGGTATCGGGTGAGTGACTCGAGTGCCGCCTTGGCGACGCCCATCCAGTCGTAACCCGGCCAGGCGACGGTCGCGTCGAAGTCGAGCCCGACGATCGATGCACCGCCGGACGCCTCGAGCAGGCCGACGAAGGCCGACGCGAGGACCTTCAGCGAGTACGCGGAGATCTCGACGGCGGTCGCGACATCTTCCCAATCCGCCTCGAGCATCCCGCGGCCGAGACAGGCGTCCGGCGCGTAACCGATCGAGTGGAGGATCCCGTCGAGCCGCCCGAAACGCGACTCGACCTCGGCCGCGACGCGCGCCGGATGCTCAGGGTTGGTGACGTCGAGCTCGAGCACGTCGGTCGGTTGCGGGAGCCGGCGGGCCATCCGCTCGGTGAGGGACATCCCGCGGCCGGCACCGGTGAGCACCAGCTCGGCGCCTTCGGTCTGGGCGAGGTGCGCGACGGCGAACGCGATCGAATCCTCGGTGAGGACGCCCGTCACGAGGATCTTCTTCCCGTCGAGCAGGCCCAAGGCTTCCCCCTCCCGGTTGAGGCGCCGGAGGACCGGCGCTCGGGACACTACTGGTGGTGCCCCGGGCCGTCCATCGGATGCCCACGCGCCGTCCCGCCCGCGTCGTCGCCCTGCCTCACGACCTGGTGGCGCCCACCCGAGGATCCGACGCCCGACGTGCCTGTGCCGCGACGCGAGACCCGGCCGGCGGAGGCCGCCGGCCGGATCTCAGAGTTGCTTCGTGGCGGCTGACGCCACCGTCGGGACTACGGTGCCGACTCGATCTTCGCTCCTGCGGGCAGGGCGAACAGGCTCGAGGGGGGCGACCCGGAGAAGCCCGTGAGCGTAACCTGTTCCAAGGTGCCCTCGCCGAAGTAGGCGAAGACGCCGCCGTTCGTCACGCAGTAGGTCGGCTTCGTGGAGGTGAGGTCGATGGTGACGCACTTCGAGGCCTGGCCGGCGAAGGTCTTCGTGAAGGACGTGTACCCCTTCGCCCCGGACTCATAGGACTCGATCTCCGGGAGCACCTCGCCAGGCTGGAAGAAGCCGAGGTCCGTCGACGCCACCGACTTTGTCTCGGGCACGCAGATGTTCATGCCGGCGGCGGCCGTGCATCCCCAGTCCTTGGTCCCGAGCTCGATGAACTCGAACTTGCCCGCGGATTCGGCAAAGCTCAGGACGAAGTCCGGTGGCTTCTGCGCGTAGGTGAAGGTCGCGTTCACTGACGACGTCTTGACCGTGTACGTGGCCGAGAGGGTCGCCTTCTCCTCTTTCTGCAGAGCGCCGGTGATGTTCTTGATCGACGAGGACGAACCCTTCGGCTTGGGCTTCTTCGCCGCGACAGACGTCGCCGAAACGGCGGTCGCCAGCATGCCCGTGACGCAGAGCGCGGCGACGACGACGAAACCGGAGCGTCGTGCCCATCCCCGGCCACGTAACGGTGGAACTGTGCGCATGGAACACCACTTCCCCCCGAAGGACTTCCGGGTGTTGGAGAACCGATCTGGACAGGTAAATGCTAACCACGTGCAACGATCTTCGTGCCGGGGGGCACAATGTCTTGGGCGCGCGTCGCCGCGCTCAAGCGCCGGGCCGCGTCATCAGGACCGCCCGGCTTGCGGGTTCGTCTCCTCGAGGTACGGATCTGGCGCGCGCCGCCGCTTCCGCCTCCATCCGGCTCCAGGGCCGGCGGGTGACCGGTCCGATCCCGAACCGGACGATCGAGGTCAGCCGACCGGGCTGATCTGCGGGGTGCGGCCCGACAGGCGCGTGTAGAGCGCCGCGGTCTCGGGATGCACGCCGCGCAACGGGTCGCCGTCGATCTCGAGGACGAGCGCGAGGTGGCGCAGGGTTGCCTCGACCCCGGCGCGGTCGCCCGCCGCGTCGGCGGCCTCCATGAGCAGTCGGTGGAGCCGCTCGTCCCACGGCGTGGCGCGCAGGGCCCGCTGTGCCGCCCAGATCGCGTCGTCGGGACGTCCGGCGCCGAGCGCGAACCTCCCCAGACCGAGCGCGCACGCGACGATTGCGTGCTCGATCTCGACGGCATATCCCTCGAGCGCGGTCCACTGGCCCTGATGGAGATCGAGGAACGGCCGGCCGCGCACGAGCTCGAGGGCATCGTGCCACGCCGCGGGGTCGTCTCGGGCCGCGAGGGACTTGAAGCGCTCCCAGTCCGTCGTGACGTCGGCGATGCGGTGGCGCTCGCCGGACTTGCGCAGGCGGGGCCGGCCGTCCGGCGTGAAACCGAGGGCCCGGCGCGCTTCGCTCAGGCGGTTGGCAATCGTCTGGGTCGGCATCCGTCGTTCCGGCCACAGGGCCGTCTCCCACGCCGCGGTCGTCGCGCCCTCGGGGTGCATCGCGAGGTAGACGACGAGCTCGGTGAGCCGCGGATGCCCGGCGAGCGGGAACGCCGAGCCGCGGATCTCCACGGGGCCGAGGATGGCGACCTCGATCGGACCGGACCCGGCGGCGATCCCCGGGAGCGCGTCGCCCCGGTCGGGCGTCGCAGTCGCCGCCGCCTTGCGCGGTCCGGGAGAGCGCAGGTACACGGCGCAGCGATCCCGTCTCCCGGCGACGAGGATCGCTCGGGCCGCCGGGTGCGCGGCGGGAACGACGATCCCCGAGGCGGGGTGGCGGTGGACCGCGGCGACGAGCCGTTCGAGGTCGTCATCGGCGCACGGTGTTCCGACGAAGACGGCGACGGGATCGGTCGACTCGGCGAGGGCGGCGAAGATCGCGGCGATCGCCGGCACGCGGGCGGCCCGCGGCGGGCCGAGGTCGCCGACGACGAGGACCCGGGCGCGCCGGATCCTCGACGACGAGGCGGAGCGGATGACCGCGTCGATGACCCGGTCGACGTCGCCGGCGGGCCCGACGACCGAGGTGCACTCCGCGGCGACGAGGTCGACGAGGTAGGCGGGGCCGCCCTCGTTCGGCACGGTGACGAGACAGAGCTTGCCTGCCTCCGTCGCGTCGCCCGTCCGCGTCCGGCCGGAGTGCTCGTCGTACGCGAACGTCCAGGTCGGGCGCACGGTGCCGTCACCGAGGGGCGGGCCGAGGCGGACGCCGGTGTCCGACGCCAGTGCGAGCTCGTGACGCGTCAGCTCGTAGACGACGGGTCGTTCGTCGCGTTCGGGTCCGAGCGAGGGAGCGACGAACTCGGCGATCGCGTCGGTGAACGGGCGGTAGAGCGCGCGCCCGTCGTCGCGATCGGCGGGCGAACCGAGCCGGGGCTCATCTCCGAGGGCGTGAGGATGCCCGACCGCCCCGGAGACGTTCCCTAGCCGCTCGCCGCCCACCGATGCCGCTTCTCGCATCTCGCGTCCCCCGTTGGAGGGTCCGGGGACCCTGCCGCAGTTGCCGATCGGACCCGCCCGATCTCACGCCAGCATCGATGGGCGCCGTACCGTTTCTTCTACCGCCCCGCCGGTCCGGGCGCCAGATGAGAACGGGTCATCGTCGCCGATGGGCGGCCAAATCGGCCGGGTTCCGGCGACGATGCGGTTGCTATACTTTGCGCAGCGGTTTGTCGAACGGAAGGTCGTCTGAACGTGGGCTCCGCGCCCACGTTCTTGTTTTTCGGAGCAGTTCGGTGGTTGGTGGGAATCGACGGGGCCAGCGGGGACGATGGCGACAGGAAAGACGGACGTGGCGAGGGGTGCGTGGTCGGCGGATGCCGCCGACGAGCTGGAACGCGCTATCGCGTCGGTTGTCGAGTCCACGGGCCACGAGCTCGTCGACGTCGAGTCGGGGGGCGGCGTCCTTCGGGTGACGGTCGAGCGCAGCGCGAACCTCGACCTCGACGACCTCGCCGAGGTCTCGCGCTTCGTCTCGGCGTTGCTCGACGAGCGGACCGACCTCGCCCCGGCCGGCCGGTACGAGCTCGAGGTTTCCAGCCCCGGAGTCGAGCGGCGGCTGCGCCGACCGGCGCACTTCGTGCGGGCCCGGGGCGGGCGCGTCGCGGTCCGGACCGTCGCGGGCACGCCGGGGGACCGGCGCACCGAGGGCGAGCTGCGCGACTGCGACGAAGAAGCGGTGACGGTCGTCGACGACGCCGCTGTCGAGCACCGGATCCCGTACACGGCGATCGAGCGCGCCCACACCGTTTTCGACTGGCGTGCCGCGCTCGCCGGCGGGCGCGGCGGACCGGGTCCGGTGGCGACGGGGGGTCCCGGGTCATGAGCACGACGAACTTCGAGTTCCTCGACGCCCTCCAGCAGATCGCGCGCGACAAGGGCATCGCCGTCGAGACGCTCCTCGAGGCGCTCGCCAACGCGCTCGTCGCCGCCTACAAGCGCCAGCCTGACGCCGCCGAGGAGGCCTTCGTCACGATCGACTCCGACTCCGGCGAGATCCGCGTCTACGGACAGGAGCTCGACGAGGACGGCAACGTCGTGCGCGAGTGGGACGACACCCCGAACGACTTCGGCCGCATCGCCGCCCAGGCCGCCAAGCAGGTCATCCTGCAACGCATCCGCGAGGCCGAGCGCGACCTCAAGTACGAGGAGTACGCCGGGCGCGAGGGCGACATCGTGACCGGGATCATCCAGCAGAGCGACAACCGCTACACGCTGCTCGACCTCGGAAAGGTCGAGGCGCTGCTCCCGCAGGCTGAGCAGGTCCCCTACGAGCGCTACGACCACGGCGCGCGCCTGAAGGCCTACATCGTCGAGGTCCGCAAGACCTCGAAAGGACCCCAGATCGTCGTCTCGCGCAGCCACCCCGGGCTCATCAAGCGGCTCTTCGAGCTCGAGGTGCCGGAGATCTCGAACGGCGTCGTCGAGATCAAGGCGTGCGCCCGGGAGCCGGGACACCGCACGAAGATCGCCGTGTGGTCGAACGACCCGAACGTCGACCCGGTCGGCGCCTGCGTCGGCGCGCGGGGCGCCCGGGTCCGGATGGTGACGAACGAGCTGCGCGGTGAGAAGGTCGACATCGTGCCGTACTCCGACGAACCCGCCGAGTTCGTCGCCCGCGCCCTCCAGCCCGCCCGAGTGAAGGAGGTCCGCCTCGACGAGGAGACCGGGACGGCGACGGTCATCGTCCACGACTTCCAGCTCTCCCTCGCCATCGGCAAGGAGGGCCAGAACGCCCGGCTCGCGGCCCGCCTCACCGGATGGCGGATCGACATCAAAAGCGAGACCCAGCTCGCCGAGGAGGAGAGCGGAGTGTCGCCGGTCGACTGGGCCGAGGGCGAGTGGCTGCAGAACGAGTCGGGCGAGATGGTCTTCCAGCCCGCCGGTGGCGGTGCGCCCGTTTCGATGGCCGAATGGGCCGAGGGCGGCGGACCGGAGGGCACCGAGGTGCCGACGCCGGGCGAAAGCTCCGCCGAGGGGGAGGCCGCGGCGGGTGAGGCTACTGCGGCGCCGGTCGAGGCTCCCGCCGAGACGCCCGTCGAGGGAGCCGCTGCCGGGGAAGTCCCCGCCGAGGGCAGCGTCGCCAGAGATGCCGTCGAGGTCGCGGGCGCGGCCGACAGCGCGCCCGACGAGAGCTCCTAGCGGTTCGCCGGTGCCCGTTCGGGATCGCCGGCCCGCCCATCCGATGCTTGCGAGCACCTCACCGGGCACGGCGCGAGCCGTCGTGTGCCAGGATGGATGGAGCTGTCGCGAGCCGGGGGTCTGGCGTGCGACCTCTGCCGTGAGAAGGGGCTGTCGAGAACTTGGCTAGGAAAATCCGCGTCTACGAGCTCGCGCGAGAGCTCGGCCTGACGAACAAGGAGGCGCTCGACCTCTCTTTGTCGCTCGGCATCGGCGTGAAGAGCCACTCGTCCTCGATCGAGGACGCCCAGGCGGACCGCGTCCGGCGCAAGGCCGAGCGTGAGGGGCTGATCCGGGAAGCCCAGCCTGAGCCGGAGCCGGTCGCGGAGCCCGCGCCGAAGCCCGCCAAGCAGGCAAAGCCCGCCGCGCGGCGCACCCCTGCTCCCGAGCCTGTTTCGGAACCGGAGCCGGTCCCCGAACCGGCGCCCGTGTCCCAGGTTCACCGCGTCGTTCGCAGCCGCCCGGCTTCCGAGCTCGGAGAGGCGCCGCCCGTCCCCGCCGCCCGCCTCGCCGCGCCGAGCCGACCGGCCGCGTCGCGCGAGACGGCCCCGACCCGCCCGGCACCGTCGCGTGCCGCAGCCCCGCCCGAAGCCCCGGCACGCCGTCCGCTCACGAGTTCGACGGGCAAGCCGATCCCGCCCCCGCCCGGCCCGCCGCGTCCGGCTGGTCGTCCGATCCCACCCCCGCCCGGCATGCGGTCGTCGGGGCCGTCACCAGGTCTTCGTCCGGCGTCCCCCGGGGGACCCCGCGGCGGTGGATTCGGTGCCCGGTCAGCGCCGGGTGGCGCGCCGCGCACCGGCTTCGGCGGCGGTCGCCCCGGCGGCGGCTACGGCGGCCGTCCCGGTGGCGGGATCGGCCAGGGCCGCCCGCCCGGTGCGGGGGGCCCGCCCTCCGGTGGGACGCGCGGCGGACCGGGAGGACGGTCGCGCGCCCCGCAGCGGCGCGCCCAGCGGCGGCGCCGCGTCGTCGAGGAGCTCGAGCCGATCCAGGTCTCGACGTACGTGCCTTCGAACGCGCCGGTGCCGGACCACGAGGTCATCATCGAGCGGGGCAGCACCCCTCAGGAGCTGGGACCGAAGCTCAACCGGTCGGCCGGCGACGTCATCCGGTTCCTTTTCCTCCAGGGCGAGGTCGTGACGGCGGCCCAGTCGCTCTCCGACGACATGATCGAGCTGTTCGCGGTCGAGATCGGGGCCCGGGTCACCCTGGTCGACCCGGGCGAGGAGCAGGAGGCGGCGCTCCAGGCGCGCTTTTTCTCCGACGAGGCGGCCCCCGTCGACGCCGCGACGCTGCGCCCTCGTCCGCCGATCGTGACGGTGATGGGCCACGTCGACCACGGCAAGACGCTGCTCCTCGACCGGATCCGCCAGACGAACGTCGTCGACACCGAAGCGGGCGGGATCACCCAGCACATCGGCGCCTACCAAGTCGAGCGCGGCGGCCAGCTCGTCACCTTCATCGACACCCCCGGCCACGAGGCCTTCACCGCGATGCGCGCCCGCGGCGCCCAGGTGACCGACATCGTCGTGCTCGTCGTCGCGGCGGACGACGGGGTGATGCCCCAGACGGTCGAGGCGATCAACCACGCCAAGTCGGCGGGCGTGCCGATCATCGTCGCCGTGAACAAGGTCGACAAGGACGGGGCGGACCCGAACCGGGTCCTCCAGCAGCTCTCCGAGCAGGGCCTCGTACCCGAGGTCTGGGGCGGCGACACGATCACCGTCGAGACCTCGGCGCTCCAGGGGCTCGGCATCGACGACCTGCTCGACCAGATCGCCGTGCTCTCCGAGGTCCTCGAGCTCCGGGCGAGCCCCGACGCGGCGGCCCGTGGGGTCGTGCTCGAGGCGAACCTCGACGTCGGCCGCGGTCCCGTGGCGACGGTCATCATCCAGTCCGGGACGCTGCGCGTCGGCGACACGATCGTCGCCGGCCCGGCCTGGGGCAAGGTCCGGGCCCTTATCGACGAGCACGGCGACCAGCTGAAGGAGGTGCTGCCCTCGATGCCGGCCCAGGTGCTCGGCCTGTCCGAGCCGGCGAGCGCCGGCGACGAGCTGCGCGCGACGGGGGATCTCGGGATCGCCCGCACGATCGGCGAGGCCCGGGAGCAACGCCAGCGCTACGCCGGCTACGCGCCCTCGCCCTCGGCCCCGGCCTCGGGCGCCAAGCTCGAGGACATCTTCGAGCAGATCCAGCGCGGCGAGACGACGACGCTCAACCTCGTCCTCAAGGCGGACGTCCAGGGTTCGCTCGAGGCGGTGACCGAGAGCCTGCGCCGGCTCGAGCGCGACGACGTGAAGATCGCCTTCGTCCACCGAGCGGTCGGCGGCATCACCGAGTACGACGTCCAGCTCGCCGTGGCGGCCGCGGCGACGATCCTCGGATTCAACGTCCGGCCGGACCGGCGGGCCCGCGAGCTCGCCGAGACCCAGGGCGTCGAGATCCGCACCTACGAGATCATCTACAAGCTCGTCGAGGACATCGAGGCGGCGATGGTCGGCATGCTCGCGCCGGTCGTCGAGGAGGTCGTGACGGGCGAGGCCGAGGTGCGTGAGATCTTCCGCGTGCCCCGCGTCGGCGCCGTCGCCGGGTGCTACGTGCTGAACGGGACGATCACCCGGGGATCCAAGGTCCGGTTCCTGCGCGACGGCACGGTTATCTGGAAAGGCACGATCACCTCGCTGCGCCGCTTCAAGGACGACGCCCGCGAGGTGCAGGCCGGTTTCGAGTGTGGCGTCGGCCTGTCGGACTTCCAGGACCTGCACCAAGGCGACATCATCGAGACCTACGAGGAACGCGAGATCCCGAGAAGCTGATCGCTGATTGCCGGCCCCCATCGTGGCGGCAGGACAGGAGAGGAACGAGGATGCGCCGCCGCGGTCCGGTGCGACCCTACCAACGGCTCGTTCGCGTGAACGCGCTCGTTCACGAGGTTCTCGCCGAGGAGATCGAACGGCTGGCCGACGCCGACGACCGGCTCGCCCTCGTCACGATCACGGACGTCGCCTGCGAGGGAGACCTGCGCCACGCCGTCGTCTATCTCGCCTCGCTGGCGCCCGGCGCGGCGGAGGCCCTCGAGGAGCGCCGGCGCGGCCTCCAGCGGGCGATCGCCTCCCAGGCGCGCCTCAAGCGCACGCCGACGCTCGAATTCGTCGTCGACCCGGCGATCGTCGAGGGAGCGCGCATCGAGGAGGCGTTGCGCCGCGCCAACGCCGCCGAGCCGGGCGGGGCCCCGTCCGGGAAGGAACCCTGACGCCCGGGGCCGGCGCGGGCCCGACCTCCCGCGCCCGGGGGGCTCTCGACGGCGTCGTCGTCGTCGACAAGCCGGCGGGGTGGACCTCGCACGACGTCGTCGCCAGGGCGCGCGGAATCCTCGCCGAGAAGCGCTGCGGCCACGCCGGGACGCTCGACCCGGACGCGACCGGTGTCCTCGTGTTGGGCGTCGGCCGGGCGACGCGCCTGTTGCGGTTCGCGACGGCGTTGCCGAAGACCTACGTGGGCGAGGTCGTGCTCGGGACCTCGACGTCGACCCTCGACGCTTCCGGGACGGTGACCGGGACCTTCGAGATGGCGTCGGTCACGCTCGCGGGCGTGCGGGCCGCCGCGGCGGCGCTCACCGGGAGGATCCTGCAGACCCCGCCGATGGTCTCGGCGGTGAAGGTCGCCGGCCGGCGCCTCCACGAGCTCGCCCGGCTTGGCGTCGAGATCGAGCGGGAGCCGAGACCGGTCGAGGTCTTCCGGTTCGATGTCGAGGCGACCGACGATCCGGCGGTCTTCTCGATCGAAGTCGCCTGCTCGTCGGGCACGTACGTGCGCGTGCTCGCCGCGGACCTCGGTGCCGCGCTCGGCGGCGGCGCGCACCTGCGGGCGCTCCGCCGCACGGCGGTGGGTGGCTTCGTCGTCGGCCGGGCCGTGACGCTCGACGCGCTCGGCGTCGGCGACGTACGGCCGATGGGGGAGCTCGTCGCCCATCTGCCGGCGGTCGCCGCCGACGCGGGGGTCGCTGTGGCGATCGCCCACGGTCGGGTGCTTTCCCGCCAGCTCGTCGGCGCGACGGGCGACGGGCCCTGGGCCCTGTTCGACGGGTCCGGAAAGCTGCTCGCCGTCTACGAGACGTATGCGGCTGACCGCATGAAGCCGACGGTTGTCGTGTGCACGGAGGCGCCCGGCGGATAGGGGTCCCGCGGTCGGCCCGTGCGACGGGAGACGAAGCGGTCGCGCGCGTCTCGATGGCCAGGCGCGGTTGGCCGACGGCGGGCTGGGGCGACTTTCCCGGCGTGTAGGGTCGGGACCCGATGGCCGCGCCCGACCGCCGCGTCGAGAGGGAGGGCTACGTCGTCGCGACGATCGGCACGTTCGACGGCGTCCACCTCGGGCACCGGCGCTTGATCGACGAGACGAGGCGTCAGGCCGCACGGTCCGGTTTGCAGAGCGTCGCCGTCACCTTCGACCGCCACCCGATGACGATCGTGCGTCCGGACTCGGCGCCGCGCCTCCTCACCGGTCTCGACCACAAGCTGGAGTTGCTGCGGGTCCGCGGTGTCGAGGTCGTCGTGGTCGAGTTCGACGCGTCCCGTGCCGCCCAGAGCGCGGAGGACTTCGTCGAGCGCGTGCTCGTCGAGCAACTGGGCGTGCGCGCCCTCGTCGTCGGATCGACCTTCCGTTTCGGCCACCGGCACCGCGGCGGCGCGGCCCTGCTCGAATCGATGGGCGCGCGGCTCGGCTTCGCGGTCACGCCGATCGAGCTCGTCTCCGACGATGCCGAGCACGCCGTCGTGTCGTCGTCGCTCATCCGCGCGCTCGTCGACGAAGCGCGTCTCGACGAAGCGCGCCGTCTGCTCGGGCGGGACCACGAGGTGCGCGGCGAGGTGGTCGACTCGTCCTCCGGCCTGGTCGCGATCCCAGCGGAGCTCCTCGTCCCACCGGCTGACGACTACCTCGTGTCGTGGTCGGTCGCGAGGACGACCGGCACGGGCACCGCCCGTGTGCGCGCCGGCGGCAGTGACGAGCCGACGCTCATCGAGCTCTCGGTGGGCTTGGTCGACGCGGGCGACGGCGCGCCGGACACGCTGGCCGAGGGCGCGCGGATCGCCGTGCGGTTCGTCGAGCGTCTCGGTTCTGCGCCGGATGAAGGGGTCTCCGGACCCCCGGGCCGAACGCAACGACCTCGGTAGGATCGGCGGCCGTGGCGACGCATCCGATCCGGGTCTTCGGCGACCCGGTGCTCCGTCAGCCGACGCTCGACGTCGGCGTCATTGACGACGCGCTCCGCCAGCTCGCCGACGACATGCTCGAGACGATGTACGCCGCGCCCGGCGTCGGGCTCGCCGCGCCGCAGGTCGGCGTGCAGCGCCGGTTCTTCGTCTACGACGTCGGCGACGGGCCGGGGGCCGTCGTCAACCCGCGGATCGTCGGGGCCTCGGGGGAGTGGACGTACCTCGAGGGCTGCCTGTCGGTTCCCGACCTGCACTGGGAGATCGTCCGCCCGGCGAGGGTCCACCTCGTCGGGGTCGGGCTCGACGGGGACGAGATCGACATCGAGGCCGACGACCTGCTCGGCCGGTGCTTCCTGCACGAGGTCGACCACCTCGACGGGAAGCTCCTCATCTCGCGCCTCGCACCCGACGACCGCAAGGACGCGATGCGGATTCTCCGCCAACGCGCCCTTTCCGACGGCCGCTAGGAAGGGGCCGTGCGCCGGCTCGTCTTCCTCGGCACGCCGGAGGCGGCGGCGCGCACACTGCGCGCGCTCGTCGAAGAGGGCCACGACGTCGCCCTCGTTGTCACCGCGCCGGACCGCCGGCGCGCCCGCCGGGCCGGAGCCTCACCGACGCCGGTGAAGGCGGTCGCCACGGAGCTCGGGATCCCGGTCACCGAGCGCGTCGAGGAGGCGGTGGGGGCCGGCGCCTCGCTCGGTGTCGTCGTCGCCTTCGGCCGGATCATCGCCCCGGACGTGCTCACCCGCCTGCCGATGGTGAACCTCCATTTCTCCCTGCTGCCACGCTGGCGCGGCGCGGCGCCGGTCGAACGGGCGCTCCTCGCCGGCGACCCGACGACGGGGGTCTGTCTCATGGCGCTCGAGGCGGGCCTCGACACCGGCCCCGTCTACGACCGCCGGGAGGTCGCGATCGGCGACGACGAGACGGCTGCCGAGCTGCGCGCCCGCTTGGGCGGGATCGGCACGGCGCTGCTCCTCGAGATGCTCGACCGGCCCGGGGGGTTGCCGGAGCCCGTGCCCCAGTCCGGCGAGCCGACCTACGCGGCGAAGCTCACGCCGGACGAGCTGCAGCTCGACTTCTCGCGTTCCGCCGTCGAGTGCGCCCGCCTGGTGCGCGCCGGGCGCGCCTGGACAACGTTCCGCGGCCGGCGTCTCCTCGTCGTCGCGGCGCGTCCCACCGCCGGCGCCGGGGCTTCCGGTCCGCCGGGGCGGCTTGCCGGGTCCGGGGTCGCCACGGGCGCGGGAGTGCTCGAGCTCGTCGCGGTCCAGTCCGAAAGCCGTGGTCCGCTTCCTTTCGCCGCGTGGGCCGCCGGTGCCAGGCCCGTTCCCGCGGAGATCCTCGGCGCTTGACGACGGGCGGACGCGCCCCGGGCGGTAGTGTCCGCCCAGTGCTCGCGCCCGGTGAGTTCCGCATAAACCCGTCGATCCTCTCCGCCGACTACGGCGACCTCGCCGCCGCGGCGGGCAAGGTCGCGGCCGTGACCGACTGGCTGCACGTCGACGTGATGGACGGGCACTTCGTCCCGAACCTCACGATCGGGCCGCCCGTCGTCGCCTCGTTGCGCCGCCACAGCACGGCGTTCTTCGATTGCCACCTCATGGTGACGAACCCCGAGGTCCTGCTCGACGGGTTCGCCGACGCCGGCGCCGACCTCGTCACCGTCCACGTCGAGATCGGCCGCACCGCCCGCCTCGCCGCGGCGATCCGCGACCTCGGCATGAGGGTCGGGCTCGCTCTCAACCCCGACACCCCCTTTTGCGACGTGGAGCCGTATCTCGGGGAGATCGACCTTCTGCTCTGCATGACCGTCTTCCCCGGATTCCCGGGCCAGGCGTTCATCGACGACGTCGTGCCGAAGATCGCCGAGGCCCGTGCCGCCGTCGATTCCCGGGGCCTCGCCGTCTCGATCGAGGTCGACGGGGGCATCGACACGGAGACCGCCCCCAGGACCGCGGCCGCGGGGGCGCGGGTCTTCGTCGCCGGCGCGGCGATCTTCGACTCTCCTGATCCCGCCGCCGCTGTCGAGGCGCTGCGCGACGCCGTCGCGGCAGTCATCCGCGCCGAACCGAGCCAGACCGACCGGAAAGGTGCATGATGCTCCGACTCGTCGTTCCGAAGGGGAGCCTCGAACGCCAGACGTTTGAGCTGTTTGCCGCGGCGGACCTGAAGATCCAGCGCAGCTCCGAGGTCGACTACCGCGGGACGATCGACGACGCGCGCATCGACGAGGTGTACGTGCTCCGTCCCCAGGAGATACCCGTCTACGTGGCCGACGGCATGTTCGACCTCGGGATCACGGGGCGGGACTGGATCGAGGAGACCGGGGCCAACGTCGTCACGCTCGGCGAGCTCGTCTACTCGAAAACGACGGAGAAGCCGGTCCAGATCGTCCTCGCCGTGCACGGGACGTCGACGGCGCGCCGCGTCGAGGACCTGCCGGCGGGGACGCGCGTGTCGACCGAGTACCCGCGGCTCACCGAGCGGTTCTTTGCCGACCACGGGGTGCGGGCCGACGTCCGCCTCTCGTACGGGGCGACCGAGGCGAAGGTCCCCGAGATCGCCGACGCCGTCGTCGAGATCACCGAGACGGGCCGGGCCCTCGAGGCCGCGGGCCTGAAGGTGATCGACGTCGTCATGGAGAGCAACACCGTGCTCGCCGCCAACCCCACGGCGGCAGCCGATCCTGCCAAGGCCCACGCCATGGGCCAGATCCTCACCCTGCTCCAGGGGGCGCTCGACGCCCGCAGCCACGTGCTCGTGAAGCTCAACGTCGCCGAGCGCGACCTCGAGGCCGTGGTCGCCGTGCTCCCGTCGCTCAAGTCGCCGACGGTGTCGAAACTGTTCGGCGAGGGCGGCTTCGCGATCGAGACCGTCGTGCCGAAGTCGACGATCAACGTGCTCATCCCCGAGCTGAAGGACCGGGGTGCGACTGACATCATCGAGTTGCCGCTCGGAAAGATCGTCCATTGAGCCGCGGCGACGCGCGCGCCGAAGTGGACCCCTGGGGATCGCTCGCCGCGGCCCACGACGGGGCGGTCGTCGAGTTCGACGTCGATGCCGGTCTGGGGGTGGTCGAGGACATCGCGGGCCGCCGCTACCCGTTCCACTGCACGGCGATCGCCGACGGCACGCGCTCGATCGAGGTCGGCGCGGCGGTGCGCTTCTTCGTCGCGCCCGGGCACGGCGGCCGCCTCGAGGCCCGTGACCTGACGGTCTAGCCGGGGGGCGCCCCGCCCTTCGTGCCGTCGGCGTCGGCTGGTGTCGCGACGGCTGTGCCGGTGAGTTCGACGAAGGCGAGCCGGATCTGGGCGAGCGCCCCCTGCAGGGTCGGAGCGGACTCGCCGAGGCGGTCGCCGAGCGTGTCGACCACCGCGCCGAGCGCGTCGATCGCGAGCTTCGCCTTCGCAAGATCAGGCGGACTCTGCGTGAGGTAGAGCGCGGCGAGCTGGAACAGGCCGAAGCAGTGGTTGGCGACGATGTCCTCGGCCGGCGCGGCGGCGAGCTCGCGCTCGATGGCGGCGCGCTCGGCGGCGAGCTGCTCCTCGGTCGGCTCCGCGGCCGGCTTCTTCTCCGCCTTCTCGGGTGCCGTGTCGCCCGGCAGGTCGGGGACTCCGTGCTCGCCCTCCGGTGTCCACAGAGTGGGCATGCTGCTAGCCTACGAGCAAACAAGCGGGAAAGCGGGGCTGCACGGCGTGCGACTCCCACCCGATCACCGTCGAGGATATGTCCGGACGAGTGCATCGGGTCGTCGGTGATCGCGCCGTTCGGCGTCGCATTCCCCTTCCGGGTCCTTCGTGGGAGGTCCCGACACAACGAGAGGAGTGATGCCCGATCTCGACAGTCCCCACCGTCAACGAGCCGCGAATGAACGAGCACATCCGCGCCCGCGAAGTTCGCCTCGTCGATCCAGAAGGACAGCAACTCGGCATCAAGCTGTTGCCCGAGGCGCTGTCGATCGCACGGCAGATGGATCTCGATCTCGTTGAGGTGGCGCCACTCGCCGATCCTCCCGTCTGCCGGATCATGGATTACGGGAAGTTCAAGTTCGACGAGGC
>Ga0181524_10002655_pt1 | contig 18114 bp, 13 predicted proteins | sample PEATcosm2014_Bin_34_FD_119761 | JGI IMG/M metagenome (GOLD analysis project Ga0181524, IMG submission 119761) | Peatland microbial communities from MTU Mesocosm Facility, Houghton, MI, USA - PEATcosm2014_Bin05_60_metaG | ecosystem: Environmental > Terrestrial > Soil > Wetlands > Peat | place...
GAAGCCCGGCCGCATCCAGGTCATCATGGGGCTGTCGGGATCGGGCAAGTCCACGCTCATCCGCCACATCAACCGGCTGATCGATCCGACCGCCGGCGAGGTGTGGGTGGACGGCGTCGACGTGGTCAGGATGGGCCAGAGCGAATTGCGCCAGTTTCGCCGTCGGCACACCGCGATGGTGTTCCAGAAATTCGCGCTGCTGCCGCACCGCACCGTGCTCGACAACGCCGTCTTCGGCCTTGAGATCAAGGGCCTCGCGCGCGCCGCCCAGGTCGAATCGGCGATGCGCTGGCTGGCCAGGGTCGGGCTCGACGGTTTCGAGGACCGCTATCCCAACCAGCTCTCGGGCGGCATGCAGCAGCGCGTCGGCCTCGCCCGCGCGCTCGCCAACGACGCGCCGATCATGCTGATGGACGAGGCCTTTTCGGCGCTCGACCCGCTGATCCGCGTCGACATGCAGAGCGTCCTTCTCGACCTGCAGAAGGAAATCCGCAAGACCATCGTGTTCATCACCCACGATCTCGACGAGGCGCTGCGGCTCGGCGACGCGATCGCCATCCTGCGCGACGGCGAGGTGATTCAGCAGGGCACTAGCCAGGACATCGTGCTGCGGCCGGCCGACGATTACGTCGCCAGTTTCGTCAGGGAAGTGAACCGCGGCCGCGTCGTCAAGGTCGGGGCGATCATGGGCCCCGCGCCGGAAGGCGCGGAGCCGCCGAAGCTCGCCATCGCCGCGCACGCCGTGCTCGAGGACGCGGCGCTCCTGCTCGCCGGCGCCGACCAGACCGCGCTCGCCGTCGTCGACGGCGCCGGTCGGCGCGTCGGCCAGGTCGACCTGCGACGGATTCTGTCCGCCATGGTGACGCCGGTCGCCGGCGCCGGCGGCGAGCGCCGCGAGCCTTCCGCCGCGCTCGTCGATTTCGCCCCTTCGGCGGGAACGGCAACGCCCGGTTAACGCCGGCCTGCCAGGATCGCCGCGTGGCGAGACCTCGCCACGGCCTGGTTCTCGCACGAAATGCCGCAAAACCGCCGGCCCGCACGCCCGAGCCCCGAAGACAGCCTCGCGCAAGCCGCCCTGCCCGCCGCGCCCGATCTCGCGGCGATCGTCGCCGCGTGGCTCGCGCGTCTGCGCTGCGAGCGCCGCCTCGCCGGACACACGCTGGAGGCCTATGGCCGCGACGTCAGGCAGTTCCTCGCCTTCCTCAGCGAGCGCTTCGACGCCCCGCCGGGAAAAGCCGATTTCGTCGGCCTCGTCACCGGCGATTTGCGCGCGTTCCTGGCGCGCCGGCGCGCCGAAGGGATCGACGGGCGCTCGCTGCAACGCGCGCTCTCGGCGCTGCGCTCGCTGGCGCGCCATTGCGAGCGCGAGGGCTTCGGGACGGCGTCCGCCTTCGCCGCGATCCGCGCGCCACGCGCCGCCCGCCGCCTGCCGCGCCCGCTCGCCGTCGCCGACGCCAAGGCGGTCGCGACCACCGCCGTTCGCGCGGGCGAAGCGCGCGAGCCGTGGATCCTGGCGCGCGACGCGGCGGTCCTCGCGCTGTGTTACGGCGCGGGCCTGCGCATCGGCGAAGCCCTGTCGATCCGCCGCGCCGACGCGCCGATCGGCGACGTCGACGCGATCACGGTTCTGGGCAAGGGCGCCAAGACGCGGCAGGCGCCCATCATCGCCCCGGTGCGCGCGGCGATCGAAGACTATCTCGCGCTCTGCCCCTATGTCCTCGAGCCGGACGGCCCGCTGTTCGTCGGCGCCAAGGGCGGGCCGCTGTCGCCGCGCATCCTCCAGCTCGCGATGGAGCGTCTGCGCGGCGCGCTCGGCCTGCCCGACAGCGCGACGCCGCACGCGCTGCGCCATTCCTTCGCCACCCACCTCTTGGCGCGCGGCGGCGATCTCCGGACGATTCAGGAACTGCTCGGCCATGCCTCGCTGTCGACGACGCAGATCTACACCGCCGTCGACGGCGCGCGGCTGCTGGCGGCCTATCGGGCGGCGCACCCGCGCGCGTGAACGCCGCGCTCGGCGCGACACGCGCGCGTCGGTGCGATATGGTTCTCCCAGCGTCAACGACGCACGAACAGGGAGCTTTTCGCCCATGCGCATCGTCTTCACCGGCGGGTCCGGCAAGGCCGGGCGGCACGCCATCGCCCATCTCGTCGTCAAGGGCCATCACGTCCTCAACGTCGATCGGAAGCCGCTCGACCTGCCCGGCGTCAACACGCTGATCGCCGATCTCGCCGACAGCGGCCAGGCCTTCAACGCGCTGTCGACGCATTTCGGCTTCGAGGGCTTCGATCTCGGCCACGCGCCGCACGCGCCCGACGCCGTCGTGCATTTCGCGGCGATCCCGCGCGTGCTGATCCAGCCGGACAACGCCACCTTCGCCACCAACGTCATGAGCACCTACAACGTGATCGAGGCGGCGATGAAGCTCGGCGTGCGCAAGGTCGTCATCGCCTCGAGCGAGACGACCTACGGCGTCTGCTTCGCCGAGGGCGACAAGGACTTTCACAGCTTCCCGCTCGAAGAGGACTACGACGTCGATCCGATGGACAGCTACGGCCTGTCCAAGGTGTGCAACGAGAAGACCGCGCGCGCCTTCGCCATGCGCTACGGCGCCGACGTCTACGCCCTGCGCATCGGCAACGTCATCGAGCCGCACGAGTACGGCCAGTTCGAGGCCTTCCTCGCCAATCCGATGATGCGCAAGCGCAACGCCTGGAGCTACATCGACGCGCGCGACCTCGGCGAGATCGTGCATCTGTGCCTCGTGAAGAACGGCCTCGGCTTCCAGGTGTTCAACGCCGTCAACGACACCATCACCCTCGACACGCCGACGCGCGACTTCCTGGCGCGCCATTGCCCGCACGTTCCTATCACGCGCCCACTGGACAAATTCGAGGCGCCGCTGTCGAACCGCAAGGCGCGCGAAGTGCTGGGATTCAAGGAGGCGCACGACTGGCGACAGTACGCGAAAGCGCGCTGACCGGCGTTCACGTTCGCCGCGCTTGGCGAGGCCGGTCGGCGGGCGATGCCACGGCCTGAAGCCGTTTGGCGATCACTTTCGTCCCCGCTTTCGCCGCCCCGCCCGGTCCGGCAAGGGGCCGCACTTCGTCGGCGGCGATCGGCTCCCCGCAATGCGAACAGACGATACGCGGCTCGAATCGATGGCCGCAGGATTTGTGCGCGAAGAGGATCGGGCGCCCCTCCTTCGGCCGCGCCCAGCGGTCGCCCCACGCCGTCAGCGCCAGAAGCGCGGGCACGAGATCGCGTCCCGCCTCGGTCAGGCGATATTCGTATCGCGGCGGACGCCCTTGATACGCCGCCCGCTCGATGACGCCGTTCTCGGCCAACGCCTTGAGCCGCCGCGTCAGCAGATTGCGCGATATGCCGAGATCTTCGACGAGCTCGTCGAAGCGGGCGAGGCCGAGGAACAGATCACGGACGATCAAGGGCGACCACCAGTCGCCGACCCGATCGAGACCCCGGGCGAGCGAGCACCGCATTTGGGCAAAGCTGGTTCTCTCCATGCGGGACAGCATAGTCAGTTGCGTGATTGAACTCAACGGGCTATGTTCGTTCAATCATTGAACTAAAGGGGCTTCCGATGTATCACGCCATCGTCCGCCGCCGCGTCCGAAAACTCTTCGGCGCCGTCAACCGCGCCGACGCCGAGCCCGTGCTGCGCGCCTTCGCCGGCCAATTCGAGCATTCCTTCCTCGGCGACCACGCTCTGGGCGGATCGCGACGCACGCTCGCGGCGACGCGGCGATGGTACGAAAGGCTCTATCGGCTGCTGCCCGACATCCATTTCGACCTTCGCCGCATTTGGGTCAGCGGGGCCCCGTGGAACACGCTCGTCCTCGTCGAATGGGACGAGACCAACTCCGGGACCGACGGCGTCCTGGTCGAAAACAGCGGCGTCCACGTCATGCGTCTAAGCTGGGGACGGGCGACGCGCCTGGCGATCTGCCCCGACACGATCGGGGTGAAGGCCACGCTCGACCGCCTGGCGCTCGCCGGCGTCGCCGAGGCGCACGCTCCGCCGATTGCGGATTGAGGCGGCGCGCCGGTGCGGCCTACAGCCGCCAGGGATCGATGATCGGCACGCCGGCCGCGACGAACGGCGCCGTGTCGCGCGTCGCCACTGTAAAGCCCTTCACCGTCGCGATGGCGGCGATCTGAGCATCGGCCACGGAGAGCGCGCAGCCGTTGGCGCGGGCGCGCGCGACCAAAGTCGCGTAAGCTCTCGCCGCGTCCTCGTCGAAGGGGAGAATGCGCGTGCCGAACAGCTTGGATATCAGCGCGGCCAACGCGGCGCCGACGCCCTCCCGGCGCTTGCCGGCGGGCATCGTTTCGACGCCGACCAGCAATTCGGCCAGATTCACCGCCGTCAAATACAGCGTCTCCGCCGCCTGCCGGTCGAGCCAGTCGACGACGGCTTTTGCGCCGTTGGCCTTCACCGGCTCGGAAACGACGTTGGTGTCGAGGATGATCACTCGAACGACGCCGGTTCGGTCGGCGAGGGATCGCGGACCGTCTCGAGGTCGACGCCGCCGAAGCGCCGCCCGAACGCCGCCAGCTCCGCACCGACCTTGAGCCGCCCCTTGGGGCGCACCGCCTCGTCCAGGATCGCGCGGACTTCGGCCTCGGCGCTGCGCCCGTGACGCGCCGCGCGCAATTTCAGGGCGCGATGCGTCTCGGCGGAAAGATTGCGAATGGTGACGGCGGGCATGTGATATCTCTCCTGCTATTCCGATATCGATGATCGCATAGAATGATGAATGATGTCAACGAGGCGCCGGGACAGAAGATCGCACTCAGGTTGTTGAAAACAAGCGATCGCGACCGGGAACGGCGCCCTTCGCTCCCCTCACGTCCCGCGCGGCTTCGCCCGGCTCGTCGGCGCCGCGTTCGCCGGGTCCTCGGGCCAGAAGTGCCTGGGATAGCGGCCGCGCAGGTCGGCGCGCACCGCCGCCCACGAGCCCTTCCAAAAGCCGGGCAGATCGCGGGTGATCTGGATCTCGCGATGCGCGGGCGACAGCAGGCGCAGCGTCAACGGCACGCGGCCGCCCGCCAGCGCCGGGTGCTGGGAAAGGCCGAACAACTCCTGCACGCGTAGCGCGACGCTCGGCCCGCCCTCCGCCTCGTAATCAACGGGAACGGAGGAGCCGGTCGGCGCGACGAAATGCGTCGGCGCCTCGGCCTCGAGGCGGCGCGAGAGCTCGTAGGGCAGCCTCGCATGGAGCGTCTGCGCGAGTTCGTCGTCGGAGAATTCGTCGAGGCGCGTCTTGCCGAGGAGATAAGGCGCGAGCCAGTCGGGCGAGGCGGCGAGCGCCTCGTCCGAAAGGTCGGGCCAAGGCTGGCCCTCGGCGCGGCGCAGGAACGTCACGCGGTCGCGCCATTGTTTCAGGCTCTTGGTCCACGGCAGCCGGGCGAGGCCGAGGCTGAGCACGCCGCGCGCCAGCGCGAGCGCGCTTTGCTCGTCGGCCGGGACGCTCAGGTTCCCCTCGGCCAGGACCAGCGCGCCGAGCCGGCGGCGGCGCCGCGCGCGTAGCGACGCCGAGGCGCGATCGAAGGTCAGTTCGTCGACCGTCGCGATCGAAGCGCCCGCGACCTCCTCGATCTCTTCGAGCGTCAGCGGCGCGGCGGTGAGGATGCGCGCCGAAGCGGCGCGGCCGACGATTTCGCCGATCGCCAGGAACTTTTCGCCCGCCAGCGCCTCGTGCGGCTCGAGCGCCGCCGCGCGGCCGTTCGCCATCAGGAACTCGCCGCGCTTGCCGCGCGCGATCGCGATGCGGTCGGGGAACGCGGCGGCGAGCCATTCGCCGACGTCGGATAGGGAGGCGGCGGAAAGGCCCTCATCCGGCGCCTCGCGCCACCTTCTCCCGCCGGCGGGAGAAGGGACGCGCCCCCCTCTCCCGCATAGCCCGTCGGAACGACGGGCGTTCTGCCGAACGCCCTTTGCGGGAGAGGGCTGGGGTGAGGGCGCGCGCGCGGCGAGGCTCCGCGCCAACCGGCGCGCGTCCTCGGCGCGCGGCGAGCGGTCGCGACGGAAATTCTCGAGCCGATGCGTCAGATCGACGGCGTCGCCGCCGAGGCCGCGCTCGGTCAGCGCCACGGCGATCTCGGCCGCCACGCCGGCGCGTCCTTCGCGCGCGGCGTCGACGACCATGCGCGCCAGGCGCGCCGGCAGGGCGAGCCGGGCGATCGCCCTTCCCTCCTCGGTGATGCGGCCGTCGCCGTCGAGCGCGCCCAGCGAGGTCAGCAACGCGCGCGCCTCCTCGAGCGCGGCGCGCGGCGGGGAATCGAGGAACTTCAGGCTCGTGGGATCGGCGACGCCCCACAGCGCGAGATCGAGCGCCAGCCCCGAGAGATCGGCGGAGAGGATTTCCGGCGGCGCATAGGGCAAGAGGCCGCCATTGCCCGCCTCCTCCCACAGACGATAGCAGACGCCGGGCTCGACGCGCCCGGCGCGCCCGCGCCGCTGGTCGGCGTTGGCGCGCGAGACGCGCACCGTCTCCAGCCGCGTCAGGCCGATGTCGGGCTCGAAGCGCGGCACGCGCATCAGGCCGCTGTCGACGACGACGCGCACGCCTTCGATGGTCAGCGAAGTCTCGGCGATCGAGGTCGCCAGCACGATCTTGCGCCGTCCCGGCGGCGCCGGCGCAACCGCCTTGTCCTGCGCGCGCGCGTCCATCGCGCCGTAGAGCGGCGCGACGTCGACGGCGGGATTCTTGACGCGGCTCGCAAGCTCCGCGGCGACCCGCGCGATTTCGCCCTGGCCGGGCAGGAAGGCGAGGATCGACCCCGTTTCCTCCGCGAGCGCCTTCAGCGTGGCGCGCACGACCTGATCCTCGATGCGCGCCGCCGGGTCGCGGCCGAGATAGCGCGTCTCGACCGGGAAGGACCGCCCCTCGCTCTCGATCAGCGCGGCCTCGTCCATCAGCTTCGCCACCCGCGCGCCGTCGAGCGTCGCCGACATCACCAGGAGGCGCAGGTCCTCGCGCAAGGCGCCTTGCGCGTCCAGCGCCAGCGCCAGGCCGAGATCGGCGTCGAGCGAGCGCTCGTGGAATTCGTCGAACAGCACCGCCGCGACGCCTTCGAGCGCCGGGTCGTCGAGAATCATGCGCGCGAACACGCCCTCGGTGACGACCTCGACGCGCGTGCGCGCCGAGACGAGGCTCTGCAGGCGCACCCTGAGCCCAATCGTCTCGCCGACCTTCTCGCCGAGGCTCGCCGCCATGCGCGCCGCGGCGGCGCGCGCGGCGAGACGGCGCGGCTCCAAAACAATGATCTTGCCGGTCCCCGCGAAGGGCTCGTCCAGCAGCACCAGCGGAACGCGGGTGGTCTTGCCGGCGCCGGGCGGCGCGACGAGGATCGCGTTGGGTCCAGCGTTCAGCGCCGCGCAGAGCCGCGGCAGGGCTTCGTCGATCGGCAAGCTGTCGGGAAAGGCGCGCATCGGCGCTTGATCGCAGCCGAGCGGCGGGCGCGCAAGAGGCGCGCCGCCTCACCCCGCCGCCAGCCCCAACATCGTGCGCGCCTCGGCGCAGGTCGCCGGCCGCGCGTCGTGCTTTGCCATCAGCGCGACCGCGGCTTCGACGAGTTCGGCGTTCGAGCGCGCGAGCCGATCCTTGGCCAGGCGGATGTTGTCTTCGAGCCCGGTGCGCACCCCGTCGGCGCCGCGCGCCAGCGCCCATTCCATCACCCGCGCCTGGTTGACGCCGATGCCCGCCGCGGTCCACGTCGCCTTCGGCAGCACGCGGCGCGTCTCGCCGAGCAGAATGTCGAGCAGGCGCTCCTCGGCCGGCATGGCGTTCTTCACCCCCATGACGAATTGGACGTGCGGCGCCTCGCCCATCACGCCGGCGTCGATGAGCCGGCGCGCGCCGTGGATGTGCGAGAGATCGAAAATCTCGATTTCCGGCTTGACGCCGTTGTCGCGCATTTTGGCGGCGAGGTCCTCGACCAGCGCCGCCGAATTCTCGTAGACGATGGTCGGGAAGTTGACCGAGCCGGTCGACAGCGAGGCCATATCGGGCCTCAGCGGCAGCGCCGAGCCGCGCGCGGAGGGGTCGCGGCCGCGCCCGCCGGTGGAGAATTGCACGATCATGCCCGGGCAGGTTTTGCGCACGCCGGCCATCACCTCGGCGAACAGCGCCGGATCGGACGACGAGCTTTCGTCGGGATTGCGCACGTGGATATGGGTCAGACTCGCGCCCGCCTCGTAGGCCTGGCGCGTCGATTCGATCTGCTCGACGGGCGTGGTCGGCAGCGCCGGATTGTCCTTCTTGCGCGGCACCGAGCCGGTGATCGCGACGGCGACGACGACGGGACGCATGGGCATCTCTCACAAATGCGCGGCGCGAAATGCGCGATGATGTAACCGATCGCCGGCGCCTTGCCTAGCGCCGGCCGAGGCGTGACAGGCTCCGGGGTTTGCGATAAGAGCCGTCAAGGTTGGAAACCGCGCACCGCCGACGCCTGCCGTTCCGTTCCCGGCGCGAGCGGCCGAGAGCAAGGGCGCCCCTGGGCTGGCATGAAAACGCAATACCGCCCCGAACTCGACGGTCTGCGCGCCATCGCGATCCTGGCCGTTCTCTTCAACCATTTTGGGATTGGGCGGGTCGAAGGGGGATTCGCCGGCGTCGACATATTTTTCGTGCTGTCGGGCTTTCTGATCACCGTTCAATGCGCGCGATCCGGCGGCGACCTGCGATGGGCGCAAATCCGGGACTTTTACATTCGCCGCTTCTGGCGCATTGCGCCGGCCTATTACGTCGTCATTCTGCTGACGGTCGCGATCGGCGCGCGCCTGATGTTGGCCGACGACGTTCGGAGAATGGGACACTCGGCGCTGGCCTCGGCGCTGTTCGCGGCGAACGTCTACTTCAATCAAGATATGGGCTATTTCGCAGCCTCGGCGATTTATTCGCCGCTTCTGCATTTGTGGTCGCTCGGGGTCGAGGCGCAGTTTTACGTGATCTGGCCGCTCGCGCTGCGGCTGGCGCTTCGTCGCCCGACGCGCGTGCAACTCCTGTTCGTCGCGGCGATCGGCCTGGCGTCATTCGCTGCTTCGACCCTCTTGTCGATCCACGACGTGAAGACGGCGTTCTTCTCGCTGCCGTCGCGACTGTGGGAGTTCTGCCTGGGGGCGAGCGTGGCGCTCGCGCCGGGTCCCGCCTCGAGCGACGCCCTGTGGCGAAAATTGGGCTGGGCGACGACCGGAGCGCTCGCCGTGCTGCTGGCCACGCCGTTTCTCGTCAACAACGAGGCGCTCTGGCCGGCGCCGACCGCGCTGATCGTCACTTTGGCGACGGCGACGCTCATCCTCGGCGCTCAGCAGCCCACGTCTTTCGCTCAGCGCCTGCTGTCGCTCGCGCCGATGGTTTGGGTCGGGCGCATCTCTTATTCTCTCTATCTCGTCCATTGGCCGCTCCTGACGTTGGCGACTTACGCCGTCTTCCCGACGGCCGGCCTGCTCTTGCGCGCCGCGCTGATGCTCGCCTCGTTCCCGCTGGCGTGGCTGCTCCACCGCTTCGTCGAGGCGCCCCTGCGCGGCGCCTACCGCTCGGATCGCCGCTGGCGGACGGCGCTCACCGCCGGCATGCCGGCGGCGGCGCTCGGTCTTGCCGGGTGGTTCGGCGTGCAGACCGCCCTGCCGGCGCCGCATGAAGCCGAGGCGCCGGGGAGATCGCTGTCGACTTGCCGCAGCGCCGATTGGGGCGCGCCGTGGCCCGACGCGTGCCTGATGGGCGCCGGCGATGCGCCGCCGGTCGCCGCCCTGTGGGGCGACTCGCACGCCGGGCATTTCGCCAGCGGATTCGCCGAAGCGTTCGGCGAACGGCGCGAAGCGATCGCGGCCTTCACCAAGCCGTCCTGTCCGCCGCTGCCGGGATTGCGGGTCACAACCAACGGCTTCGGCGGCCGCGCCGACTGCGAGACGCAAAACGCCCGCGTGCTCGCCTATATCCTCGCGACGCCGTCGATCAAGACAATCTATCTGGCGGGCCGCTGGGCCGGCTATTCCGATCCGACCCGCTTCGGCAATGAATTGGGCGGGCGATATTTTTTGGTCAGCAAAGCGCAGCCGTTCGCGAGCGCCGAGAATTCGCGCCAACTGATGCGGCAAGCTTTGATCGCTGTAGCGCAAACGCTTTCGAAGGCGGGAAGAACCGTCGTCTTGATCGAACAGGCGCCGGAGATGGGATTCGACGCCGGGCGCTGTGCGGAGCTGTTGGCGCCCGCCGAGGCGCAAACTCGCTGCACCGTGACGCGCCCGGCCGTGATGGAGCGCCAACGCGACGCCGAAGCGATCTTCGCCGCCGTGCGCGCCGCCGCGCCCAGCATGCGAGTCCTCGATCCGCGTCGCGCTTTGTGCGACGCCGAGCGCTGCTACGCGGTCGTGAACGGCAAAGGGCTGTACGCCGACTTTCACCACCTGTCCGACGCCGGCTCCAAGTGGGTGGTTCGGTTCTTTGTGAAGCAAGAGCAAGCGGATTGACGCCGAGCGCGTCGCCAGCCTCGCGGCGCCGGTTCGCCCGTTCACCATGGTTCGACCGGCCGATCGCCCTTGACATGCACGACGCCGGCGATGTCTCTCGGACGTTGCGCGGGCGGCCTCCATCGGCCGCGACGCGCCAAGAGGAGGGAGTTCCGCCATGGCGTTCGCGAATGTCGGCGGCGCGGTCGTGCACTATGCCGACGAAGGTCAGCGCGAGGCGCGCGCGATCGTCTTCGTCAACTCGCTGGGCACGGACTTTCGCATCTGGGACGACGTCGCGCGTCCCCTCGCCTCGGCCTATCGCGTCGTTCGTTACGACAAGCGCGGGCACGGGCTCTCCGCATTGCCCGCCGGCCCGGCGCTGATGGCGGACTACGCCGGCGATCTGGCGGGCCTGCTCGACCGCTTGGCGGTGAGCGGCGCGGTGGTCGTCGGCCTGTCGATCGGCGGGCTCGTCGCGCAGGAGCTTTATCGCCTGCGGCCCGATCTCGTCGCCGCGCTCGCTTTGTGCGACACCGCCGCCAAGATCGGAACCGAGGAATCGTGGCGCCAACGTATGGAGGAGATCGAGCGCGGCGGCGTCGAGGCGATCGCCGACGGCGTGATGCAGCGTTGGTTCACCGCCGATTTTCGCGCGCGTCGGCTCGACGAGCTCGCGGGCTGGCGCCTGATGCTGACGCGCACGCCGAAGGACGGCTATCTCACCGCGTGCGGCGCGTTGATGCGGGCCGACCTCCGCCCCACCTGCGGCCGCATCGAGGTTCCGACCCTGTGCGTCGTCGGCGAGGAGGACGGCTCGACGCCGGCGCCATTGGTGCGCGAGCTCGCCGGGGCGATCCGCGGAGCGCGTTTCGAGGTCATCGCCGGCGCCGGACATCTGCCCAACCTCGAGAAGCCGGACGCGCTGCGCGCGCTCATCGAAGCCCACGCCCTGGGAGCGGCCGCGTGAGCCGCGCGGCGACCTCGAGCCGTCGCGGGCAGGCGCGATGACCTTCTCGGCTTTCGATCACCCGATCCTCGGCGCGCTCGTCGGCGACGCCGAAGCCGCGAAATGCTTTTCCTTCGAGGCCGACCTGGCGGCGATGCTCGCCTTCGAATCGGCGCTCGCCGGGGCGCAGGCCGCGCTCGGCCTCATCCCGGCCGAGGCGGGGCGGCGCATCGGCGAGAGCTGTCGCGATTTCGCGCCCGACGCCCGACGCCTCGCCGACGGCGTCGCGCGCGACGGCGTCGTCGTCCCGGCGCTCGTCGCGATGTTGCGCGAGGCGGTCGGCGAACCCCACGCGGCGTTCGTTCATCGCGGCGCGACCAGCCAGGACGTCATGGACTCGAGCCTGACGATCCGTCTGAAACCGGTCTGCGCGCTGATGGAATCCCGGCTCGCGGCGCTCATCGAGACGCTGCGCCGACTCGCCGCGCGCGACGGGAATATCCCCCTGATGGCGCGCACGCGCATGCAGCGCGCCTTGCCGATCGCCGCGGCCGACAAGCTGCGCGCCTGGCGCAAGCCGCTGGAGCGCAGCCTCGTTCGGCTCGCCGAGCTGAAGCCGCGCTTGCTCGTCGTGCAGTTCGGCGGGCCGGTCGGCGCGCGCGGCGATCTCGACGGCAAGGGCGAGGCGGTGGCGGCGGAACTGGCGCGGCGGCTCGATCTTCGCGCCGCGCCGTGCTGGCATGTCGAGCGCGACAACCTCGCCGAATTCGCGGCCTGGCTCGGCCTCGTCGCCGGTTCGCTCGGCAAGCTCGGCCAGGATGTGGCGCTGATGGCGCAGAACGAAATCGGCGAGGTTCGCCTCGCCGGCGGCGGCGGTTCGTCGGCGATGGCGCACAAGTCCAATCCCGTCGCGGCGGAGATTCTCGTGGCGCTCGCGCGCTTCAGCGCCGGTCAGCTCGGAACCCACTTTCAAGCGCTCGTCCACGAAAACGAGCGCTCCGGGGCCGCCTGGACGCTCGAATGGCTCACTCTGCCGCCGATGGTCGCGGCGACGGCGGCGGCGCTGCGCCACGCTGCGACGATTTGCCATGGGCTGCGGTTCATCGGGCCGGGCGCCGCAGGTCCGAAGGCGAGCGGTTGACCCGGCCCGCCGACGGCTAACCGGGGCGCCCTTCCCGCGCCGACGGCGAAGCTGTATAGAAGCCGGCCGTTCCGGCCGCGCCACGCTCGGCGCGGCGCCCTATGGCGCCCTATTCGGAAGATTCATGTCGCAGGATTCATCGCCCGCCGCGCTCGCGCCCTCGGCCAATGGCCACGGCGCGGGGGGCGGAGCGCGCGCCTCCGGCAATTTCTGGCTCCTGGCGCTGGGCTCGGTCGGCGTCGTGTTCGGCGACATCGGCACCAGCCCGCTCTATGCGCTGCAGACGGCGCTCGGCCATTTCAAGGATTCCGGCCTCGGCGTTGGTCAGGTCGTCGGCGTTGTGTCGCTGATCATCTGGGCGTTGCTGATCGTCGTGACGGCGAAATACGTGCTGTTCCTCATGCAGGCGGACAACAAGGGCGAAGGCGGCATTCTGTCGCTGAAGGCGCTGGCCCAGGTCGCGTTGGGCCGGCGCACGACGGTCGTTTTCCTCATCGGGGTGGCGGGCGCGGCGTTGTTCTGCGGCGACGCGCTCATCACCCCCGCTATTTCGGTGCTCTCCGCGCTCGAAGGGCTCAAGCAGGTCGATGGCGAACTCGCGCCGTTCGTCTTGCCGGCGACGGTGGTCATCCTCATTGCGCTGTTCGCGGCGCAGAGCCGCGGGACGGCGGGCGTCGCGGCGTTCTTCGGCCCGATCATGGCGCTGTTCTTCGTCGTCAACGCCACGCTCGGCGTCATGCATATTCCCGACGCCTGGATCATCCTGCGCGCGCTGAGCCCGGCGCCGGGGATCGCGTTCCTTCACGACCACGGCGCGATCGGCTTCATTGCGCTGGGGAGCGTCTTCCTCGCCGTCACCGGCGCCGAGGCGCTCTACGCCGACATGGGCCATTTCGGCCCCCGGCCGATTCAGGCGGCGTGGCTCTTCCTGGTGTTGCCGGCGTTGATGATGAGTTATCTCGGTCAGGGCGCGTTGATCATCGCCAACGCCAAGTCGGTCGCCAATCCCTATTACCTCCTGGCGCCGGGCTGGGGCCTGCTGCCGCTCATCCTGTTGGCGACGGCCGCGACCGTCATCGCCAGCCAGGCGGTGATCACGGGCGCCTTTTCCTTCGCCCGCCAGGCTATTCAACTCGGCCTGCTGCCGCGCCTCGAAATCATCCACACCTCCGACCGACTCGAGGGACAGATCTTCATTCCACGCCTCAATCGCATCCTGTTTCTCGGCGTGCTGGCGCTGGTGCTGGTGTTCCGCTCGGCCAACGCGCTCGCCAACGCCTACGGCATCGCGGTCTCGGGAACGATGGTCGCCACCACCGCGCTGTCCTTCTTCGTCGTCTGGCGGCTGTGGCGCTGGCCGCTGTGGGGCGCGCTGGCGCTGGTCTGCGCGTTCCTGTCGGTCGACGTCGGCTTCTTCATCGCCAATCTCTACAAGGTGCTCGACGGCGGCTGGGTTCCGCTCACGCTCGGCGGCGTGATGTTCGTAGTGATGTGGACCTGGGCGCGCGGCAGCGCGATCCTCAGCGCCAAGAGCCATCGCGATTCGATCCCGATGGCTGATCTGATCAAGATGCTGGAGAAATCGAAGCCGGTGCGCGTTCGCGGCACGGCGATCTTTCTGACCAGCGACCCCAGCGTCGCCCCCTCCTCCTTCATGCACAACCTCAAGCACAACAAGGTCGTGCACGAGCGGGTGGTGATGATGTGCGTGAAGACGGAAACCTCGCCGCGCGTGCCGCCGGACCAACGCTTCGAGGTTCGCGCGCTTTCGCCCGACTTCCTGTCGCTGACGCTGCATTTCGGTTACATGGAATTGCCGCGCGTCCCCGTCGCTCTCGCCGCGCTGCGCAAGGCGGGGCTGAAATTCGACATCATGACGACCTCGTTCTTCCTCGGCCGGCGCACACTCAAGCCGGCGTCCAATTCCGGCATGCCGAAATGGCAGGACCACCTGTTCATCGCGCTCGCCAAACAGGCGGCGAGCGCGCCCGACTTCTTCAACATCCCGTCGGATCGCGTGGTCGAGCTCGGCGCGCAGATGAAGGTGTGAGACCTAGGCTCGTCTGCGCAGAAATCGCGCATTGACGAAGCCTGCGGCTAATCACCCGAGCCCCTCACCCCCCGATGTTGAAGCTCGCCAGCGCCGCCATGTTGACGATGTCCGAATCCTTGGCGCCGAGCGAGACGATCTGCACCGGCTTCTCCAGGCCGACCAGCAGTGGCCCGATCACCGTCGCGCCGCCGAGCTCCTGCACCATGCGGGTCGAGATCGCCGCCGAATGGAAGGCCGGCATCACCAGCACGTTGGCGGCGCCGGTGAGGCGGCAGAACGGATAGGAGGCGCTCATCAATTCTCGGTTGAGCGCGACGTCGGCCCCCATTTCGCCGTCGTATTCGAAGTCGACGCGCTGTGCGTCGAGGATTCCCACCGCATCCTGCACGCGCTGCGCGCGCTCGCCCGGCGGATGGCCGAAATTGGAGAAGGCGAGCATCGCCACGCGCGGCTCGTAGCCGAGCCGGCGCGCGACGCCGGCGGCCTCGATGGCGATCTGCGCGAGGTCCTGGGCGGTCGGCATCTCGGTGATCGCCGTGTCGGCGACGAGGATCGGCCGGCCGCGCGCCAGAATCAGGGAAACGCCGATCAGGCGATGGCCCGGCTTGTGATCGATGACGCGACGGACCTCCTCGAGCGCGATCGAGAAATTCCGCGTCACGCCGGTCACCAGCGCGTCGGCGTCGCCCTGCGCGACCATCGCGGCGGCGAAAGAGTTGCGGTCCTGATTGATGAGACGCTGGCAGTCGCGGAACAGGAAGCCGTGCCGCTGCAAGCGCTCATAGAGGAATTGCGCATAGAGCGCGTTGCGTTTCGAAAGCCGCGCGTTGTGAATCTCGACGCCCTTCTCCGCGAGATCGAAGCCGGACCGTTCGGCGACCGCGCGCACGCGGTCCTCGCGCCCGACCAGGATCGCCGTGCCCAGACCTTGATTGACGAACGAATAGGCGGCGCGGATGACCTGCTCTTCCTCGCCTTCGGCGAAGACGACGCGCTTGGGCATGCGGCGCACGCGCTCGATGATCCGCTGCAAGGCGCCGGCGATCGGATCGCGGCGCGCCGAAAGCTGCGCCTTGTAGGCGTCCATGTCGACGATCGGGCGCTGCGCGACGCCCGATTCCATCGCCGCCTTCGCCACGGCGATCGACACGACATGAATGAGCCTGGGATCGAAGGGCACGGGAATGATGTAGTCGCGCCCGAAGCGCGGCCGCGCCCCGCGATAGGCGGCCGCGACTTCGTCGGGCACGTCCTCGCGCGCCAGATCGGCCAGCGCGTGCGCCGCGGCGATCTTCATCTCCATGTTGATGGTCTTGGCGCGCACGTCGAGCGCGCCGCGGAAGATGTAGGGAAAGCCCAGGACGTTGTTGACCTGGTTGGGATAGTCGGAGCGCCCAGTGGCCATGATCACGTCGTCGCGCACCTTCTTCGCGTCCTCGGGCGTGATTTCGGGGTCGGGATTGGCCAAGGCGAAGATGATCGGGTTGGGCGCCATGGATTTGACCATGTCGGGCGTCAGCGCCCCCTTGGCCGAGAGGCCGAAGAAGATGTCGGCGCCGACCATCGCCTCGGCCAGCGTGCGCAGCGGCGTGTCGACGGCGTGCGCCGATTTCCACTGGTTCATGCCTTCCTTGCGGTCGCGGTAGACGACGCCCTTGGTGTCGCACAGCATCACGTTCGACGGCTCGAAGCCGATCGACTTGATGAGATCGAGACAGGCGATGCCCGCCGCGCCCGCGCCGTTGCACACCAGGCGCGTCGTCTTGATGTCGCGCCCGGTCAATTGAATGGCGTTGATCAAGCCGGCGGCGACGATGATCGCGGTTCCATGCTGATCGTCGTGAAAAACGGGAATGTCCATCGCTTCGCGCAGGCGCTCTTCGATGATGAAGCATTCCGGCGCCTTGATGTCCTCGAGATTGATGCCGCCGAACGACGGCCCGAGATGACGCACGCTATTGATGAATTCTTCGGGGTCCTCGGTGTCGACTTCGAGATCGATCGAGTCGATGTCGGCGAAACGCTTGAACAGGACCGCCTTGCCCTCCATCACCGGCTTGGCCGCCAAGGCGCCGAGATTGCCGAGGCCGAGAATGGCGGTGCCGTTGGTGATGACCGCGATCATGTTGCCGCGCACGGTGTAGTCGTAGGCGAGCGAAGGATCGGCGGCGATCGCCTTCACCGGAACCGCGACGCCGGGCGAATAGGCGAGCGACAGATCGCGCTGCGTCGCCATCGGCTTGGTGGCGACGATCTCGAGCTTGCCCGGCCGACCGCGCGAATGGAATTGCAACGCTTCCTGATCAGTGATCGAGGCGCGTTTGGGCGGGCCCTGGGTGCTATCGGTCATTAGCCTGTTCCTGGTTTGAAAACGGGTGGCGATCGGCGGGGATGGCGAAATCGAAAGGGCGAGGGGTCGTAGATGCGCGGCGGCAAGCCCGCGGGAGGCGAACGGGCTCGGCGTTTTCCATATTGGCCTCGTGTCCCTCCAATTCGATGACGCCGTACGAGGCCGTCCGCGCGCCGTCGCTGCGCGTGGGCGCATTTTGAGGGCGCGCTCTCGGTTTGGCAACTCGACGAAAGCTGGAGCCGCGCCGCGGCGCAGGTCGCGGACGGCCTATACGCCCGCCCGCGTGACCGCCTTGGCCGCGGCGATCGACTTGGTCGCCTCGATTCCCGGCTCGAAGTCCGAATATTCGGGGACGCGGCGCGCAAGCCGGGCGCGCTTGACGCCGGCCTTGACGAATTCCTCGATATGCGCCGGCACGAGGTGCAGCCGGCCCAGATCCTTGGCCAAGGCTATTTGCAGGCGTCGGCGCGTCAGTTCGTCCGCGACGCCGAAGCGGTCGAGGTAGAGATCGAGGATGCGCAGCTTCGCCTCGTCGCTCGGATAGCCCATGCGCACATGCGCGTCGAAGCGGCCGGCCCGCTTGGCCAGCGCGTCGTCGATCGCCTCGGGATGATTGGTGGTGGCGATCGTAATGATGTCGGCGTAAGCCGAGCCGCCGGAAAGCACTTGCAGCAATTCGCCGGTCACGTCGTCCTTGGCCGTCATGGCATAGAGGCTCTGGCGCGACTTGGTCATCAAATCGAGGTCCTCGAGAATCACCACGGTCGGCGCCAGCATCTGCGCGAGATGGTAGATGGCCCTGATGTGGTCGACCGCCTCGACAATGATGATCGTCGCCTCGCCGGCGACGCCGTTGACGAAGCACTCGATGGCCGTCGACTTTCCGTCGCCCGGCGGCCCCGACAATAAGAGGCCTCGCCTGATCGTCAGCCCCTCCGCCTTCAGCATGTCTTGGTCACGGATCGAGGCGGCGATGAAATCGAGTTCCTCGCGCGCCCGCTCGTGCGGGATCACGTCGGCCCAGGAGCGGTCGGACATGCGCGAACGCACCGTGCGCAGATCGCGATTGACCAGCACGATCCGGTTCTTGAAGACGTTCGTCTCCTGCAACAGACCTCGCACCAGCGCGACCACTTCCGCCTC
>Ga0181524_10002656_pt1 | contig 18112 bp, 20 predicted proteins | sample PEATcosm2014_Bin_34_FD_119761 | JGI IMG/M metagenome (GOLD analysis project Ga0181524, IMG submission 119761) | Peatland microbial communities from MTU Mesocosm Facility, Houghton, MI, USA - PEATcosm2014_Bin05_60_metaG | ecosystem: Environmental > Terrestrial > Soil > Wetlands > Peat | place...
ATCGAATTTTTTGCCTCCGAAGACTTCCTTTGCCAGCTCAGCGAGGGCCTGTGATTTTTCTCGCGGCTTTTTTCTCTGCATGATCTTTGGCACGTGCTGCTTATAAAGCCCGTGGATCTCATCGACTCGGTGGCCCAGCGCAATCAACGCCGCGATGATTGCGCCCGTGCTCGTCCCGAACACTAGGTCAAAGCGCTCGTGCAGTGGGCGTCCGATCATGCCCTCGATCTCCCTCAGAATCCCGAGCGTATAGAAACCCTTGGCTCCCCCTCCATCGAGAGAGAGGATGTAACAAGGAGCGGTAGATTCCGACGCCAGGGGTTGTGAGTTCATGTGGCAGTCTCTCAATTTCAGTCTTCCCGGTTTTCCTCGGCGGCTTAAATCGAAAACCATTCGACAATATTCCCCATCACCTGCGAGCATATTCCATCACATGCTCAGCCCGACGCCGAGAGCCAGTTCCCATTTTGGTTTCGCACCGCGATAGTCCTTCCATTCGCCGACAACTCATAGATACCATCCGGAAGTGGCTTCGAAACGTTCTCGATCGAGTAATTAACAAACTCGAACACGCTTGGCTTACCCGGCAGGCTTACCTTCATAGCCCGTACCGTGCAAGTCCCCTCGTGTCCCCCGCCCCGTAGGATTCCGGGAAAGCTGACTGGTTCTCTTGTGGATGCCATCTTAAGGGTCTCCTTCCGTTACCCCCAGCATACCACTTTCGCCATATGTTCGCCCGTATTTTCCTTATCTTCCGCCCGCCGCAGGGCCTCGATTTTTGGCGAATCATACAGCCGCGCGTCGCTTGTGCTGGGTCAATCGGTCTTCCGCCCATAACGGCAGACAAAATTGCCTTCGGCACATTTTGTTGCGTTCCGGGACCCCGCGAATCCCGATGACCCCGCGCCGCCCGGCTGTGGACCCGTTCGCCGTCGAGGCTCCATTGTGGCGGCCTCCGAACGGAAAGGAACAACTCATGACGAATCTCCTCGAACAAGGCACGCTCGACGGGACGAAGGCGCCGGCAACCGAACTTCTGGCTGCGGAGATTAAGGCGCGTCTGCTCGAAAACGACCGGAAAAACGCCGAACGCATCGCCGAGGACGGCAATACCATAGACTTCCATCCCGTCGTGAAGCTCTTCACGCCTGACGCCGCCTGCACCTGGCTGCTGACCGAAATCGATCCCGAAAACCCGGATATCGCCTTCGGCCTCTGCGACCTCGGCATGGGATATCCCGAGATCGGCTCCGTCAGCCTTGCCGAAATCGCCGCCTTGCGCGGCAAACTCGGCCTGCCGGTCGAGCGCGACCTCCACTTCGAAGCCGCGAAATCTCTTAGGGCTTACGCGGACGAAGCCCGCCTGCAGGGGCGCATCAAAGCGTGACGGGGGCATGGCGACCAACATCCCCCCGGCCCACTTCATGACCTTAACCAGCCCAGGGTCGACGCGCTCCGCGCTGCCCTCGCAAACTCAAAGGGAGAATGACCATGCCCCAGAAAATCACCAGGACCAGCAAAAACACCAATTGCCTGGAAGGCGTCAAATGTCCGAAATGCGGACAAGAGGACCTTTTCAAAATCGGCGCAAGCGTGATCGTCGAAGTTTCAGACGGCGGAACGGAGGACCAGGGCGGCGATTATGAATGGAATGAAGCTGCTTTTTGCCAATGCTGCGAATGCGATCACACTGGCAAGCTTGCCGATTTCACAACTGAAAACTGGGACAGGAAAAAGCCCAAGAAAAAAGCAGAGCAAGCTCCGGACCTGGAAAGGCTGCACGCAGCCTTGATGAAATCGCATGAGCTATTTTACAAGGCGCAGGCGGGAGACAGCGGCGATAGGGAGCACGATGCGGCAGTGGATTTATATGCCGCTGTCGATGATTTCAACGAGCCATATTTGGCCTTGCTGGATGCTGCGAAAGCCGCGCAAAGCCAGATGCTGCAAGCTTCAAGACTGTTCGATGAAGATAAAGAATATCAAACGGCCCTTCAAAATCTAACCGAAGCTTTAGGCTGTTGACCCCGGACCTAGCCCTCGCGTTCCGTCTTCAATGGCGTCCTCGCTTTCATGCGCAGGAAACTTGAATGGCGGGGCGAGTTCTGCATTCTTCCGGTACCACTTCTCGAGGAGGAAGACGCCGAACCGATTTCTTAGGACCCGGTAGGATGGCATCAATTCTGTAAATCTTCCTTCGCTGCTCCTTAGGGGTGAAAACAACCGCAGAAAGGTTTTCGAGCCGTCAACGGCTCGGAACCGGAGGATGACGATTTGGCTTCCCTCCCGTGTCAGTAGATGGGACGCGACCCTCTTACTGCTATATTGGACTTTTTGTCCTTCCACTTTACTCACAATTTCTTCCATCGACCGGGGACTTCTCTCCAGCTCGACTCTCAGCGCCTTGGGCCAATCGAATGCCCCGATGGCCGATTTTTCGCCGGGTCTCAATATCCGGGCAACGGACAGTTTTCCGCTTGGACGCTTTGCTCTCTCGATGAGATTCATCGATACGTCAACCGCGACCACCTGCCCTACATTTTCGATTTCGCCATGCCTCACAATTAGCGCCGGTCGGGTGTCGTGCTTGAATTTTTTGTACGAGAGCGTAAGCGCAAGGACGGATATGCAAAAGCTACAGAGCGCCAGCCAGTTTTGTCGCAGCCAAGAGAGCATGACTGTTCCTCCTGACCCTTCGACATCATTCTACCCCGCGTTTCCAACAAAGGAGGGAAAAACCCGTCTAACGGCTGGCCAAACGCCACCATTCGCCCCCGCTGATTACCCGATAGCTCACGAAACGTCATGACACTATCCCAGCGCCATGGCCCGCAAGCCCGTCACACGCCGGGGCACTGCCGGTTCCATGCGGGCGATAGCATCGCTCCGCAGGACTGTATACCCGCCCACGCAAGCCCCCGTCGCCACAATCGCCAGGTCACACACCTGAGCGTAGTCTTCCACCCGGCCAAGCACCCAGGCCTCACCCCGGACTCGCGCATTGTCGCGCACCACAGCCCCAGGGCCGTAAACTTGCGCCACGTCATGGACCCACGCATCGCCCTCATGGCAGAGATTTTCCTCGCTCTCGATATATCCGCCGAGATCGCCCCGCCGAACGTCAGCGAAGTCGCGCAGCGCTCGAATACGGAACAGACGCCGCGTTCCAACCAACGCCCAATCGTGCGCCACCAATTCATATTTTTTCTGCATAGCCGGCCCCTACAATCCGAGGCCACGCAGTGCAATTCGCGCCCTGCTAACTCCTACGCCTGTTGACCGAACACCCCTACGATCGACGCCTGATGGTCTCCTAATTCCGTTGCGTTCCCCAATCTTCCTCATGATCACTCTAACGCTCACCACCACTTTCTCAACACCATCTGCACCACCCACATATACAACGAAGGACCTCATGCCACTCCTTAACAGTTTGCAAGTTACGAAATTGCAACAAGCGAGTTGTAAACTAGGTGCTAATCATTAACAAATCGTGAAGATTTTCCATAGAGAGCGGCTCGATCGCCGGATTTGTGTTCTAGATTCATGAACCGGTACAGGTACTTATGCCCGCACGATCAAATTTTCCATCAACCGTGGCGGCCTTGATCGGGGCGGCAGCAGGTAGCTGGACGAACGGCCGATCTTCCCAGACAACGCGCGCCAAAAAAATTTCGCCCGGCCATGCTGATCCCATACCAGGGTAACCGCTTCAGTAACCAATCTTGAAATCCTTCCCCTCATACTAAGCACGTCCGGAGCATCAGCGGTTCCCGCTCTCGGTCCGCTCGCTCCGGACACCCAATAAACGAGACGGGCCTGACAGCATGGCGCTAAGATTCCCAGGCAACGGACGGTCCCGGAAACCCGCGCGGGATTATTCCCAGCTTAGTCTCTTCACGGGTGTTTCTGCAGAAGCCGTCATTGCGACTCTTCCTGGCGAAGTACTCATTTCGGGGGTTTTAGAACTGCCCCCTCCCGCCCGGTTGCGCGAAAGCGCAGAGAACACTCAAGACCTTTACGCGAGCCCGGAGACAACGCACAACGCGAGTCCAGAGACAACTAAAAAAACGGAGGCGACAGATGGACGACATGAACCGCTTGGGCCACCTGATTCTGAACCATTGGCGAACCCACCGGCCGGAGGCGGTTCGCGAACTGCTCAGGACGAACCGGCTGCAGCCCGTCCTCCGCCAGGCGCAGGAACAGACGGGCGATCTCCTCTACGATCTGACGGTAGTTCAGAAGATGGAGTATCAGGCGGCCTGGGAGCTGGCGACGGGGGAATGGGCGTTCCTTCCGAGAGAGGACCACCCGAAGCGGCCTCCCCTGAATCAGTCATCGTCCGGGAACCCGACCCGGACCCCGTCCCCTCCCGCGATTTCCGAATAACCGGCGCCGACCGGATCGACGACGGCAGCCTCCGCGACAAACTTTTCGACAATATAGAAGCCATCCGCACGCTAAAGGCTATCGAAGGCGAAAGCCGCGCGCCGACCGACGGGGAAAAATCCCTCCTCGTGAAATACACCGGCTGGGGCGCGATGGCGAATGCCTTCCGCCCCTACCCGCCGCCCGATTGGGTGGACACGGCAGCAGAACTCCGCGAATTGCTGACCGAGCCCGAGTATGAATCCGCCCGCGCTTCGACTCCCAACGCTCACTACACCTCGCCCGCTGTTATCAAAAGTATCTGGCAAGCCATGCAGGGCTTTGGGCTTCAGCCGGGCGCGCAGATTCTTGAACCGTCGATGGGAGTCGGCCATTTCTTGGGCCTCATGCCCGACGAGCTTCTTCCCGGCAGCCGCCGGACCGGCGTCGAACTCGATTCGGTTACTGCCCGCATTGCAAAATGCCTCTATCCGGATTCGACCGTTTTCGCCAAGGGCTTCGAGGAGACTTCGCTCCCCGACAATTTTTTCGACGCCGTGATTGGCAATATCCCGTTCGGCAATTACGCGGTCTACGACCCCGCCTATCGCAGCACGCCGGTCCTGACTCGTGCAATTCACGATTATTTCCTTGCCAAATCTCTCGACAAGGTGCGTCCCGGCGGCGTCATGGCGCTCATTACCAGCCGCTACACCATGGACAAGCAGGATTCGACGATCCGGCGCTATCTGGCCGGGCGCGCCGACCTCATCGGTGCGATCCGCCTTCCCGACACGACCTTTAAGGCCAATGCGGGAACCGAAGTCACGACCGACATTCTCTTTCTGCAAAAGCGCGCACCCGGCTCCCCCGCATCGGGCGAAGCATGGCAGGACCTAGCTCCGATCGAAACACCGGAAGGCTCAGTCTCCGTCAATGAATATTTCGCCCGCCATCCCGAGATGATGCTGGGCGAGATGCGGATCGAGCGCGGAATGTACAACGCGCACGATCCGACCCTCGTGGGCGAATTCTCGTCTTCTCGCCTCGCCACCGCCATCGCCTCGCTCCCAAGCGACATTTACCCCCGTTCGGAGGAACCTCCGCCCAGGCGCGACATCACCCAGGCGGACGCCGCCGCAATCGATACCGTGAAGGATGGAGCCTTCGCCGAGCGCGATGGCGCCATCGTGGTCCGCAACGGCGCGGACTTCGAAGCGCTCAATCTCCCCGAATCCGTCGCCGCTCGCGTGCGCGGAATGCTTGCGGTGAGAGACGCCGTCCGGCTCGTCTTCCAGACCCAACTCAACGACGAGCCTGAAGACCGCATTACAGAGGCCCGCCAGTTACTCAACCGCGCCTATGACGCTTTCGTTTGGCGGCACGGGCCTTTGTCCTCAAAAGAAAACGTCAAGGCCTTCGCGGGTGATCCCGATCATCCGCTCCTCCTCTCGCTCGAAACCTATGATCCCGAAACCAAACGCGCCGCCAAAACCGCCATCTTCGAGCGCCGGACGCTCGAACATTACCGGCCCGTTGAGCATGTCGAGACCGCCGCCGAGGCCCTCGCCATTTCATTGAACGAAACCGGCGAGATCAACTGGCCCCGGATGGAACAGGTGACGGGCCGGGTGTCCCGGTCCCTTCAACAGGAGCTAGGCCCTCTGATCTACCGCAATCCCGAGGGCGGGCATTGGGAGACCGCCGATTGCTATCTGAGCGGTAACGTCCGCACGAAACTTTCGGTCGCGCGCGAGGCCGCCAGGCTGGACCCGTCCTACCAACGCAATATCGCGGCTTTAGAAGCCGTGCAGCCAGCCGACCTTCAGCCGGGCGACATCGAGGCGCGCCTCGGCTCATCTTGGATTCCCACAACCGATATCCGGGATTTCATGGCCGAGCTGCTCGACATTCAACCAGGCGACGTGCATATCGCCCATTCGGACGCGATTGCCACATGGACCGTGGACATTGACTACCCCGCCCGATCGAGCGTCAGCAACACCACCACCCACGGCACCGAGCGCTTTCATGCCGGGAGTCTCATCGAGCATTCCCTCAACGGACGCACCCCGACCGCCTATGACAAACAGCCAGACGGAACCTTGACCCTCAACCAGCAGGAGACCATTGCCGCGCGGGAGAAACAGCAGCAATTGAAAGATCGCTTCCGCGAATGGGTATGGCAGGACGAAGCGCGCGCGACGCGCCTGGCTCGCGACTATAACGACCGTTTCAATAATTTACGTCTACGTACCTTCGACGGCTCGCACCTGACCTTGCCGGGCATGGCGCGCGAACTCTTGCGCGACCGCGACTTGGCCCGCCACCAGAAAGACGCGGTCTGGCGCGTCCTGCAAAGCGGCAGCACGCTGCTCGCCCACGTCGTGGGCGCGGGGAAAACCTGGACTATGGCGGCGGCAGCGATGGAGCTGCGCCGCATGGGTCTTGCGAAAAAGCCCATGCTCGTGGTTCCCAATCACCTGGTCGAGCAATGGGGCTCCGCGTTTCTCCAGCTTTATCCCCAGGCCAAGCTGTTCGTCGCCACCAAGGACCACTTCGCGAACGGCAACCGTCAGCGGGCCATGGCGCGCATCGCGACCGGCAATTACGACGCCGTGATCGTCTCGCACCGTTCGTTCGAGTTTCTGCCCGTCTCCGACGCTCTCTTCAACCGTTTCATCGACGGCCAAGTGCAGGAACTCGAAAACGCCATTCTGGAAGCCAAAGCGCAAAAAGGCGACGACCGGCGGATCGTCAAAGAATTGGAAAAGGCCAAAAAGCGCCTGGTCGCCAAACTCAAGAAGCGCGCCGACCGCGAGAACAAGGACGACACGCTGACTTTCGAGGAACTCGGCGTCGATCAACTCTTCGTCGATGAGGCCGACCTCTATAAGAACCTGTTCTACACCACGAAAATGACCCGCATCGCGGGCCTGCCCAACAGCGATAGCAACCGCGCCTTCGATATGTTCATGAAGACCCGCTACATTCGCGAGCTGACCGGCGGCCGCGTCGTCTTCGCGACCGGCACGCCGATATCGAACACCATGGCCGAGATGTACACTATGCTCCGCTATCTGGGACCGGACCTTCTCAAGGAGCGCGCAGTCGACCATTTCGACGCCTGGGCGGCGAATTTCGCGGAAGCGGTGACCGCTTTGGAACTTGCCCCGGACGGGTCGGGCTATCGGATGCACACACGCTTTGCCAAGTTCATCAATCTGCCGGAATTGCTCTCGATGTTCCGCACCGTCGCCGACGTGCAGACCGCCGACATGCTGAACCTGCCCTGCCCGAAAATCGCCGGAGGCAAACCTCAAATCGCCGTAGCCCCGACCGGCGAAGACCTGAAACGCTATATCAAGACATTGACCGAACGCGCCGAAAGGCTCCGCACGCAGCACATCGACCCTTCCGTGGATAACATGCTGAAGATCACCGGCGATGGCCGCAAAGCCGCGCTGGACATGCGTCTGGTCGATCCCTTCGCGGGTCCTGCGCCCGACACGAAAGTCAGCCGCGCGGGTCTACCGCATCGCCGCCAAATGGCGCGACACGCGGGACCTTCGGCTAACCCAGCTTGTGTTCTGCGACCTTTCGACGCCCAATCCGAACCGTTTCAACGTTTATGACGAACTCCGCGCCCGGCTCATAGCGAGCGGCGTTCCCGAACGGGAAATCGCCTTCATTCACGACGCCGAGTCGGATGCCGAAAAAATGAAGCTCTTCACCGACGTGAATGCCGGGCGCGTGCGCATCCTGATCGGCTCGACCGAAAAGATGGGCGCGGGCACCAATGTCCAGAAGCGTCTGGCGGCGCTCCACCACCTAGACGCGCCCTGGCGCCCGCGCGACATCGAGCAGCGCGAGGGCAGGATTCTCCGGCAAGGCAATACCAACCAGGAAGTCGAAATCCACCGCTACGTCACCGAAGGCTCGTTCGACGCCTATATGTGGCAGACGCTCGAAACCAAGGCCAGATTTATTCAGCAGGTGATGAGCGGGCAGACCTCCGTCCGCACGGCGGATGACCTCGAAGGCGGCGCTCTGACCTACGCCGAAATCAAGGCGATCGCCTCGGGCAATCCTGCCGTCATGGAAAAGGTGAAAGTGGATACCGAGATCCGCAAGCTCGACCAGCTTAGAAGCGCTCACCTCAACCAGCAGCACAATATCCGTTGGCAGATCCGCAGCTTGCCCGAGCGGATTGCCGAGTCTGCCAAAACCCTCGCCCGTGTGCAGGGCGACATCGCCACCCGCGATGCGCATGAGGGCGGGGAATTTTCGATGATCGTGGGCACAACGGAGTTTTCAGGCAAGGGCGCCCGCGAGGAAGCCGCTAAGGCACTGACCTACGATGTGCTGACCTGGCGGGACGATATGGCCCTTCAGCCGCGTGCCTCATTCAGAGGCTTTGAAATTTTGAGCCGGGGCAAGCGCCTGACGGGCCTTGCGCTCGATGGCGAGCCGGTGCCGGAACTCTTTATCAGGGGCAAGGGTCTCTACTCGGCAAACCTCAATCCCGAAAATCCCCTTGGCACGATGCAAAGCATCGAGCACGCGCTCCGCGCCCTGGATAAGTTCGCGGAGCAGGAACAGGAGCATGGGAGCCGTTTGGGCAAAACCCTCGCCGATTATCAGGCGCAAGCCAACAAGCCCTTCGACCACGAAGCGCGCATGAAGGACTTGCTCGCCCGCCAGGCGAAACTCAACGCCGCGCTCGACCTCGACAAGAACGAAAAGCAAGTAGCACTACCGGCGGAGGCTGACATCGGGCTTGCCGGCGATATTCCCCAGGGTCCGTCAATCCCGCCGAGAGTCCAGCGGACTTCCGCACCGGGCATGAGTCCTTAGAGAAGACCGTTATAAGCGCCAGCAGCAAACAGCCCGGCAATCGCATTCTGGAAAACATCCTCATGCTTTTCGATTCCACTGGCGTGAACCATTTCATGAAGCAAGGCGATCCTGACGTGATCGCACACACATTGGAGCTTGGAATTGATGCGAATACCGGGCCTGACATTGACTCCATCTTTTGAGACCTTCGCTGCCCTAGCCGCGTCAATGCAGATTCCTGCAGTCTCACGTGGCATGTCGCAGAACTCGCACACGAATGCGTCGGAGATTGGAGGTAGAGAGCTATTGAACCACTGCGCGTTGAACGAATCGTATATCTTCGGGAGTAATTCGTCCCAATCGAACACGCGCACAGGCAGATTGTCGATCCAGTCGAAGATCAGTTTTTGCTCGTCGCTCATGCCTTGAAGGATAGCACCAGCCCGCCCCACGGCCTTGATTTTTGGTGGATCATGCAGCCGTGCGTCGCTTGCCGGGGCGGCTTAATTGTCGTTCATGTACCGCCGGGCCGAATTTGATAATGTAGCGTTCGATGATAGTGGTAAACTAACGCAATATTGTGTAGTTTCTACTTTCGTTTGAGAGGAAGCCATCGTATGGCAGAAGAATCAGGACGAGTTAAGAGCGAAGCCGGTAAGGCGATGCACTCGAAAGACAGAGTGAAGCGAAGTCTGGCCGGCGAAGTGCTGCGCCAGGCAGAAAAAAAACACAGGCGTAAGCGCTCTTCTGGCAAGCGAGCATCCGGGAAGCGATAATAGACATCAGTTAATTTGGTACTTCCACCTTTCCCGCTGCATACCCGCTATCGGCCGAATACTCCTCCTCGTGCGACGCCTCCCCGCCGCTCCAGGACAAGGTCGTCAACCTCGTCCCAGCTACGCGCCGAACCGCCGCCATAAGTGGTGTTCCTTTGCTACAATGAGGGCCTTATGGCCTCCGAACGAGAACTAACCGTCGAAAATCTTTCCGAAGATCCCTGGCTCGTTTTATACCATCCCATTCCCAGAGACGCCGACGCGCAACTTCTAAAAGCGGCGCGATCAGCCGCCGTTGTGTGCCGCACTGAAACCGAGCTTTTGGCTACGCATGAACCCAACGATCCGCATGCTCCCGATCTCAAGAAAATCGATTCCATCCTCACCGACATCCGCGAACGGCTCGGCGAACCGGAGCCGGAGGCTAAGCCGATAGAGCCTGGACTCAAAGCCGCACTGGATAAGCTTGAGAGAAAATCGACCGCCCAGCCGCCCAAACAGCGTCGCCATGGACGTGGGCGCTGATCGCCGCGCTTAGCATCGCAAAACCTGCCTTCCCCACTGTCCGCCCCAGGGCCTCTCGATTTCTAGGAACAGTTTAGCGGCGTACCTCACGCTTCAGGGCAAGGGCTGTGCCCTCGGGCTCGGTTTCCCCGTCTTCCGCGCTGCGCTTGTGCAGCCGGGTGATGCCCCACGCGGGCCGATCGCCGCCACTCTTGTGGCGGCGTGAATCGGCCCGCCTCTGACGAGCGACCCCTCGCCCTTCCGCTTTGAGGGCTCCCCGCCGCGAATCCCTTTCTATCGAGGCCCCGCTGTGGCGGCCGCACAAATCGGGAAAGGGAAATCAGATGACAGTCACCAATAAAGACCGCGCCGAATGGGCGCGTAAAGCCTTACAAGCCTTTAGCTGCGAGTCCGACTGCGAATACGCCGACAGCCTCGGCGACCTGCTCTGCGATCTCATGCATTTCGCAGATGCCAACAACTTCGATTTCAAGGCTGCCCTCGACCGCGCCAGAAACCACTACGCCGAAGAATTCTTCGAGAAGGACGCCGCGCCCCCTGCACCAACTCCTTACATGGCCGAATTCAATATCCCTGCCGGTACGGCCAGGCAAATCTTCCACGCGAATTCGCCGGAAGAAGCGCTCCAGAAGGCCCGCAAATTTTCAGACGATTCCAACCTCACGGAAGCAGACTTCGATCCGATAGCCGAAGGATATTGTGTTCGCGAGATCACTATTTCCGATGAGCACGGCCAACGGCAAGCCATCTGGCAGACGGACGAATATCGCCTGCAACTTGCGGCGCCCGCGCTCCTTATGGCTCTGGAAAAGCAGATCGAAATAACCAGGGAGATCATCGACGCATGGAATAATACCGACCACCTATATAGCGCCGTCGAAGATCTCATCAGCGAACTCGATAGTAAATCCCAATGGGCTCAAGAAGTCCTCAGAGCCTCGGAAAGGTGCGATCTCACCGCCCCTATCGAAGACCTCGAAAAATCGCTCGACGAAAACCTCTTCGCAATCGCCCAGGCGAAAGGCGGTGCGGCATGACCAGCGTCGATAGAGAGCTCGCACAGATTGCGCGGCACCATCTGCACATCGGAACGCTCGAAGCTCGTCACTCTGACGGTCTCGACTTTCACGAAGTCAGCGTCTGGGGCGTTAAATCCGCCCTTCACGCCGCTTATGACCTCGGCCGCAAGGCTTCTCGAAAAGCGAAAGGCGGTGCAGCATGAAGACCTACACCATCCTCTTCGCGCAGGACATTCCGCACTACGGCTCCGTGGAAATCGAAGCCAAGAACGACGCGGACGCTTTACGCCGTGCCAAAAAATACTGGCGCGACATCCAGATTGGCGCTGAGCCATGGCCCCTATATGACGCTCAACACGACAGCGCTGTGTCGGCACGCATCGTCCTAATTTACGACGAAGCCGACGAATACCGGGAAATAGCCCACGATGTCCGCCTTGATGACTACATATTGTTGCGGGCACGCACGGCCGGCGATGAGAGGATTCTCGACAATGCCAAGGCTATTTTCAAAGCCCTCGAATGCGTCATGCATTGGTGGCAGAACACACCCCACACCGGCGACGATGAAATGCCTGCAAAGCTTTTCGACAAAGCGCAAGACCTCATTGCGAAGGTTAAAGGCGGTGCCGCATGAAACCACAGCCCGATACCAAGCCCGGAAACTATTACGTCACCATTCATGACGGCGCCCGTTTCGGCTTCTTGGCCGGTCCGTTCAAGGACGATCACCAGGCGGCAATCGACCTCGTCGCCCGCTGTCAGGAACTTGCTATCCAGCTCGATCCCTGGGCGCATTTCAGCGCCTTCGGAACGGCGCGCATCGATTACGACTATGACAAGCCAGGCAAGCTGAATGCGCACCTTGGGCCAGCTACCGAGAAAGGCGGCGCGCCATGACCCGCCCCGGCTCCAATGCCGTCAACTCCATCCTGCTCGGCGATTGCGTCGGCCTCATGCGCGGGCTTCCCGCCGAAAGCGTGGACTTCATCCTGACCGACCCGCCCTATCTGGTGAATTATCGCGGGCGCGACGGTCGTTGTGTCAGAAACGACGACAACGATAGCTGGCTAGAGCCTGCCTTCGCCGAGATGTATCGCGTCTTGAAAGAGGACTCCTTCTGCGTCAGCTTCTACGGCTGGAACAGGATCGATCTCTTCATGGCGGCATGGCGGTCGGCGGGATTTCGCGTCGCTGGCCACATCGTCTTTCGCAAGCGCTATGCGTCGTCCGTGCGCTACATGCGTTACGAGCATGAGCAAGCTTATCTTCTGGCGAAGGGAGATCCGTCTCCGCCATTGCGCCCGATCGCGGATGTGATCGATTGGACCTATACCGGCAACCGCCTGCATCCGACCCAAAAGCCTATATCGTCGCTCGAACCCGTGATCGCCGCCTTTTGCGAGCCGCATGGCCTCGTCCTTGATCCATTCTGCGGCTCGGGCTCCACCCTTGTCGCGGCAAGGCGCACCGGCCGGAACTTCGTAGGCATCGAGCTTGACGGGGAGCATTTCCTGACTGCCTGCCGCCGCATGGATGTCAGAAACGCATGAACGCCCGAGAATGCGGTGCGTGCGGGAAGACCAAGCTTCCCTGCGAAATCCATCACGTTCGCAAGCTTATCGATATGCTGAACGCACTATTGGGTTGGCTTGCCAAGGCTGCACGATTGCGGAAGCGCGTCGTACTGTGCCGAGCCACACACACCGGCGCCGGATCGCCTGCGATCCGCCGCTTTTTGTATGTCCTAAGTTCCGCCGCCCACAAGTTTGTTATTTCCGTGTGCGGAATCCTGAATTACAGCCGACAACGAAGAAAACTTCGCACCTAGAAGTTCTTTAGAGGTACAAGAACGTTTGGCCAAACGTCTCTTTGAGGCGAGCAAGGGCCTTTCGAATTTCGGCGCTACGCATCACTTCAGAGTCGCGTAGCATTAGATGGTAGAAACTCGCCCACATTACTACAGCATCATCAAAGCGGATTTCGTCGCGCGGACCGATGATGGAATAACACTCGTTGTCAGGATTGACCTCTACACGGAACGCCTCGTTAACCACCTCGCATGCAGAAACAAAGAGACGACGGCTCGGCAAGTAGTTGCGAATTTCTTCGCCAAACTCCCCGAACGAAACATCATCCAGCGTCAGGCAGACGTGGGACGAATTGCCGTGGCAGGAGAGATGCAGGTATCGCAACTTCGAATCATAGAAGCGCTGGAAAATGTCATCTGTCAGCTCCTTCCAAGTCCGCACGTACCAATATTGAACCTCTTTGCCACTCAGGGTCAGCATGTCTCTTAATATCTGACCTTCAAAGCGTTTCTTCTTTTCGTCTTTGAAGCCGAGAGATTCGATGATGAACACACCGGGGCGTGTCTTCTCTTCTGGCAGAGGCTGCGCTTTCGAATGCGGTCGCTTTTTACTGATTACCATTGCCGGATGATCCTCTTAGAGCTTTTCGCATGTGAATCCTTACGCATTATAGGCCGCGTCAACCCGAGCATGGTAAGCAAAATAGCGCTCTGTGTTCCTGATGAAGGCGCTTGGGCTGACGTGCTGTTGGCAAATTGCCAGTCCTTTTCAGGACGTAAACGCAGTGGAGGCCCCGAATCGCGAGAACACGCTTGGTTGACAAACCTCCGCAGCAAGTCTTCCGGACGCGCGATCAGTAATGAGAAGTCGGCTTGTGGCAAGGTTTTCCAGACGGCTGTGCGCGATTCCGGGCGCTTGCAATCCGGAAACTGAGCCGCTACCCAATCCTGCAACCCCTTGACGCGCCACATTATTTTTGCCGGGCGTCTTGCATATCCGAGACCACGCGGGATCATCCGGACTCAAGCCCTGCCCGGATCGCAGAAGGGCGAGGCTCCATATCGTGGCGCGGTGGCCGGCTGAACCTTCGACGGAACCGAACTGGACGGCGGGGAGGCGAGGCCTATGCGACGGTTTTTGGAAAACATTCGCCGCTATCGCCGGTGCGGCAAGCGGCCTGAAGCGGTCTGAAGCGGTCCCGGCGCAGGACTGTGGCTGTCCTCCGCAAGGATACAGGGCGACGCAGGAGAGATGGCTGCTCGCAAAGAGAGCGATCGTCGCGCTTGACCTTTCCGCAGGTCTCGTAAAGACGGTTCCGCTCTGAGGCCGCGCCTTCCCGGTTGGCGGCGTGTCTGTGTGGGGCTGGCTCGCAGGCGTGAGGCGGATCAAGAACCGTCCCGCGATGGATGACGATCGGGACCTGGTTGAACGCTGCCTTAAGTTTCTTGCTTCACGGCATCGCGGAGGCCATGGAGGTTCCTTTCAGACGTACCCTGAGCCCGCGCCATCAATTGCATCCTCTCCAAACTTGAACCTATTTCATGGACCGGGTTGCACGCGTTTTGCGGATGAAGGCTTTTCACCACGCATGCAATGCCGAATATCAACGAGAATTTTCCGCCTGCGCTTACGTAGCGAGAGGAAAATTCTTATTGACCGCCTTCGTCCGGAGGACTCGCCCGTCAACAACAATTTTCTCTTTGGAAAGCGCAATTGCATCGCGAAACAAAATTCACGTTGACATGCGGCAGTACCACGAAATGGGCGGTTCTTTGTCGAGGACGCATTGGGCGGACTCAAGACCTGAAAGGAAAAACATCATGGCTACGATTGCAAATCTCGCGAAGCAAAAAGACGGCAGCTTGTCCGGCACCCTCATCATCCCCTCGCACGCCGGTCAAAAGATCGTGCTCACGCCGGTCGAACAAAAAGGCAAAGGCCCCAACTTCCGCGTCGCCATCGGCGCATATGAAGCGGGGGCGGCCTGGAAGCGGGAAACCGAAAAGACGACCTACTTCTCGGTCGTCATCGACGAACCGGCTTTGACCCGTCCCATCTACTGCGCCCTCTTCAAGTCTCCGGACGGCTACGTCCTGCTCTGGGACCGTCCCAAGGCGAAGAAGAATGGCCGCAATAGCGACAGCGACAGCGGTGAATTCTAAGGACCGTCGCATACGGCCCCGGCATATCGCCGGGGCCGCCCATTCCAAGAAGGAGACATCGCATGCCCGACATCGCCCACATCGAAGCCATGATCGCCGAGTCCGAACCGCTCGAATCCTTCGAGCTGGACGATTACACGGATCAGGAGGAAATCATGTCCGCGCTTGAGGAGATGCTTGACGCACTCGAGTATCAGTCCAATATCGACTAACTTAGGATGTCTTCCCTGCCACGCGTAGGGCTAGCATTCGAAGCCGCTCAGGTCCGCCTGGGCGGCTTCAGTATTCTTCAGCTTCGCGACGGGAGCCGCGCGCAGGGGCTTGGCTAGGCCCGCGACCACATCAGCCGGAACCAGCGCCATTGCTGGCGCAAGACCCGAACCATCGCTCTACGCGCCAAAAACCCTGCCATAGTTCACCTTACCTGCGCGAACACTGCCGTATGTGCAAGTACGCATACCGGGGTATTCAAGCATCTGAAACTACACATATTCCGGCTCGACTAATCTCTGGAATCCCGGCACGCTTTCATGTTGCGGGGCCGAATCTCCCCGCGCCACCACTAATACGGAGTTATCGAAGCCCACAAATAAACAACCCGCCTGGGAGGCGGGCTGCATATCGGCCGAAGCCGGAATATCTCGTGACGTTCGCAATCACGAGATTCCTCCAAAATCGCCGCTTTAGCAAGAGTGATTCTTGCCACGGGCGAACTCGCGCCGATTTTCGGCCCATCCGGGCGGTTGCTTTGCAACCGGAACGGAGAGAATCACGATGCTATTCGCCCATCTTCCACCCATCACACCTATGATCTGCGAATCACCCCGCCGGAGGGAGAAATGCCCGCACCGCTGGCGGAAGGGTAGCGTCTTCGATCGCGGCGGCGACTTCCGCCGCCCGATCTCGACCAAAGCTCGGGCGCAGATCATGGAACGAGCCGAGCTACTGGAGCGGAGCACCAAAGCAAAAGGCCAGCGCGACGGCGTCCTCGGCCAGTCCGCGCTCATGGTGCTGCGGGCGCTCATGTGCCATTTCCTCGACACCAAGAGCGGACGCTGCGACCCGAGCTACAAGCAAATCCAGAAGCAGACCGGTTTCTGCGTGCAGACGATCGCCGTGGCGCTGAAACGGCTGGAACGCGCGGGCATCCTCGATATCACGAGACGGATGGTGCGCAGGGGTGCGCAAATCTGGAACGAGCTGACCGGCCGCTTTGTGTGGCGCGAGCGCGTCGAGCAGCAGACCAACGCCTACCGGGTGAATTTCCCGGTGCCGGACCGCACGGAATTCGGCGATCTCGGAACGCCACTGTTTAAGCCTAAACCGGACGTTCCCAGCGATTCTACTTCGCAGAGAGAATCCACCCCCAGATTCTTACATAGAATGGGCGCCGCATGGCGGCGCGATGCTTTGCGGGGAAGTTAGGGGGCGACTACCGCCCTCTTAACCCGAATTCGGGACTTGAAAGACCCATCTTGGAGCGGGACACGGCCCCCGGTTGCGGGAGCATGGCGAACGCAGAGGCAACGCTAAGAATCTGCGGGGAATTATGGCGAGAGCGGGGAAAAAGCGGCCCTTCGGGCCGCAACGAGAAGGAAAACGCAACCCGGAAAGGCCCAAATTCATTTCACAAACGGGATTATTTCGTTTTCTTGTCCGCCGAGCACCTTTACCGCCAGACAAACTGGGCGCGCCCGACCCAGCGTGCGGAAGACTAGTCCCCAATCACACCGAGCCACTCTGCAGCGCTGGCGCCGATCCGCTCGGCAGCCGCTGCGTCGAGTCCACGTAATCCATCACCGCTATATAGGTCCAGCGCCAAAGATCGTTATCGCTGGCGAAGGTGTGCGCCCACTTTCCGTTAAGGTTTTTCACTTCATATCGTCCGCGCCTCAGCCCTTTGACCTCGAAGCCGTACTCCTTAAGGAGGCGCGCGACCGAACCCATCTCGCGGAGTCGCCATTGCAGCGCCCGCCACCGCACCTCCTCGGTGCGCGGAAAATGCGGATCGGGCCGCGCGTGGTGCAACAAATCCCAATCCTGGTGGTACACGATCCGCTTGCTGAGGATGGGCGGGAAATTTCCCATGATGATGCAGAAGTCCCCGCCCAGGCCTCGGACCTCGTCGGGAGTCAAGAGCGGGCGGCTCATCGTCGAGGTCGAGTAGGTGACCGAGGTCGAACGCGATGTTCTCGACGCCCATATCGGCGCGTTCATTTGAGGAGGACCGACCGACGTGCCGTGGGTGGTAGACGTGTTGAGCTGCTCGACCGTCGAAGTGCCCAGCATCTTGCTGACGTAATCCGTCGTGAAATTATCCATCACGCCGAAGCTCGTCACCGCCTGCGAGTTCCCGATAAACGTCTCCCAATCATGCGGGTAATCGCGCTTCAGTTGATTGAGGTCCTGCGCGAAAGCCCAGAGAATCATGCCGCGGCCCGCCATCAGGCCGTAGGCCTGCGCGATCGCGTCCAACCTGCCGATGGTTCCGAACTCGTCCAGCACGAAGAGCGCCGGAAGTCCTAGTACTACTACGTTAAGTTAAGGTGGTCGGTTTCGCTTGCGAATAATGCTGCCACAATACGCACACTCTCCGGTCCAGGTGAACA
>Ga0181524_10002660_pt1 | contig 18106 bp, 12 predicted proteins | sample PEATcosm2014_Bin_34_FD_119761 | JGI IMG/M metagenome (GOLD analysis project Ga0181524, IMG submission 119761) | Peatland microbial communities from MTU Mesocosm Facility, Houghton, MI, USA - PEATcosm2014_Bin05_60_metaG | ecosystem: Environmental > Terrestrial > Soil > Wetlands > Peat | place...
CGCCGCCGAAGTACTCGTAACCCCAGACCCGGGCGAGGAGCACCTCACGGGTGAAGACCTTCCCCGGGTGGGCGGCGAGGAAGCGCAGCAGCTCGTACTCCATGAACGTGAGGTCGAGTGAACGCCCGGCGACGACCGCCTGGTAGGTCTCGAGGTTGAGCGCCAGTGGGCCGTAGGCGATGATGTCGTGCTGCTTGCCCCGCCCGGTCTTCCACAGCAGACGGCCGAGGCGCGTCTCGACCTCGTCCGGTGACGCGCCGGTGACCGTGAAGTCGTCGAAGAGCTCCTTGTGCCGGTCGAGCGTGCCGAGCTGGTCGGGCGTCACGACGACGAGGACCGGCGCGACCGGCTCGTCGCCCTGGCGCAGCGCCCCGCAGAACGCGAACGCCGCCTCGGGAGATTCGACGGCGGAGACGACGGCACCGGACCAGCCCTCGGTCGGCTCGACGGCGCGCAGCGCCTCGCTGTCGCCGACCGGCGTGAACGAGTAGCCGGCCGAGTCGAGCGCCTTGGCGAGCTCGGGGCTCGGCGGGTCCGGGAAGCAGAGCAGTGGTTCCACGGGTCAGGGCCTTGTCCGGGGCGAGGTCACCGCGACTCCTACAGGGCTGGGAGGTAGCGGACGAGCTCGAACGGCGTGATCTGGCGGGTGTACTCCTCCCACTCGGCCCGCTTGTTGCGGAGGAACCACTCGAAGACGTGGTCGCCCAGGGTGTCGAGGACGAGCTCGGAGCTCTCCATCGCGCGCAGCGCCTCGTCGAGCGTGCGCGGCAGCGAGCGGATCCCGGCGGCGGCGAGCTGGCGCGGGGACATCGTGTACAGGTTGGCGTCGGCCTCATCGGGCAGGTCGTAGGACTTCTCGATCCCGCGCAGGCCGGCCGCGAGGATGACGGCGAAGGCGAGATACGGGTTGCACGCCGGGTCGATCGACCGGTATTCGATACGGGCCGACTCGGACTTGCCCTGCTTCACGACCGGCACGCGTACGAGCGCCGAGCGGTTGTTGTACGCCCAGGAGACCGTGAACGGCGCCTCGTAGCCGGCGACGAGGCGCTTGTAGGAGTTCACCCACTGGTTCGTGACCGCGGTGATCTCGCCGGCATGCTCGAGGAGCCCGGCGATGAACTGCCGTGCCGTCGCCGAGATCCCGTGCTCGTCCTCGGCGTCGTAGAAGGCGTTCTTGTCCCCTCTGAAAAGCGAACAGTGCGTGTGCATCCCCGAGCCCTGGACACCGGCCAAGGGCTTCGGCATGAACGACGCGTAGACGCCGTGTTCCTGCGCGATCTGCTTGATCAGCAGGCGGACCGTCATGATCGTGTCGGCCATCGTGAGGGCGTCGGTGTAGCGCAGGTCGATCTCGTGCTGGCTCGGCGCGTCCTCGTGCTGGGCGTACTCGACCGGGATGCCCATGTCCTCGAGGGTGAGCACGGTCTTGCGCCGGAGGTCGGTCGCGAGGTCCGCCACGGTGAGCTCGAAGTACGAACCGGTGTCGAGCGGCTGGGGGGGAACGTCGGCGTCCGCCTCAGCGCTCGCGAAGTAGAAGTACTCGAGCTCGGGCGCGGCGAAGAAGCTGAAGCCGCGTTCGTGGGCCCGCTCGAGCGCCCGGCGCAGCACGTGGCGCGGGTCGCCCTCGAACGGCGTGCCGTCGATGTTCGAGATGTCGCAGAAGACGCGCGCGACCGTCGCGTTCTCGCCGGACCCCGCGGGGAGGATCTGGAAGGTCTTCGGGTCGGGGCGGGCGATCACGTCGCTCTCCTGGATCCGGCTGAAGCCGTCGATCGACGAGCCGTCGAAGGTCATCCCCTCGTCGATCGCGTTTTCGAACTCGGCCGGGGGGATCGAGAACGTCTTCGGCGTGCCCAGCACGTCGGTGAACCAGAGCTGGATGAAGCGGACTCCGCGTTCCTCCACCGTCTTTAGGACGTACTCGCGCTGGTTCTCCATCGAGGTCATCCTTCCGCGGCCACAGACGCCCGCGATCGAAAGGATCGCACCGACAAGTTTCGCAGACCCCGCGCATCCGGCCAAACGGCGGGCGAGCCGCCGGGCCCCGGGGACGTGCAGGTCCCGTCGCTACGATGACGCCGTGGGCCAGCTTCGCGTCGCGCTGTGCCAGATCGATGCGGTGGTCGGCGACTTTGACGGCAACGTCCGGCGCGTGCTCGACGCGATGGCGCGCGCCGAATCCCTGGACGCCGACGTCGCGGTGCTCCCGGAGCTCGCCCTGACGGGGTACCCGCCCGAGGACCTGCTGCTCGAGCCGGACTTCGTCGCGGCAAGCGAGGCGGCGCTGCGCGCGGTGGCCGCCCGCTCGGGCGGGTGCGCGGCGATCGTTGGCTCCGTCGCCGAATCCGGCGGGCTACGTAACCTCGCCGCCGTCTGCCGGCTGGGCCGGGTGTGCGGCGTGGCGGTGAAGGAACTGCTGCCGAACTACGGCGTGTTCGACGAGCAGCGCTGGTTCGTGCCGGGGGCGGGCGACTCGCCCGTGTTCCGGATCGGCGGTGCGCTCGTCGGCGTCGTGATCTGCGAGGACGCCTGGGTGCCGTCGGGTCCGGTCGCCCGGCTCGCCGCGGCGGGGGCCGAGATCGTCGTCTCGCTGAACGCCTCGCCGTACCGGGCGGGGGCGCGCGCCGAACGCCGGGAGATCCTCGTCGACCGGGCGGCAGAGTCCGGATGCCCCGTCGTCTACGTGAACCTCGTCGGAGGCCAGGACGAGCTCGTCTTCGACGGGGGCTCGACCGTCGTCGCCGCCGACGGCACAATGCTCGCCTCGGCCGCCCAATTCCGGGAAGACGTCGCCGTCGTCGACGTCCCCTTCGCCGGAGAGCGCGGGGGGTCCCGGGCCGGTGTCGTCGAGGTGAGCGGACCGCGCCGGCGCGGTGCCGCCCCCGTCCCTGGGGGACCCGCCGAGGTGCTCGACGGCGACGCCGAGACCTACGAAGCCCTCGTGCTGGCGACCCGGGACTACGTCTCGAAGAACGGCTTCGCCGACTGCGTCATCGGGCTGTCGGGCGGGATCGACTCGTCACTCGTCGCGGCGATCGCCGTCGACGCCGTCGGGCCCGCCCGCGTCCACGGCGTGGCGATGCCGTCGCGCTTCTCCTCGCCCGGCTCGCTCGCCGACGCGACCGCGCTCGCGGCAAGCCTCGGCATCGACCTCGTCGTGATCCCGATCGAAAAGGCCCACGAGGCGATGCTCGAGCTCCTCGCCCCGAGCTTCGCCGGCCGGCCTCCCGGCGTCGCCGAGGAGAACCTCCAGGCGCGGATCCGTGGGACGCTGCTCATGGCGCTCTCGAACAAGTTCGGCTGGCTCGTGCTCACGACGGGCAACAAGAGCGAGACCGCGGTGGGCTATTCGACGCTCTACGGGGACACGGCCGGCGGTTTCGCCGTCATCCGGGACGTGCCGAAGCTCCTCGTCTACGACCTCGCCCGGCACTGCAACGCGAATGCCGGGCGGGAGCTCATCCCCGCGGAGATCTTCACGAAGCCGCCCTCGGCCGAGCTGCGCCCGGACCAGCGAGACGACGACTCACTGCCCCCCTACGACGTGCTCGACCCGATCCTCGAGGCCTACGTCGAGCGGCACGCGACCGTCGACGACCTGGTCGCCGCCGGCTTCGAGGTGGCGACGGTCCGGCGGATCTTCGACCTCGTCGACGCGGCCGAGTACAAGCGGCGCCAGGCGCCGCCCGGGCCGCGCGTGACGAGCAGGGCGTTCGGCAAGGACCGTCGGATGCCGATCACGAACCGCTTCCCCGCCGGCCGGCCCCCGACCGCGACCGGGTCACGGTGACGGCACCGCTGACGCTCGCCGAGACGGCGGACCTCGTCGGGCGCAGCCGCCACGTCGAGCTCTCGTTCTTCGCCCGCCTCGGCGAGCGCGCCCCGCGCTGCGACGGGGCCGCGGCCGTCGTCTACCTCGCAGGGGCGAGCCGCGCCCACGGCTTCCGGGCCGGGCTCCTCGAAGAGCTGCTCCCGGTGGCGGACGGGCTCGGCCCGGCCGCGGCGCTGAGCGGCTCGCCCGGTGAGGGGTTCGAGGAGCTCCTCGACGTGCTCGCCGGACCCGGTGAGGACGCCGAGATCCTCGACGCGCTCGTCGGGGTCGCCTACCCGGCGATGGCCGCCGCCTACGCCGAGCACCTGGCCGCGGCGGGGTCCCCGTCCGGCACCGAGGTGCGCCGGACCCTGCGCCGGGTGCTGGCGGACCTCGAGGCCGTTGCCGCCGAGGGCCGCGAGCTCGCACCGGGCGGCGGGAGGAGCGCGCGCGCCGCGCGCGCGCGAACACTGCTCGAGGCGGCCGGGGGGCCCTTCGGGCCGCTGCGCCGCCCGGCCTGAGACCGCCTCGTCAGCGTCGTCCCAGGTAGGGAGCGTGCGGGAGCCCCTTGACTCCGTCGTTACACTGATTGGGGGAACTGGTCAGATTCGGTGCGGATCGAAGCAGTTACCGCCGCCACGAAAGACGCCGTTAGGTAGTTGGGCGTCGGGAGCCCTCTCCCGGTGGCGCCACCAACCCACGGAGGACCGGACCGAATTGGCAAAGGAGCTAGTCGAGCGCGACGAGGAAGATCTCGTCCGGCTGTACCTGACGGACATCGGCCAGTACCCGCTGCTCACCAAGGATGACGAGGTCCGCCTGGCCCAGGCGATCGAGCGCCGCGGCCAGGCCGAGGCCGAGATCGCCAAGCCGCCGAAGGGCATCACCCCGGCGCGCCGGCGCGAGCTGCGGCGGATGGTCCGCCAGGGCGACGAGGCCCAGCGCACGTTCGTCCAGTCGAACCTCCGGCTCGTCGTGTCGATCGCGAAGAAGTACCAGGCGTCGGGGCTGCCGCTCCTCGACCTCATCCAGGAGGGCAACCTCGGCCTCATGCACGCGGTCGAGAAGTTCGACTGGCGCAAGGGCTTCAAGTTCTCGACGTACGCCACCTGGTGGATCCGCCAGGCGATCACCCGTGGCATCGCCAACACGGGCAGGACGATCCGGCTGCCGGTCCACGCCGGCGACACGCTTGCGCGCGTACAAAAGGCCCAGGCGCGCCTCGAGCTGAAATTCGGCCGCCCGGCGACGCTCGCCGAGCTCGGTGCCGAGGTCGAACTGCCCGAGGACAAGCTGATCGAGGCGTTGCGGTTCCGCGCCGAGCCGCTTTCGCTCTCCGAGCCGCTGCGTGAGGACGGCGACGCCGAGCTCGGCGACGTCGTCGAGGACCGTTCGGCGGAGTCGCCGTTCGAGATGGCGGCGACGGCGCTGCTGCCGGTCGAGATCAACCGTCTCCTCGCGCCCCTGGATGAGCGCGAGCGCGAGATCCTGCGCCTGCGTTTCGGGCTCGACCGCGGCGAACCTCGCACCTTGGAAGAGGTCGGTGAGCACTTCAACCTGACCCGTGAGCGGATCCGGCAGATCGAGGCGCGCGCGATGTCCAAGCTCCGCCACCCCTCGAGCGACACCGGCGCGCGCGACCTGCTCACGGTCTGAGCACCGCCGAAGCGGCGCGCCGGTTACCCGGGGAGCGCGCCCGCGCCCGTTACGATGCGGGCATGTTGAAGAAGCTCCTCATCCTGGCCGCGCTCGTCGCGCTCGGCTTCGTCGTCGCGAGGCGCCTCAGCTCCGACTGAGCGCGCCTGTCGCTCACGGGAATGGGGTGCGGGACGAAAGCCCCCGGCTCTGGCCGTGGGGAGGAGTCAAACGACGTGGATCGTGCGGACGACCGGTAGCTCGCGTCGACGCGAATGGAGCCACCAGCCGAAAGCGGCGGCGCCGATGCCGACGATCACCGTGCTCGTCCCGATGGCGATGGCGGGTCGGGACGGCACCGCGCGCATCCGGTCGCGGACCCGGTCCCGCAGGCGGACCGGCCGGATGAAGCTCTCGACCTCCCAGCCGCGTTCCGCAGCGACCTTGGCGAGGGCGCGGTCCGGGTTCACGGCGACCGGGTGGCCGACGGCCTCCAAGAGCGGCAGGTCGGTGACGGAGTCGCTGTAGGCGTACGAACGTGAGAGGTCGACCCCGGCCCGCGAGGCGTAGGCGCGGACGGCGTCGGCCTTCTGCGGCCCGGCGGCGTAGAAGGCGAGCTCGCCCGTGTAGCAACCCCGGGCGTCGACCGCCGCTTCGCTCGCGATCGTGGCATCGACCCCGAGATGCCGGGCGAGCGGCTGGACGATCTCGATCGGCGACGCCGAGACGATGACGACCTTGCGTCCGGCTGAGTGGTGGTCGTCGATCAGGTCCATCGCCTCGTCGTAGATGATCGGCTCGACCACGCTCTCGAGGGCGTCGTCCACGATCGCGACGACCTCGGCCCGCGACCAGCCCTTCGTGAGCCGCAGGATCGCGGCCCGGATGCGGTCGAGCCGCCGGTCGTTCGAGCCCAGGATGAGGTAGATGACCTCGGCGAGGACGACCTGGGCGAGCGAGCGTCGTTTCATGAGGCCGTGCTTGCGCAGCGGCCCGCCGAACGCCACCATGGCGTCCTTGGCGATGACGGTCTTGTCGAGGTCGAAAAACGCCGCCTCGTCGAGGGGCTGCGGCCAGCGCGCGTAGATCTCCGACTCGGTCACGGCGCTCATCGCGACGGCAGCCGAGACGTCGGCGGACCGTACTTTCGGGCCGCGTCCACGCTCCTATCGAACACGGTACGGGGTGCCGTTACAACTCATTGGGGACGCGGGCCGTCGTAGTCAGGCGCAGGGGTGCTGGCCGGACCGGGTGGGCGCCGTTATCCTTCGCCACCGTTCCGGAGGGTTTCCTGTGCGAAAGCCGCTCGTGATCGTCGAGTCGCCTGCCAAGGCGAAGACGATCGCGCGCTTCCTCGGCACCGGTTACCTCGTCGAGTCGTCGATCGGGCACATCCGTGACCTGCCGCGGTCCGCCGCCGAGGTCCCCGCGGCGTACAAGTCGGAGTCGTGGTCCCGGCTCGGGGTCGACGTCGAGAACGGCTTCAAGCCGCTCTACGTCGTCGCCCGCGAGAAGCAGGACCAGGTGCGCAAGTTGCGCACGCTCCTCGCCGAGGCGAACGAGCTCTACCTCGCGACGGACGAGGACCGCGAGGGCGAGTCGATCGCCTGGCACCTGCTGGAGGTGCTCTCGCCGCAGGTCCCCGTGAAGCGGATGGTCTTCCACGAGATCACGCGCCCCGCGATCGAGGCCGCGATCGACCACCCTCGCGAGCTCGACCGCCGTCTCGTCGACGCCCAGGAGGCGCGCCGGATCCTCGACCGCCTCTACGGCTACGAGCTCTCGCCGGTCCTCTGGAAGAAAGTCATGCAGGGCCTCTCAGCCGGGCGCGTCCAGAGCGTCGCGACGCGCATCGTCGTCGAGCGCGAGCGCGAGCGGATGAGGTTCCGCTCCGGGACGTGGTGGAGCCTCGCCGGGGACTTCGCGACCAGAGGCGGCGAGCAGTTCACCGCCGAGCTCGTCGGCCTCGGCGACCGGTCGATCGCCCAGGGGTCGGACTTCACGTCCACGGGGGAGCTCGCCCGCGACGACGGACCGGTTCTCCTCGACGCGGCGTCGGCCCCGGCGATCGCCGCGGCGCTCCGGGCCGCGTCGTTCTCGGTCGCCGCCGTCGAGACGAAGCCCTACCGGCGTTCGCCGTCCGCTCCCTTCATCACCTCGACGCTCCAGCAGGAGGCGGCCCGCAAGCTCGGTTTCTCGGCCCAGCGCACGATGCAGGTCGCGCAACGTCTCTACGAGCAGGGCCACATCACCTACATGCGGACGGACTCGACGACGCTGTCGGCGACGGCGATCGCCGCGGCGCGCGCCCAAGCCACGCAGCTCTACGGCGCGGCGCTCGTGCCGGAGCGACCGCGCACCTACGAACGACGAGTGAAGAACGCCCAGGAAGCGCACGAGGCGATCCGCCCCGCTGGCGACAGCTTCCGGTTGCCCGACGAGATCGCGTCGGCCGCCGGTCCTGAAGGGTGTCGGCTCTACGAGCTCATCTGGCAGCGGACGCTCGCTTCGCAAATGATCGACGCGACCGGGATGACCGCCCGGCTCCGTGTCGTTGGCGCCACGACGACGGCGTCCCCGGTCGCGGCCCGGGGCACCGCGGCAGAGTTCGTCGCGTCCGGGACGGTGATCACCTCGCCCGGGTTCCTCCGCGTCTACCGGGAGGGCGAGGACGAGACGGACGAATCGCGCCGCGACGACGAGGTCCGCCTTCCGGCCGTCGAGGCGGGTGCGCCACTCGCGCTGAAGTCGTTCGCCACCGAGGAGCATGCGACGAGACCCCCCGCCCGTTACACGGAGGCGTCGCTCGTCAAACGTCTCGAGGAGCTCGGCGTCGGGCGGCCGTCCACCTACGCCAGCATCCTGCAGACGATCCAGGACCGCGGTTACGTCTGGAAGCGGGGCAGCGCCCTCGTCCCCGCCTTCCTTGCCTTCGCCGTGGTCGGCCTCTTGGAGGCGCACTTCCCGTCGCTCGTCGACTACAACTTCACCGCCGCGATGGAGGACGACCTCGACGAGATCGCGGCGGGGACCGAGGAGGCGATCCCCTGGCTCGAGCGCTTCTACTTCGGCGACGGGACGATGAGCCGTGACGGCCGCCCCGCCTCGGTGGAAGACGGCCACGGCCTGCACCAGGCGGTCATCGACCGTCTCGGCGAGATCGACGCCCGCGAGGTCAACTCGATCCCGCTCGGTAACGACGGCGACGGCACCCCGGTTGTCGTCCGGGTGGGGCGGTTCGGCCCGTACCTACAGCGCGGCGAGGATCGCGTGTCGATCCCGGCGGACCTGGCGCCCGACGAGCTCTCCCTTGAGCGCGCCCTCGAGCTCCTCGTGACGCCGCCGAGTGACCGCGAGCTCGGCGTCGACCCGGCGACCGGGCTCATCGTCTCCGTCCGCGTGGGTCGTTTCGGACCGTATGTCCAGCTCGGCGTGTCCGAGATCAAGGGGGCGAAGCCCCCGCGGGCCTCGCTTTTCAAGTCGATGACGCCGGACACGCTGACGCTCGCCGAGGCGCTCGAGTTGCTCCATCTCCCCCGTGTCGTCGGAGTCGACCCGGCGACGGGCGACGAGATCGTCGCCCGCAACGGCCGTTACGGGCCGTACCTGCAGCGGGGCAAGGAGTCGCGCAGTCTCGGGTCCGAGGAGCAGCTGTTAGCAATCGACCTTGCCGGCGCGCTCGAGCTCTTCTCGCGCCCCAAAGAACGGCGGTTCGGACAGACCGGCGGTTCCCCGGGACGGGATCTCGGACCTGATCCGGAGTCGGGATCGACGATCCTGTTGCGTGCAGGCCGTTTCGGCCCCTACGTCACCGACGGCACGGTGAACGCGTCACTGCGGCGCGGTGACGATCCCGATTCGTTGACGCTCGAACGCGCGGCCGAGCTGCTCGCTGAGCGACGCGCCGCCAGCCCGCGGACTCCCCGCCGGGCGCGGGCCGCGAAGAAGACGGTGGCGAAGAAGACGGTGACGAAGAAGACGGTGGCGAAGAAGACGGTGGCGAAGAAGACGATGGCGAAGAAGTCCGCCGCCAAGCGGGCGACGAAAGCCGCTCCGGCCACGAGTGCACGCAAGAAGGTCACGCGCCGGACCCGCCCGGGCTGAACGGCCTGTCGGTCGCCGCGAACTTCCCGTGTCGTAGTGTCGGAACTGATGGTTCCGCTCGGGAGGTTCATCGTTCTCGAGGGCGGTGAGGGGTGCGGCAAGTCGACGCAGGCCGAACTCCTCGCGGCGCATCTCGGCGCGGAGTTGACCCGCGAACCGGGTGGGACCGAGATCGGGGAGAGGATCCGGGACCTCCTGCTCGACAGGGAACTCGCGCCGCTCGACGCACGGGCGGAGCTGATGCTGATGCTCGCGGCACGGGCCCAGCACGTGTCCGAACGGATCAGGCCCTGGCTGGAAGCTGGGCGCGACGTCGTGTGTGACCGCTTCTCGGGCTCGACGCTCGCCTACCAGGGATTCGGCCGACGCCTGCCGCTCGCGGCAATTGCCGCGGCGAACGACCTCGGTTGCGCCGGTCTCGAGCCGGATCTCGTCGTGTTGCTCGATCTTCCACCCGAAGTCGGCGCGGCGCGCCAGGACGAGCCCGATGACCGCTTCGAGAAGGAGGACCGGGCGTTTTTCGACCGGGTCGCCAAGGGCTTCCGCGAGCTGGCGCGCGCCGATCCCGATCACTGGGTGGTCGTCGACGCGGCGGGTCCGGTGGACGAGGTCGCCGGTCGCGTCCGCGCCCGCGTCACGGCTCGCCTCGGCATCGCCGGTGCCGGCGGCGTCGTGTGAGGGCGAGGTGAGGACCTCGTCGAGGTCTGCACACGCGACTGTGTCGAACCCGCCCATCCTCGACCGCATCGTCGGGCAACCCCGTGTACGGGCGCTCCTCGGCTCGTTCGTCGCATCGCCCGTCCACGCCTTCCTGTTCGTCGGCCCGCCGGGGGCGGGGAAGCGTGAGGCGGCGCGTGCGTTCTCGGCGGCGCTCGTCTGTCCGAACGGGGGGTGCGGTGACTGCCCGTCGTGCCGCGATGTCTTGGCGGGACGACACCCGGATGTCGTCCTCGTCGAACGGCACGGTGCGTCGATCCTCGTCGACGAAGCGCGTGAGGTCACCCAGCTCGCCCAGAGGACGCCGCGGATCGCCAACCGCCAAGTCCTCGTGCTCACCGATTTCCATCTCGTCGACCGCGCCGCCCCGGCGCTGCTGAAGACGATCGAAGAACCGCCCGCGACGACGGTGATCATCGTGCTCGCCGACGCCCGCCCACCCGCGCTCGTCACGATCGCGAGCCGATGCGTCGAGATCGAATTCGCGCCGCTCGACATCGAGAGCATCGCGGGCGCCCTGCGGGACTCGGGAGCAACGGAGGAGGTCGCGCTGGCGGCCGCCTCGGCGGCGAACGGTCGGCTCGACCGGGCGCGGCTGCTCATCGGGGACCCGGGATTCGTCGCGCGCGAAGCCCGCTGGCGGTCCGTCCCCGAACGGCTCGACGGCACAGGTGCCGCGGTCGCGAAGCTCGCCGCGGAGCTGCTCGCGGCGACCGATGACCTGCTCGTCGTGCTCACGGAGCGCCAGGAGGCGGAACTCGCCAGCTTCGACGCCGCCGCCGAGCTCGCTGGAGAGCGTCGGGCCCCGGGACGCAAGGCGATAGAGGAACGCCACCGGCGCGAGCAACGGCAGGTCCGCACGGACGAGCTGCGTGCCGGCCTGGCGACGCTCGCCTCCGCCTACCGTTCCCGGCTCGGCGCGGAGAACCTCCCGGCGCGCCGGGCAGCGTCGCTCATCGCGGCGTGCGGGGCGATCGACGGGGCGGCGGCCCACCTCGGCCGGAACGCGAACGAGGCGCTTCTCGTACAGGCGCTGCTGCTGCAACTCGACGGTTCGAGTTAGGCCTCGCCCTGAGCAGAGGCCCCGGTGCCGCGAAGGCCCGGGGTACCGGTGATCCCGGAGGGACTCACCGGTCCCGCAGTGCTTCCAGGTGGGCGCGAACCCCCGACCATTCGGCGGCGACGATCGAGTAGTAGGCGGTATCGCGCACCGCGCCGTCGACCGCCGGCGCATGGATCCGACGGACCCCCTCGAAGGCTGCACCGAGCCGGAGGATCGCTGTGCGTGAACGTTCGTTGCGGGCGTCGGTTTTCAGCGTGACGCGAAGCACGCCCCACTCCTCGAAGGCGAAGGTGAGGAGCAACAGCTTGCACTCGGTGTTGACGACCGTCCTCTGGGCCGACGCCGCGTACCAGGTGCCGCCGATCTCGGCGACCGTCGGTGGGTTCTCGTCCGAAGGGGCGGGTCCCCTCGTCACCCCCGGGGGCCAGGGTGGTGGCCACTCGAACACCTCGAGGTCCATGAAACGGGTCGCACCGACGATCCGGTCGTCGGACAGCCGGCGCACGGTGAACGGGACCTGCCGGGCCGAGAGGGAGAGGTTGATGTTCTCCTCGACGTAGTGCGTCACCTCCTCGACGCCGTTCGGGACCTCGCTGAACGCGAACGAGGAGCGTTCCTCGCCGGCCGCCACGGTGAGACCGGGTATGTGGCGGGTGTCGAGGGGTTCGAGCTGGACGAAGCGCCCGCGCAGCGTCGGCGATGTCAGCACGTCGCCAATTCTGGCGCATGGCGCGCGGCCCGTCGTGCGAATCGTGCCCGTCGTTTTGGGTGGTCAGTCGCGCCCTCTACCGTTGGGGGATGCGATTGGGTGTTTCGCGTGCCGGATCCGGCCGGGCAGCAAGCGTCGGTGTCCCGAGACCCGGTACCGGTTCGGTCTAGGTCGACGATGTCCAGACGGGGCTGGGTGCTGTTCGCCGCCATCGCGGTGATCTGGGGGCTTCCGTACTTCTTCATCCGGATCGCCGTTCGAGACCTCGACCCGGCAACGCTCGTTTTCATGCGCACCGGGCTCGCCTCGGTGTTGCTGCTGCCGTTCGCGGTCCGTCGCCGCCGATGGCGCGCGTTGATCGACCATTGGCCCTACGTCCTCGCCTACACGGTCACCGAGATCACCGTCCCCTGGTTCCTGCTCGCGACCGCGGAACAGAGGTTGACGAGCTCACTGGCCGGCCTGCTGGTCGCGACGGTGCCGATCTTCGGCGCGCTCATCGCCTGGGGGAGGGGACACGAACACCTGGGTGGGCGGCGGGTATCCGGGCTCATCCTCGGGTTCGCCGGCGTCATCATCCTCGCGGGAGTCGGGGTCAAGGGATCGAATCTCGTCTCCATGGGCGAGATCGTCATCTGTGCCATCGGCTACTCGGTCGCGCCGATGATCGTCAGCCGTCGTCTCGCAACTGCGCCCAGCTTCGAGGTCGTGACCGCTTCAATGGTCGTGACGGCGCTTGTCTACATGCCCTTCGCGCTCACGCACCTGCCGAGACGTTTTCACGCCGAGACGGCCGAGTCCGTTGCCACTCTGGCGGTCGTGTGCACCGTGCTCGCGTTCATGCTGTTCTTCGCGCTGATAAGGGAGATCGGACCGACGCGAGCGACGGTGGTGACCTATGTGAACCCGGCGGTCGCGCTCCTGCTCGGAATCGTGGCCCTCGGAGAGCCCTTCACCCTCGGCATCGCGATCGGCTTCCCGGTGATCATCGTCGGGTCGATACTCGCGACCTGGGCGAAGGCGCCTCCGACCCGTCATGGCGAGAGGCTCGGTCCGGCTGAAGCCGCCTTTGGCGCGATTCCGGAACCGTGACCCGCGGGTGACCCCAGGGTTGACGCGCGGGCAAGATTCGCCCGGCCAGGAGCCGCAGCTGCAGTCGCCAGCTGCGACTGACGGACCTTGACCAGGCATCGACTGCCAAACGCGCGACCTGCCTCGCGTTCTTGCCACGTGCTGTGATGAATTCGGGCGTCTTCACAGTTCCATAACGGTTTTCTCATGGGTTGTGCGTGGTGACCTGCCACACTGTCGCGAGATCGACCGTGGAGGCCGCCATGTCGCGCTCTCGTGAAGCACTCCGCCGCAGACGCGTGTTCGCGCCCGCGAGCCGCGTCGTTGTCGCCGCTGTGATGGTCCTCGGGCTGACCGCTGCCCTCGCCGGCGGATCTGGCGCGTCCGTCACCGCGTTGCACCACCAGAATGGACCCGGCGGTCGTGCGGTCGCCGCGGGCACGGTCACGAGCGCGCCGGCTGACAACGCCTTCTCGATCACCACGCGCTCGGGCGCGATCCTGAGCATCGAGGTTGATGACTCGACGATGTACGTCGAACGTGGGGTCTCGAGTCCTTCGCTCGACGACGTGACGCAGAACGCGCTCGTCGCCGTCTTCGGGTCCATCGACGGGACGACGGTGAGCGCCACCGAAGTCAACATCTGGGCTCAGAGGAACGCCGGCGCGAGCGCCAACGAGAAACCGGCAGCCGCAGGCGTTGTCTCCGCCTCGCCATCTCTCAACAGCTTCACCGTCTCGACCCGGTCCGGCGGGACTGTGACCATCGTCGTCAGCGCGACGACGACCTATGTCGAGCGCGGCGTCGCGAGCCCGACGCTCGACGACGTCTCACAGGGTGAGCTCGTCGCGGTCTTCGGAGCGATGTCGGACGGGACGGTGACGGCGACCGAAGTCGTGATTTGCCCGTCGAGACAGCGCGGCCGGTACGCGACGGTGGGAACGATCGAGGGCACGCCGAACTCGACCGGGTTCACCATCACGACCTTCAACGGGCAAAACGTCGCCGTCGTCGTCACGTCGTCGACGACGTATTTCGAGCGCGGCGCGCCGGGCATCGCGCTCGACGACCTGTCGCCGGGTGAGGTCGTCGGCGTCTTCGGCGTGATGTCGGACGGGACGGTGACGGCGACTGAGGTCGCCGTCTGCCAGCCGCGGGTGAACCGGGATTACGCGACGGCCGGAACGGTCCAGGCGGCTCCGACGTCCTCGGGCTTCACGGTCATGGCCTTCAACGGAGCGACCGTCACCGTCGATGTCACCGGAACGACGACCTACGCCGAGTACGGCGTCTCGAACCCGACAATCGACGACGTGACGCAGGGTGAGTTCGTCGGCGTCTTCGGCACGACGGTGGGCACGACGGTGACGGCCACCGAGGTGGTCATCGCGGGCAGCCAGCGGCAGGGCCTGTTCGGCTTCGGTCATCGGCTCCGTCTCGGCCACCGCTTCGGTGATTTCGGCGGGTTCGGCTTCGGCCGCGGGCAGGGCGGCCCCACTCAACGTCCCTTCCGCCCGGGGGCGACGGGAGCGTCCGGTCAGGCGACCGGCGTCTCGGGGGCGACGGGAGCGACCGGCCAGGGAGCCGGGGGTCCCGGCCAGGGGCTCGGCGGCGGCAGCCTGTTCTAGCGGGATTTGTCGCGTCGCGTCCGGTCCTGGTCGCAAAACAGGGACTTAGGTCCCGGTCGAGCGTCAGGTACGCTGCCATGACGCGGTCGCGTTCGTATCGCTGACGACACAGGCCGGTCTGGCCCGCTCGTCGCCGACGGGCGTTTCCGCCCTCCGGGCGACTCCGAGATTGCCGCCCGAGGGAATGGGCCGGACAACGGAGTCCTCCTCGGTCGAGGATCCCGGGGCCCGGTGCCTCTGATGATGTGTCGCCGTTGAGACGCGACCCGAGGGCCGATGGGGGCACTCACGACGGTCGGATAAGGATCGGGGCGGGCGGTCCGATGCGAAGGTGATGTCGTTGTTGGCGTTCGAAGAGCTTGTGCGGTCGGCGGCGACCGAGTTACAGGTCGGGGTCCTAATTCCCTGGCAGCGGGGGACTCGGCCAGTTAGCTTGACGGCCATGGCCCCTAAGGAGTGGAACCTGTCATGAGCAGCCCGTTGTGGGACGTCGCAATGTTGCCGGATCTCGCTCACGGGCGTACCCACTCGGGGCCCGTTCGGGAGCGGCGGCCCCTCTACGTCGACCTGTTGCCACCCTGCAACGCGGGTTGTCCGGCTGGCGAGAACATCCAGGCCTGGCTGTCGCACACGCTGGCGGGCCGCCACGAGCAGGCCTGGCGCCAGCTCGTGACCGACAATCCGCTGCCGGCGGTCCACGGGCGCGTCTGCTATCACCCGTGCGAGGTCGCCTGCAACCGGGGCAACCTCGACAGCGCCGTTTCGATCCACTCGGTCGAGCGTTTCCTCGGTGACCTCGCCCTCGAGAACGGCTGGCAGTTCGATCCGCCGGCGGTCCGCTCCGGCAAGCGTGTCCTCGTGATCGGGGCCGGCCCGAGCGGGCTCTCGGCGGCCTACCACCTCGCCCGGCTCGGCCACGAGGTGGAGATCCGCGACGCGGGCACCCTACCGGGCGGGATGATGCGCTACGGCATCCCGGCCTACCGCCTGCCGCGCGACGTGCTCACCGCGGAGCTCGACCGCATCGCGGCGTTCGGCGTGACCATGACGGGCGATCACCGGGTCGTCGACCTCGTCGCCGAGAGGGAAGAGGGTCGCTTCGACGCCGTATTCGTCGCCGTGGGGGCGCACTTGTCCCGGCGGGTCGACATCCCCGCCCGCGACACCGGGCCGGTGCTCGACGCGTTGTCGTTCCTGCGCAGCGTCGCCTCCGGTGAACGGCCGGTGATCGGCCGCCGGGTCGCCGTCTACGGGGGTGGCAACACCGCGATGGATGCCGCCCGGGTCGCCAAACGGCTCGGCGCTGACGAGGCGCTCATCGTGTACCGACGCACCCGCGAGCAGATGCCGGCCCACGCCGAGGAGGCGGAGGACGCCGAGCGCGAGGGCGTCCGGATCAACTGGTTGCGCACGATCACGGCGATGGACGGACCGGAGATGCAGGTCGAGGTGATGGAGCTCGACGAGACGGGCTTCCCGCAGCCGACCGGTCGGTTCGAAACGCTCGCCGCGGACACCGTGATCCTGGCCCTCGGGCAGGAGACCGACACCGAGTTCCTGCGCAGCGTGCCGGGAGTCGAGTTCGAGAGGGACGGCACCGTGAAGGTGTCGGCGTCGCTCGAAACCGGATCCCCCGGGTTGTTCGCCGGTGGCGACATGGTGCCGAGCGAGCGAACCGTCACCGTCGGCGTCGGCCACGGGAAGAAGGCCGCCCGTCACATCGACGCGTGGCTGTTGAACCAGAACGCACCGAGCGTCGCGAAGCACGAACTGGCGGCGTTCGAGCGCCTGCACCTGTGGTACTTCGGCGACAACGCGCGGCGCCTGCAGCCCGAGCTAACGCCCGAGGAACGCGTCACGGATTTCGATGAGGTCACCGGAGGCCTTTCCGCCGAGGAGGCGGTGTACGAGGCGGGTCGGTGCCTGTCGTGCGGCAACTGCTTCGAATGCGACGGTTGCCTCGGTTCCTGCCCGGAGGACGCCGTGATCAAGCTCGGCGTCGGGAACCGCTATCGGTTCAACTACGACCGCTGCACGGGCTGCGGAGCGTGCTTCGAGCAATGTCCGGTACATGCGATCGAGATGGTGGCGGAGGCGAGCTGAAATGGGAGTGACGATCGACGGTAACGAGGCTGCGGCCTCGGTTGCGTACCGACTCAGCGAGGTTTGTTGCATCTACCCGATAACTCCGTCCTCGCCGATGGCGGAGTTCGCCGACGAGTGGGCGAGCAACAAGAGGACCAACCTCTGGGGCAACGTGCCGATCGTCGTCGAGATGCAGAGCGAAGGGGGCGCGGCAGGCGCGCTGCACGGCGCGCTCCAGAGTGGTGCCCTGGCGACGACATTCACCGCCTCGCAGGGCCTTTTGCTGATGATCCCGAACATGTACAAGATCGCCGGCGAACTGACGCCGGCGGTGCTGCACGTCGCGGCGCGGTCGCTCGCAGCCCAGGGACTGTCGATCTTCGGCGATCACTCGGACGTGATGGCGGTCCGTCAAACGGGTTTTGCGATGCTCGCTTCGGCGTCGGTCCAGGAGGCCCACGACCTGGCGCTCGTCGCGCACAGCGCGACGCTCGTCACGCGGGTACCGTTCCTGCACTTCTTCGACGGGTTTCGCACTTCGCACGAGTTGAACACCGTCGAACTGCTCAGCGACGACGACCTTGCCGCTGTCATATCCGAGGAGCTCATTCGGGCGCATCGCGACCGCGCGCTCTCACCGGAACGCCCGTTCATCAGGGGAACAGCCCAAAACCCCGACGTCTGCTTCCAGGCGCACGAAACGGTGAACCCGTTTTACGCGCGCGTCCCGGACGCAGTCGAGGAGGCGATGTCACGTCTCGCTGCTCGCAGCGGCCGGCGCTATCACGTCGTCGACTACACCGGGCACCCCGAAGCCGAGCGTGTGCTCGTGATCATGGGATCAGGTGGGGAGACGGCCCGGGAGACGGTCGCCTGGCTGGAAGGCCAGGACGAAAGGGTTGGCGTGGTTCAGGTTCGCCTGTACCGCCCGTTCCCGGCGCGAGAACTCCTCGCGGCAATCCCCGCGACGGCGCGGCGCATCGCCGTCCTCGACCGGACGAAGGAACCCGGCTCGTTGGGCGAGCCGCTCTTCCTCGACACGATCGCCGCGCTGAGCGAGGCGCACGTCGCCGGCGAACGAACGGTGATGCCGGAGGTGATCGGTGGCCGCTATGGCCTGTCCTCGAAGGAGTTCACTCCGGGCATGGTGCGCGGTGTGCTCGACGAACTTGCCGCCGAGCGACCGCGGCGCCGGTTCACGATAGGCATCAACGACGACGTCTCCGGGACGAGCATCTCGTGGGACCCGACGTTCGACATCGAACCCGCCGAGACGGTCC
>Ga0181524_10002668_pt1 | contig 18054 bp, 14 predicted proteins | sample PEATcosm2014_Bin_34_FD_119761 | JGI IMG/M metagenome (GOLD analysis project Ga0181524, IMG submission 119761) | Peatland microbial communities from MTU Mesocosm Facility, Houghton, MI, USA - PEATcosm2014_Bin05_60_metaG | ecosystem: Environmental > Terrestrial > Soil > Wetlands > Peat | place...
ACGCAGACGATGATCATCCACGTCATCCGAACCAACAAAATTCCCTTTTTGCAGAGTCGTCCTTCCTTGGCGCTGACGGTGATGACCGTCGTCATCATGGCGGTCGGCGTGGCGATTCCCCTTTCACCGATTGGCCGCTACCTGGGATTTTCAATCCTGCCGCATCTCTATTGGCCGCTGCTGGGGCTGACGATCGTGTGCTACATGCTGCTCACCCAGGGCGTGAAGATGTGGCTGCTGCGTTTGAAGTGGATCTGAGCGAGAACAAAACCATGAGGTCTTTGTCGGTGGCGGAGCCCCGCTCGCCGACCTCCGAGCAACCGTCGTTCATCACCCAGTATTGTGCCACCTATGCGGCAGCAACTCGCGAACTCTTGTGCCACTAGCGCCTTGAATGTGCAGGCCGTGTCCTCGCTGTGAACCATCAACGCGCTGCCACTTCGCTGGGCGATCACGAACTGCGCATTCCACCGGTATGGCCACTGAAACCGATCATTCCCCGGAAATTCGCGATCCGCTTTGAAGAAAATCCCGTTGATGCACGGCAGAACCAGCGCCGCCTCGCGAACAAAGGGGATGCTCCACCGGACCGCCTGCACTCCCGCGCGCCGGCTGCGCCCGCTGGGCGCGACGCACAGATCGCCGGTGGCCGGGTCCAACCGCACGAGCACCCCGCGGTCGGAGTCTTCGCCAGCCACGATCACCCGCCCCGCCAGGTCAGACAGTGCCCTAACCTGCACCGCTTGATGCTTGTCCTGGCTCACCGCACCTGGATGACCACATCCTTGAGCGTGGCGGTCGCCGGTTTCGCAGCGGTCACGCGGATAACCATGGGAATAGGGCCATTACGGATTCTTTCCTGACCTTGACTTCACTCCGGACTCACTCCCCAGGGCGATCAACCTGGCCCCCCCGGACCAAACGCTCTTGCCGTTGACCTTCATCAGCTCCAAGCCCTGGACGGGCGGGACGTGCAGCCAGACCTTCGACGGTGGCACCCGGAACATGGGCTCGTAAACAACGTCAAAGGTCTTGCCATCGATGGCCAGCCGGGTTTCCACCGTGACCGGACCGCACTCGGTCGGTATCTGCCGGAAAACGGCCGCCTTTCCCGGCACGAGCCAGGCCCGCGGCATCAAACGGAGCAGGTGCAATTCACCTGGCGTCAGTTGTTCATCGATCATCGCCAGCCGGGCCAGGTAGATCGCCAGCGGCGCGGCAAACACGTTGCCGGTGATGCCGCCGCGGGTTTCGCAAGAGATGCGAGTCTGGCGGGAGACCGCTCCGGCAAAGAGGCTGTACATGCCTTCCAGGAAACGTTCGCGGTCGCCCAGTTGCCAGGAATGAAAGACGTTCCAGGAGTAACAGGGCTCGCAGCTTGACATCTCATGCTCGAGGACCGGCCGTTGCGAGGAGTTGGTATCGTGCCGGTAAGCCTGGTGATTTGGTCCCCAGCGGAAGTAGGCACAGGTGTCTTGCATCATCGGGTCGCCGGCCTCCAGCAGACCCGCAAACACCAGAAAGAGCGGGCCGCAGTCGAGGTAAAAGGCATGCTGGGTTTCGGCTTCTTCGTCGCCCGCCAGCGTGGTGGGCACCAGCGCGTGGGCGTTTCCCTCTTTGTCTAGCCAGAACGGCGCTTTGCTCCGCTTGTCACGCAGGGCTTTTACAAAATCCTCCTTGTATGCGACCGCTTCCCGGGCGAACTCCGTTGCCCGCGGGTGCTTGATCTGTTCGAGAACCCGCACGGCGGCACAAAGCCCCTTGTAGTTCCAGCCAATGGACCAAACCCCCTGGATGACGCGTTGATTGTCCGTCGCCACCGCCGGCGGCAACACGCCTTCATAGCCGCCATGGTTCTTCTTGCGCCGCGCCTCAGTAATCCACTCGCAGGAACGAATCAGGCTCTCGGTCGAGCGCGCGATGAATTCCCGGTCGCCGGACAAGAGCGCGTGCGTGGCCAGGGCGTAGAGCACGGCGCCGTTGTCGGACAGCCAGTCAATGGACTTGTACAACGCCGGGGTGCTGAAATAACCTCGATGCAGTTCGTAGGCAGGCCCGGGCGGTTTCACGGTGCCTTGCTCCTCGATAAAGATATTCAGGTACCGCTCGACCATCTGGTGATAACCGAGGGTGTCCATCAGCATGACCACATCCATGGAGCCAGGGGTGGCCCACAGGTCGGCGTAGATCCAGGAACCGTTGACCTTGCAGTATTTCCCCGTGGCGGGATTCTTCTCGGTCAGGAGGTTGCTGAACCGGATGCTCTGCCGGATGCAGTCGTTGATATCCGTTTCCGGGGTCTCGATCAGAGTTGCGCAGGCGGTGATCTTTTGCCAGTAACGGCGCGTCTCCGAGAGCGTGGTGTCATAACCCAGGGCCAGTTCAGCATCAAACGCCTGCCGTTCGGCGGACAACATGGGCAGGAGAAGATCGACGTGCGCGCCCTTTTTCGCCGGCAGCTTTACCTGTAGCCGGTGCCATGGCTGATCGTTGTCGGCGGCCGAGAACACGATCCCCGCGCTGTCACCACCCGGCGCCACCGCCAGACGCACCTTGGAGTCGGCTTCGAGAATGCGGGACCCTTTCGCCGCATCGAGGTCGCCGCTTTCGGGTTTCAACGGTTTCGGATAAGCGGCCTGCTTGGGCGCGAAGCGAACGTTGTCCCACATGGACATACCCGCGCTGAGATGCGGTGATTGCAGAATCAGGTCGAAGTCCTGGCCCTTTTCCACCGATGACGCTGTGCCGGGGTCAAGCACACGGAGTCGGAGCCACAGAAAGAGCGGCTCGTTGCCGGTTTGCACATCGCCGCCGCCGTGGATGTGCGCAAACACCTCCGAGCGGATGCGCCATCCGTTCTTCGACCACTCCGACCAGAGCACCGGGGCCTCATCCTCGTTCCAGCCCTGACGCACCTGATGGTCGTCCTGCCGCAGCGCGTCGGCCTTGAACTTCTGGACCCATGCCTCGTAATCAGGCGTGAGGGAGAGTTGCAGACCCTGCCCTCCCGAGCGGCGATTCATGTCGGGCTTGGCCAGAATGGTGCCGTTCCAGAGGACGTTGAACCGGTGGAGATGGTCCTTCCAGCCGACGGGCGTCCAAAAGGCCCACAGATCCGTCCACCATTCCGAGGCGATCTGGAAATTTGGTTCCGGAGCCGGTCGCGGAGTGGTCTGCGGAGCTGCAGCCGAAGCGGCTGCCGCTGACAAGCTCACTGAAAAGGCCAGCGCGAGGCTGGCGGACGCGGTACGATAAGGATGGATTTTCATCGTAGTAACAGGTTCAGCTCGGAGGTCTCGCATCGTTTGGCCATGGCGCTCGCCTGTCCCGGCACCAAGTAATCGACGGTCCTTGCTAGCATGTGGGTTGACCGCACATCACCCGTTCGGCTCCGCTGTGGGGCCGGAAGAACACCGGCACAACGCGTGGTTCAGGTCGCGCAGCCATGATCCCAGTTTGCTTCAGTCCGCGGCCAGCGTCCACACGTTTTTCGCCAATAATGAACGTATTATGGCCAGCGGCCGGGTCTGACTGCGTGGCTTCGCGTTCCCGGTCGGAGTCCGCGGCCCTGGGCGGATACTCGCGACACGAACCCGAGGGGGCGAGGGGCGAAAGGCGAGTGTCGAGGGGCGAGTGTCGAGGGAATGGATCGCCCCCCGACACTCGACACTCGACACTCGCCCCTCGACACCTGCCTCCATGCGCTTTTGAGCCGCGGTTCACTTGCTCGCCCGACGGTACTCTTCCTCGAGCACCGCGTATGAGACGGTGTTGATCCATGCGCCATCGAAGAGCCTGCTTTTGACGAACTCGCCTTCGCGCCTCAGGCCGGCATTTTCGCACAGCTTGCAGGCGGGGCCGTTTTGGCCGTGGCACAGGGCGGTGACCCTGTGCAGGCGGATTCCCTCGAAGCAAAAGCCCAGCACGGCGCCCACGGCCTCCAGGGCGAAGCCTTTGCGCTGAAAGGCGTGGTTGAGCACGACCTGGAGCGCCGCCTGGAGCGGCTCGGAAAAAGCCAAGCTCACGTAGCCGATAAGCTTGTCGCTCTCCTGGGACTGGATGCCGAGGTAAAAGGTCTGGTCGGGCGTGGTCAACTTGACCTGGCTTTCGCGCTCCAGCCAACGGAGCACGTCGTCTTCCTCGAGCGGCCTGCCTTCGATGTGGCGGAAGGTCTCTTCATCCGAAAGGCACTCGAGCAAGTCTTGCCAATCCGCCGGGGCGAACCGGCGCAAGACCAGGCGTTGGGTCGTGATGGGAAGCGGCACCTTCTGTCCTTCGGGGCTGCCGTCCTCCGGCACGATCACGCTTTCGGTGCATCCGGGGCAGGCCTGGGGATATCCGGCGTTCTCTCGAGGAAATGAAATCGTCTCGCCGCAATAAGGGCATTTGAAATCGATAAAGCTCTCTTCAGTGATCATATATGTCGTCGCGAGGGCCAATGTAGCCGGGCCGTCTCACGACCTCAAGCCTGCGGTGAATTGTCCAATTGCAATTCACGGCGGGCCGTTTATTTTCTCCCGGATGAACATCTTGGAAGAGCTGCAATGGCGGGGTTTGCTGACGGATTGCACGGATATGGCCGAGTTGGGGAAACGGGTCGGTTCCGGCCCGATTACCCTTTACTGCGGGTTTGACCCGACGGCCGACAGTTTGCATGTGGGGAGCCTGGTGCCGCTGCTGGCGCTACGCCGTTTTCAACGGCTGGGCCACCACCCGATCGCCCTGGCCGGCGGGGCCACCGGCTCGATCGGCGATCCGAGCGGCAAGAGCCAGGAGCGCCAATTGCTCACGCGCGAGGTGTTGGCCGCGAACGTCGCGAAGCTCAAGGAACAGTTCCGCCGCCTGCTCGATTTCGAGACGCCGGTCAATCCCGCCCGGTTGCTCGACAATGCCTCGTGGACGGCGCCCATCGGCTACCTGGATTTCCTGCGCGACATCGGCAAACATTTCGCGGTCAACCAGATGGTCGCCAAGGAGAGTGTCCGCGCCCGGATGGAAGACCGGGAGGCGGGCATCAGCTACACCGAGTTCAGCTACATGCTGCTCCAGGCATTCGACTTCTACGTCCAGTGCCGCGACTATGATTGCGAGCTGCAGATCGGCGGCACAGACCAATGGGGCAATATCACCGCCGGCATCGACCTCACCCGCAAGAAACTCGGGCGGACGGTCTATGGGTTGACCCTGCCGCTGATTACCAACGCGGACGGCTCCAAGTTCGGCAAGACTGTCGCCGGGGCCGTGTGGCTCGATCCCGCCCGGACCAGCGTCTATAAGTTCTACCAGTTATGGATTCGCGTCGATGACCGGAACGTCATCCCCTACCTGAAATTCTTCACTTTCCTGAGCCAGGAGGAGATCGCCGCGCTGGAAGGGCAGCACGCCCAAAACCCCGGCGCCCGCCCGGCGCACAAGGCCCTGGCCAAGGCCGTTACCGACCTCGTCCACGGCCCGAGCGCCACCGCCGAGGCCAGCCGCGCCAGCGAAATCCTCTTCGGCGGCGAACTGGCCGGCGTCTCCGAGGCCACGTTCAACGAAATTGTCGGTGAAGTGCCGACCAGGGAAATCGAGAAATCCGCGCTTGAGGGCGCCGGCAAGCCGCTGGTTGAATTGCTGGTCGAGGCCGGGCTTTGCCCGTCCAAGGGCCAGGCGCGAAAAGACATCGAAGGCGGAGGCGTCTATGTCAACAACCGCCGCGAGGCGGGCGCGCAACGCGGCATCACGGCAGCCGACCTGCTCTTCGGCAAACACCTGCTCTTGCGCAAGGGCAAGAGGAATTACGTCGTGGTGTCAGCCCGATGCTTATGAAAAGGCCCTCGTTGCTGGTTATCTTTCTGACGGTGTTTATCGACCTGGTGGGTTTCGGCATCGTCGTGCCGATCGTGCCGCTCTATGGCAAACACCTGGTGCCGCAATGCGTCCAGGCCCTTTGGGCCCAGGGCGTCGTCATCGGCGCCATCGTCGCCGCCTTCTCGGCGATGCAGTTCCTGTTCTCGCCCGTCTGGGGGAGGCTCTCCGATCGTCACGGGCGGCGGCCCATTCTGCTGTTGAGCACCGCCGGGGCCACGGCCTCTTACGTGCTCTTCGCACTGAGCGCCACATTGGCCCGGCCCATGGCCGCCCTCGTGGTGATGATCCTCTCGCGCATGCTCGCCGGCCTGTTTGGCGGCAACATCACCGTGGCGCAGGCATACATCGCCGATATCAGCCCGCCCGAGGAGCGGTCCAGAAAAATGGGCCTCATCGGCATGGCCTTCGGCTTCGGGTTCATCTTCGGACCCGCCATCGGCGGGCTTAGCCTCAGATACCTCGGCAATACGGGCCCGGGCTGGATGGCGGCCGGAATGTGCGCGGCAAACCTTATGCTCGCCTTCTTCATCCTGACCGAGAGCCTCAAGCCCACTTCCGAGCACGTCAAGCCGCGGCCCCATCTGGACCAGTGGGCCCACACGTTGCGCCAGCCCCGGATCGGACTGCTGGTCATCGTTTTCTTCCTGGCTACCTTCTGCTTCAGTTGTTTCGAGAGCACCCTCCCGCTGCTCGTCAGCGACAACTTCCACCTCGATATTCAGCGGGACGAAACGTCCGCCTCGACCGTCGCCTATCTTTTCGTCTATTGCGGGCTAATCGGCGCCTTCGTCCAAGGCGGCGCCATTGGGCGCCTGGTCAAGATGCTGGGAGAACCGCGCCTGATCGCCGTGAGCCTGGTTCTCACGGCGGCGAGCATGGCCTGGCTCCCTTACATCAGCGGCACGGCGCGGCTTTCGTGGGGCGTCCTGCTCCGGAGCCAGGGCCTGCCCTGGCTGGCGATGCTCGGGGCATTGGCCCTGTTGTCGGTTGGCACGAGCCTCACCCGCCCGCCCCTTTTCGGCCTGCTCTCCAATCTCACGGCCGCGCACGAGCAAGGCGCCACTATCGGCGTGGCCCAGAGCGCCGGCAGCCTGGCGCGAATTCTCGGACCGCTCTTTGCCACGCCATTGTTGAGCTTTCTACCCCCTCTGCCTTATCTTGTCTGCACCGCCATCTTGCTTGCCACCACTGTCCTGGTGGTCCGGGGGCTGTGCGGACAGGTTCCTTCCCCGCCGGCCGGCAAGGGCGCCGTCGCTAAATGAGAATTAACCATTTATCCCGGTTTTCGCTCGCATGGCGGGCCGGCGTGGGGCAGGCATCCTGCCTGCCGGCAGGCAGGATGCCTGCCTCACCTTACGGCCGGTTGAAAACCGGGATAGAAGGTGGGGCGCAGCTCTGCTTGCTGGCTCTCTGTCTGTCCGGCCTGCCGGCTCATGCCGCCAGTCCTTCGGGCCTGCGCTTCAATGTGAGCGTCGCCCCGCACCTTGCCACCGCCCTCGCAGATGGCCGCCTGTTTGTTATCCTGGGTCGGGCGGACGACCCGGAACCCCGGTTTGCGCTCGAGCACACCGGCCCGGATACTCCACCGGTCCTGGCTCGAGATGTCAGAGGATTCGCTCCGGGCGCTGCTGTCGTGGTGGACGAGTCTGCCTTCTCCTTTCCGATCACCAACCTGGCCGCCTTGTCCCCGGGAGATTACTGCGTTCAGGCCCTCTTTGATTCCAACACCGACCTGCGCTGCCCGAATGCGCCCGGCAATCTCTACAGCAAACCGCAACGGGTCCGAATAGGCTGGACGCATAGCGAAAGTGTGGCCCTCGAATTGGCAGAGCAGGTCCCTGCGGAGCGGTTGCCCGCCCAAACGGGGCTGGTCAAGTTCGTCAGAATCCAATCGAAATTGCTCAGCCAATTCCATGGGCGGCCTATCTTCCTGCGCGCCGGCATCATCCTGCCGCGCGATTACCAGCGCCAGGCGTCGAGGCGCTGCCCCCTGTGGGTGCGCATCGGCGGGTTGAATGCGCGCTACACCGCCGTTGGCAAATTGATGGCCGAACGGTCCGAATTCAGAAGAATCTGGCTGGCCGAGGGCACCCCGGCGCTGATACTGCTCCAACTGGATGGGGCCGGCCCCTACGGCGATCCCTACCAGGTCAATTCCGCCAACAACGGTCCTTACGGCGACGCCCTGGTCCAGGAACTCATCCCATTTGTCGAGGCGAATTTCCGGGCGCTGGCCCAGCCCCGCGGGCGGTTTCTCTCCGGCTCCTCGACCGGCGGCTGGGTCAGCCTGGCGCTCCAGGTCTTCTACCCTGATTTCTTCAATGGCGCCTGGTCCTCCTGCCCCGACCCTGTCGATTTTCGCGCGTTCGAGCTGGTGGATATTTACCGGGACGACAATGCCTACGTGGATCAGCTCGGCAACGAGCGGCCGAGCGAGCGCGATGCGCGAGGCAACGTAGTCCTGACCATGCGCCGCGAGGTGGGCCTCGAGAACCTCCTCGGGCGCGCCAACAGCTTTACGCGCTCCGGCCAACAATGGGGCGAGTGGAATGCTGTCTTCAGCCCGCGCGGACCCGACGGTCTGCCCATGCCGCTGTGGGGACCCCAAACCGGCAAGATCGATCATGCCGTCGCCCAAGAGTGGAAAAAATACGACCTGCGCCTGGTGCTGGAACACAACTGGAAAACCCTGGCCCCAAAACTGCGCGGCAAGCTCCACATCGCAGCCGGCGAATCGGACCAGTTCTTCCTCAATAATGCCGCTCACTTGCTGGATGAATTCCTTTCCCGAGCCGACCCGCCATTCGAGGGCAAGCTCGTTTTTGGCCCCGGCAAGCTCCATGGTTGGATGGATCTCTCCCTGCGCGAAATGCTCGAGGCCATGAGCGCCGCAGCCGAAGCGAAATCCGAAGCCCCGAAATCCGAAGGAAATCCGAAATGAACCGCTAATCCACGCTAATCCACGCTAATAAAAAGCCCATTAGCGGAGATTAGCGGAGATTAGCGGTTAAGGATTTCGACCTTCTGGTTTCCTCCTCCCTTCGCGCTTGCCGCCTGTGCCTCCAAACGCACACTTCCCAAGAACGGACAGTTCATGTAATCTAAATTTCCGCAGGCCATTTTTTCAGAATGAGAACAGACGTGAACTCTACGTGCGAGCTTCCATCCGAGGCGCGGACCGGCCCGCAAAGGCGGTCCGGCAGCGCTGGGTTCACCTTGATCGAACTGTTGGTGGTCATTGCTATCATCGCAATCCTGGCGGCCTTGCTGCTGCCCGTGCTCGGCCGGGCCAAGGCCGCAGCAATATGCGTCGCCTGCAAGAGCAATCTTCATCAGATCGGAGTGGGCCTTGGCCTTTACCTGGTCCAATATCAGAAATACCCGCTCTGGCAGGGAAGCGCCTTCCCCTTGGGCGAGAAGGGTGCAACGAATTGGGACGGCACTCTGCTGGTATTTGCCGGGGGTAATCGCAACATCTTCACTTGTGGCGCCCGGAAGCCAGTCCTCCAATGGACCAACCTGTTGGATTGGAATCCCAGCTATGGCTACAACGCATTAGGCACTCGCGACAACGTCGAGGTCACCTCGACAAGTCCCATCCTCGGATTAGGTGGCGGCCGCGGAAATCCACCCTTGTTCGAGAACCGAGTGCTGGTGCCCGCCGACATGATTGCCGTCGCTGATATGCCCGAGATTGCCCTCGGCCTTGTGCAAAATGACGGAGACGTTACCGGCGCCTTTGACGATCCTTATGATTACATCGCTGCCCGCCACAGCAGGGGCGGCAACGTCATGTTCTGCGATGCCCACGTGGAATTCGGAAAGCAAACCAACTGGATGAAAGCGGCCTTCAGCCCCCGCTTGCGCTGGAACAACGACCACCAGCCTCACCCCGAAACCTGGCATTGAGTCGGGGTTGGAGAGGCCCATTCCCTATTTGACTTCACTCCCGTGGCATGGACAATAGGCCCCCAGGCATTGGCAATCCAAATTATGAAACTCAAGAAACTTCTCCCACCCGCAGCCCCGGCGCGTGCTTTTACTTCGACCTTCGACCTTCGACCTTCGACCTTCAAGACATTCCTCGCACCCGCAGTGCTGGCGTGCGCCGCATGCCTCTCCGTAGCACTGGGCCAGGAGGCGGTCATTCTGACCCCCAAAGCCCCAGCCACGCCCCGCATCAACGGCGCCCGCATTTTCGGCGTTCGGCCGGGACATCCGTTCCTCTTCACCATCCCGGCCACCGGGGAGCGGCCGATGACCTTCGGCGTGGACGCGCTGCCTGCCGGTTTGGCCGTGAACCCCGCCAATGGCCAGATCACGGGGCGCCTCGACAACCCCGGCCAGTACGTGGTCTCCTTCCGCGCCGCAAACCGCCTCGGCACGGCGACGCGCAAATTCAAAATCGTGTGCGGCGACACGCTGGCCCTGACGCCGCACATGGGGTGGAACAGTTGGTATGTTTGGGAAAGCCACGTGACGGACAAGATCATGCGCGAGGCTGCCGATGCCATGGCCGCCAGCGGCATGATCAACCATGGCTACCAGTACGTGAACATCGATGATTGCTGGGCGGTGAAGCCGGGAGCGAACGACTCGAGCCTGGGCGGCGAACCGCGCGATGCCCAAGGCAAAGTCAACCCCAACGGCCGCTTTCCCGATATGAAAGCCCTCACCGATTACATCCACTCCAAGGGCCTCAAAGCCGGCATTTACACCTCGCCCGGTCCGCTGACCTGCGGCGGGCACGTCGGCGCCTTCGGACACGAACAACTCGATGTCGAGCGGTTCGTCGAATGGGGATTTGACTTCCTTAAATACGACTGGTGCTCGTATGGCGGCAAGGCCAAAGACGGCAGCCTCCCCGAATTGCAGAAACCTTATCGGCTCATTGGCGATATCTTGCGGCGGCAGCCGCGCGACGTGGTCCTCAATCTCTGCCAATACGGGATGGGCAATGTCTGGACCTGGGGCAAGGAGGTCGGGGGCCACAGTTGGCGCACTGCCGGGGACCTGGGCGGGTCGTTCGAGGGCATCCCCACGGCCCTGTTCCGCGACGGCTTCGATGTCTATGCCAGAAACCAACTTCACAAGTTCGGCGGCCCAGGGGGGTGGAACGATCCCGATTACCTGCTGCTGGGCTACCTGAGCAACTGGAAGGGCCAGACCGCGCCGACCCCGCTTACCCCAAACGAACAATACTCTCACGTCTCACTCTGGTGCCTGGTCGCCGCTCCCCTCATCTTCAGCGGCGATATTACCCGCCTGGACGAGTTCACTTTGAATCTCCTGGACAATGACGAGGTCATTGACGTGGACCAGGACCCGCTCGGCAGGCCCGGCCGGCGCGTGGCCATCAATGACCGCTGCGAAGTGTGGGCCAAGGACCTCGAGGACGGCAGCAAGGCAGTCGGCCTGTTTAACCGCGGCGAAATGCCAGCCACCGTCGTCGCCAGATGGACCGACCTGGGCCTCTCCGGCAAGCAGGTTGTCCGCGACCTCTGGCGCCAAAAAGACGTCGATGCCTGCCAAGACCAGTTCCAAACCACTGTGCCCCGCCACGGCGTCGTGCTCGTCCGCCTGCGGCCGGAATGAACCAACAGGCGAAGAGCGAAGGGCGAGAGGTGAGGGGCAAGTGTCGAGAGTCGAGGGGAGGCGCTTCGTCCCCTCGGGGCGCATCCACACACTGCCCCCGGTCGGGCGCGCTGGACGGGTCGATAGCGGCAGCAAGCTGCACGCACTCCAAACGCTTCGCGCCGCCAAACGCGCCAGGCTGCCGGACCGCGCGAAGCGCCTGGAGTGCGTGCAGCTTGCTGCCGCTGTCGATGGCTCATCGGCAAGGCGATTAGGCGGGACCGCGCCAGAACCAAGGGCCTTGGGGGCAGTGTCCGGACGCGCTCGTTCCCTCGACCCTCGACCCTCGACCCTCGAACACTCGACACTTCTGAACTGCGCTCTAACCCGGCGGCCATCCCAGCGCGCGGCCCCCCAGGATATGGCAGTGGAGGTGCGGCACTGCCTCGCCGGCGTCGGGTCCGTTGTTGAACACGAGGCGGAAGCCCGAGCGGGTGAGTCCCAGTTTGCCGGCGACCTCGGCGGCCTTGAGCAGGACATAGCCCAGAACCTGCTGGTCTTCGGGCTTGGCTTCGGCGATGCGCGGTATCGGCTTCTTGGGAATGATCAGAACGTGGGTCGGGGCTTTGGGGTTGATGTCCCGGAAGGCCAGCACTATGTCGTCTTCATAAACGATTTCCGCCGGAATCTCCCGTGCGACAATCTTCTCAAAAAGGGTCTTGCTCATGGCGCTGGAACCTGCTGCCGGAATGCGAAAAGGTCAATGGGAAACGCTCGGCGCAGGGGTGGTCTCGACTCGGGCTGAGGAGGAGGGACAGGGCGCAGCCCTGAAATCCGAAATCCGAAATCCGAAATCCGAAGGAAATCCGAAATCCGAGACCCGAAATCCGAAGGCCAAGATCGCCAAGCTTTCGGGCATTGGCTCTGTACTCAATACGGAGGCCACAGGCGCTTGTGCGTCACGCAGCGAGCGCACCGAATGAAGGGCCGGATGCGGCCTTCGGATTTCGGATTTCGGATTTCCTTCGGATTTCGGATTTCGGATTTCGGATTTCGCCCTCCGGCCTTCTGCCGTCACCCTCTGCCCAACCGGCTCCGGCGAAATCCGTAACAGAAATAGAGGATGAGTCCGACGGTCATCCAGACAAAGAACCGGACCCAGGTTATCATTGGCAGCTCGAACATCAGGTAGCCGCAGGTGACGATGGCCCCCAGAGGCACCCAGGGCACCAGGGGCGTCCGAAACGGGCGAGGCCGCTGCGGGTCTCTGTAGCGGAGGATGAGGATGCCCAGGGCGACCAGCGCGAAGGCGAAGAGGGTCCCGATATTCGTCAACTCGACCAATTCGTTGATGTTGAAAACCGAGGCGCACGCGGCCACGATAACGCCGGTGATGATGGTGGCCACATGCGGCGTCCGAAAACGGGGATGGACCTTGGCAGCCCAGGCGGGCAGCAATCCGTCACGGCCCATGGACATGAAGATGCGCGGCTGGCCCGCCTGGTAGGGCACCAGCGCCGAAGTGGTGGCCACCAGCGCTCCTATGGCGACGATCCCCGCCGCCCAGTTCATCCCGCGCACGGAGAACACTCTCGCCAATGGCTCCGCGTTGCCCAGGGTGTCCCACTTGGCCAGGCCAGTGAGGACGACCGCCACCCCCACATAAATCACCGTGCAGATGACCAGGCTGGCCAGGATGCCGATGGGCATGTTCCGTTGCGGCTCGCGCGTCTCCTCGGCCGCCGTCGAGACGGCGTCGAACCCGATGTAAGCGAAAAAAATGATCGCGGCGGCGCCTGAAATGCCCTTCATGCCATTGGGCGCGAAAGGAACCCAATTGTCCGGGTCCACATAGAAGGCCCCGAGCACCAAAAAAAACAGCACGATGCCCAGCTTCGCCACGACCAGGCTCGAGTTGAACGTGGCCGTCTCGCGGATGCCGATGAACACGATCCAAGTGACCAGGATCACAATCGCGAAGGCCGGCAAGTTGAAGATAATGGGCAGGCCAAACAGCCGGGGCGCCTCGTTGAAGATGCGGGCATAGGTCAAAACGTCCGCGCCCAGCGTAGCCGGATCGAGATGCGCGGCCTGAGCGTGTGCTACCTGGGCGGCTGACCGGACGGCCGAGAAAATATCGGCGCCCAGCCATTCCGGGATATGCACGCCCAACCTCCCGGCCAGCTCCTGGAAATAGCCCGACCAGGAGACCGCGACGGCTGCGTTGCTAATTGCGTACTCGAGGATCAAGTCCCAGCCGATGATCCACGCGGCCAATTCTCCCAGTGTGGCGTAGGCGTAAGTGTAGGCCGAGCCGGAGACGGGGACCATGGCCGCAAACTCGGCGTAACACAGCGCCGCGAACCCGCACGCAACCGCCACCATTAGAAACGAAACCACCAGCGCCGGGCCGGCCCCCAGATGGTCCGCTCCCCCCGCCGCCGCAGAGCCGATGCTGGTAAATACCCCGGCCCCGATAATGGCCCCCACCCCCAGCAACGTAAGTTGCACCGGCCCCAGCGCGCGCCGGAGTTGGTGCTGCGGCTCCGTCGTCTCCCCCACCAGCCGGTCCAGCGGCTTGCGCCGAAATAGTCCAGTGAAATCAGTCACGGCTTATAATTCGACGGCCTACTGGCTCGAGGGGCAGGCGGCGCGGATGAAGCGGGCCAGGTCGGCCTTGGACTTCTTCAAGTCGGGCAGATTGAGATACATCATGTGGCCGGCAGTGTAGGTGTCCAGGGTGAGATTGCCCAAGAGCGCAGGGTCCACGCCCAGGTGATTGAACGTGTAGCGCGTCGCCATCAACGGCGTCGCCAGGTCGTAGTAACCGCTGGAGACGTGGACCTTCAGGAAGGGATTGCGGGTGAGGGCGCTGGCCAGCGTCTGGGCGACATCCACGTAGGCGTTGGTTTGGTCCCAATTCCAGCCGCCGACGGCGGCCAGGACTTCATAAGAGAGGTCGGTCTCGTATTTCAATTCCCTGCGGATGTAGTCGTTGAAGGTGGAGGCGAATGCGCTGGCCACCGCTTCGTAGCTGGGGTCTTGTTCCATGCGCGCTGCCAGGCGGTCGCGCAGGTAGCCTTTGTACCGGCTGTCGTAGCGTCCGACAATGCGGTTCTCGTCGGCCAGCAATTCGCTGGCGAACCGGCCCAGGGAAACCCGCAGGTTGCCGCGCTCGACAAAATTGGTCGAGAGGCCGGTCAGCCGGGCGTATTGCTCGACCACTTTCGCGCGCTCGGCGCCCGGCAGCGAAGCGCCGCTGAACAAGGCGGCGGCATATTCGCCGGCGGCGAACCCCTCGGCTTTGGCAAAGACCTCGGCCAGCGGCTGCTGCAACAGGTCCGCCGGCAGCTTTTTGTGGAACCAGGCCGTGGCCGTGTAGGTGGGGAGGTAGAGGATGTACGCCAGGTCATTGCCCGCGCTGAAGTCCAGAGTTTCAAAGTTGAGCACCGTCGAGACGAGCATGATGCCGTTGACATTCATCCTGAGGCGCTGGCTCAACTCGCCGGACAGCGCCGCCGCGCGCGTGGTTCCATAGCTCTCGCCAATGATGAACTTGGGCGAGTTCCACCGCTTGTTGCGCGTCACGTAGAGGCGAATGAACTCCGCCACCGACGAGGCATCCTCATGCAGCCCGTGGAACTTTTTGGCGTCTTTGGGCGGAATGGCCCGGCTGTAGCCGGTGCTCACAGGGTCGATAAAGACCAGATCGGTTTCGTCCAGCAAGGAATAGTCGTTGTCCTCGAGTCTGTAGGGCGGGGGCAGGGAGCCGCCATCCTCGGCCAAACGCACCCGCCGTGGACCCAACATGCCCAGGTGCATCCACACGGACGAAGAGCCGGGGCCGCCGTTGAAGGAGAAGGTGACCGGGCGCCTCGAGAGGTCTTCCACGCCCTCGATCGTGTAGGCAATATAGAAAATCGAAGCGGTAGGCTTGTCTTCCTCATCGCGCAGCAAAATCGTTCCCGCGCTCGCCGTATAATTCAGACGCTCGCCGCCAATGGTCGCGGTATGCTTGGACTGCACCAGCTTCTCCTCCGGCTCCTTGTCTTTGGCCTTCTCCCTGGCAGGTTCCTTGCCCGGCTCTTTGGAGGCGGCCGCATTGGTGGATTGAGCCGGCGCGTTGGACGAGACCTCGGCCGCAGCCAGCGCGCCCGCAAGCGATGCGCTCGCAAGCCAAACGGTCAGCAGGGTGCTCTTGAACATGCCTCGAAACATGCAGGCTTCTCGCGGAAAAAGCAATCCCGAAGCCCTCCAGTTCCGCTCGCGGCCAAGTCTATACACGTCAGGCTAAGATAAAGCCTCCCCGCCCTAACCCCAACGGGGTTGTGCTGCAAAGCCCAGGGTTGGCGCAGCGCCAACCCTGGGTAATCGCGCCGCAGTGCCCCTCAACCCCAACGGGGTTGCGGCCCGGTGGCCGGAAAACCGGTCGCCAGCGATGACCGCTGGTCACAACCCCGTTGGGGTTGAGGGCCCCTCCATCGCGGCCACCCAGGGTTGTCCCTTCGGTCCAACCCTGGGCTTTGTTACACAACCGCGTTGCGGTTGAAGGCGCCACCCTTTATATTCACGACCATGCAACGTGAGGAGACTGATTATCTGACGCCCCCGCCGTTGACGCCCGCCCAGTTGAAGGCAATCTACGGGCAGGAAAACAAGCAGGCCGACACGGCGGGTCTGGCCGCATTCAAGGCCATGCGCGCCGCCGCTCTCAAAGGAGCCAGACCGTGATCGCCTGGGAGGTTTGATTGTATATCTGTGACCGCTCGGGGAGTTGCAAGGGGGCGACACATAGGGCACATTGTCCACGAAAGAAAATTCCAGGTGGCTATGAAACGAAGAGAATTCCTCAAGACTGTGGGGGGCGCTGCCGGCGCGGCGGCGCTCGGTGTTCCGAAGGTTTTCGCCGACCCGCCGGACGAAAAAGTGGAGGGCCTGCCCCGGCGCGTCCTGGGCCGGACCGGACAGAAGCTCTCGGTAGTCGGCTTTCCCGGCCTCGCATTGAACCAGGACGACCAGGAGAAAGGCACGGCAGCCCTGCATGACGCCTTCGAGCGCGGGGTGAACTATTTCGACGTGGCGCCGGCTTATGGCAGCGCCCAGACCAAAATGGGCATCGGCCTCCGGGGGATTGAGCGCAGCCGCTATTTCCTGGCCTGCAAGAGCAAACAACGCGACAAAGAGGGCATCCGAAAGGAACTCGAGGATTCTCTGAAAAAGCTCCAGACCGACCACCTCGATCTCTACCAGTTGCACCACCTGGTCCAGCCCTCCGCCGTAAAGCAGGCCCTCGGACCGAATGGGGCCATCGAGACGATCCTCAAGGCCAGGGAAGAGGGTAAGGTGAAGTACATCGGCTTCTCCGCGCACACGACCAAGGCCGCCCTGGAGGCCCTGAGAGGCTTCAACTTCGACACCGTGATGTTTCCCATCAATTTCGTCGAATATTACACGCGCGGCTTCGGCGAGGAGGTGCTGGCGCTGGCCAGCCAGAACGGCGCCGCCGTCCTGGCAATCAAACCGCTCTCCTGGGGCGCCTGGCCCAAAGACGCCCAACAGGACCGCAAATGGTGGTATCGCACTGTCGAGGACCACAAGGACGTCGAGTTGGCCCTGCGTTTCACCCTCTCACAACCCGGTGTTGTGGCCGGCATACCCCCGTCCTACTTCGACCTGCTGGACCGGAGCATCGAGGCGGCCAAGCTCTTCAAGCCCCTGGATGCCGCCGCTATTCAACAGTTGAAACAGATGGCCGCCAATCGCGATTCCATTTTCCTGGCCGAGGAGAAACAGGTTGCCCTGAACCTCCCGCGCTGGACCCCGGTCTATCCCAATAGCCCGCATGAGTGCGGGTGAGCCTACTTCAGAGGCATCGCCCGGCTGGTGAAGACGGGCAAGTTCAACAATCAAGGCGAAGCCGTGCGCGAGGCTATCCGTCGCATGCAACGGGAGGAGACCGACTACCCGACGCCCCTGCCGTTGACGCCCGCCCAGGTGGAAGCGATCTACGGGCAGGAGGACAAGCAAGCCGACACGGTCGGTCGGGGCGCGTTCAAGGCCGTGCGCGCCGCCGCTGTCAAAGGAGCCAGGCCGTGATCACCTGGGAGGCTTATGAGGCCGACCTGGGCTGGGGCCCGCATCCGGTGGTGGTCGTCTCTCACCCGGCGTGCGCTTCGCGCAAGGAGTTCGTTGAGATACTGGACTGCTCCACGCAACGCCCGGCCCGGCCACCGCAGGATCACGAAGTGGTGCTGGACCAATCCGACGGCCTGGACTCGCCCACGCTCTGCAAATGCGATTGCATTTATGCGGTGCCTCGAGGCGAATTGAAAAAACACCGGGGTAACGTGGCGCCGGAAAGACGCCGGCAGATTGTCCGTACCATCATCAGCGCCCACGGTTGGAACGTCCTTTAGCTCAGGGACCGTGCAACGATAAATTCCTATCAGCAAGGGCGCTCAGAGCAGCCCGCTGGCGCCCGAACCGCGGGAGCGTGGACGCGGGACGGTGTCTCGGGCGGGGCGGGGGCGCGGGGGAGCACGCGTCGAGGGGCGGAGGGGCGGCAATATTGGCGGCCAGTTGCTTGGCCTCCCGGATCCGCATCGGCAGGGCATATCAGCATGGAAGCCA
>Ga0181524_10002670_pt1 | contig 18045 bp, 10 predicted proteins | sample PEATcosm2014_Bin_34_FD_119761 | JGI IMG/M metagenome (GOLD analysis project Ga0181524, IMG submission 119761) | Peatland microbial communities from MTU Mesocosm Facility, Houghton, MI, USA - PEATcosm2014_Bin05_60_metaG | ecosystem: Environmental > Terrestrial > Soil > Wetlands > Peat | place...
AATTGCGTCTCCGGGAGGAAAAAGGCGCCGCTTTGGTTGGTATAGCCGTAGGTCACCCGGGCGCAAGCCGCCACGAACTGGCCCCCGCCATTGGTAGTAGGGGTGACGAGCATAAACGGATTGCTCGGGTCGAAGTTCGGGTCGCTCACGTAGGGCACATACCAGGTCAGGTTGACGGGCGGGGAGGTAAGGTTGAACCAATCGACATGGTGCTGGCTGCCCGAAACGGTCCGCTGGGCCGTCGAGCTTGCCGGCGAGCCCGACCCGGCGGTCGTGAGATTGGTCGAGGTTTGGAAGAGCAGGAATTGGGCCTGGCCGCTCAGGGCCAAGCTGAGCTGGTCCGAGCCGCAAAATCCAGCCTCTGCGTCGCCGTCGTAGTTCGTGCCCGAGCCGCTGACCTGCATGTTGTAGGTGGCGATCAGGACGCCGACGCATTGGCCCTGCGCCAGGGCGCTGGAGAGTTGGGAATCGAGGCTCGAGAGCGCGAGGAGCGCCAAGAGCGACAAAGCTACGGTTCCTTTGGTTTTCACAAATGAGCGGACGTCGAGTGTAAAGGCCGGCGCGGGCAAGGTCGCCCGCGCCGGCCCGCCCGCTGCGGACTTACGGTTTGTGCAGCCGGAAGAAGGCCTTGCCGGCGGGCGCGCTGAGGGTGATGTAGAGATGCGTCCCGCCATCCTGGTACGGCTGGGTGACCTGGGTCCACGCCAACGCGGGGCCCGAGAGGGCGGGCGTGGACTCCAAGACCCAACCGTCAGCCGGCTTGGACCAGGCGACCGTCACGACGCCTGCGCGCAGCGAAATGCTGAGCGTGGGCACGCCGGGGGTGGGGGTGGTGCTGACCACGCTCCAGAACCCACCCTCGAGCGTAAAGGCGCCGCCGCTCAGCGTGGCGGTGTCCGCCTGGCCGATGCTCCCGCTCAGCGTATAGGGCCCGCCGGTGCTCGTGCCCCCACCGCCATCGAGGGTGAACCAATCCAACGAGAAGGATTGGGCGCGCAAGGCGAACGCACCGCCGAGCAGCAGCGCCGCCAGGAGCACAAATTGCAGACTGCAAATCCCTCCAGCCCCCGCCCTATGGCCTCCGGCTGTGGACCGTGGACTGTGGACTGTGGACTGTGGACTGTGGACCGTGGACTGTGGTTTCATAGACGCCTCCCGCTACTTGGCCAGCAGCTTGTTGACCAGCGCCTTGAGTTCCGTTACGTCGTTTTCCAGCGCCGCGTTTCGGGCCTTGAGCGACTCGATCTCGGTTTGCTGCTCTTTGACGCCCTCAGTCAGGACGGCGGTGAGTTTTTCGTAGGCCACGGCCTTATAGCCCTCGGCGTCGGTGTGGACGGCCTCAGGCACGACCTTCTCGACCTCCTGGGCGAGGAACCCCAGTTGGGTGCCCTCGTCGAAATTCCGGTCGGGGAATTCGTCGCGGCGCCAGTCGTAGGTCACCCCTTGGAGATGAGTGACTTTGTCGAGGGCATGAGCAACCGGCTGGACGTTCTTCTTCCAGCGGGCATCCGAGCCGGACCAGGCGCCGGTGCAGTAGGCGTTACCCCCGACATACAGCTTGTAACTGCCGGGACTGACAGTGGTGCCAACGGCCACTCCGCCATTGTAATAGGCGTGCAGCGTGTAATCGCCAATGTCCACGTCGCCCCCATTCCAGTTGAGGTAGCAGGGCTGCCCTGAGCTGGGCGAACTCCGCGCCTGGATGCTCGCGCCATCGAAGGTCAGGTAGGTCGAACCATGCGTGCCGTCCGGACCGATGTTGACCAAGCCATCATGGGATGCGTTTACGAACGAGCTGCCGGCGACCTGAAGGAGCGTGCCCGGCGTGCTGGTGCCCAAGCCCACGTTGCCGCCGGAGGTCTCGATCATCTTGCCTCCCGTGATCTTTCCGAGCGACGCCGAGTCGCTGGCGAGTTGGGCGTCGGTGATGGAATTGTTGGCAACGGTGGGTGCAGGCAAGCCGGTAAGGCCGGCGCCGTTGCCAACGAACGCCGTGGCGGTGACCGTCCCGTTCACGTCCAGCGCGGTGGCCGGGGTGGTTTTGCCAATGCCGACAGCGCCGCTGGGGGTCCAGGAGAGAGAGATTTTCTCGGTGCCGCCTTGCTCCGTCCCGAGTGCGCCACCGCTGTAGCCGAACAGGACGGGGCCGTCGACACTAGTACCGGCGAATGTCTTGCCGGCGCCGTACCAGCCTAAGCCGTGGTTCAAGTCGTTCCGCAGGTAAAGATCGTGACTCGAGTTGAGGAAGATGGCGTTCGGCCATACGTCGCCATTCGAGTCCAAGGTGACATTGCCTGCGGTGACCTTACCCAGGCTGGCAGGGTCACTCGCCAGTTGGGCGTCGGTGATGGAGTTGTTGGCAATGGTGGGTGCGGGCAGCCCCGTGAGACCGGCGCCATTGCCGACGAACGCCGTGGCCGTGACGGTCCCGTTCACGTCCAGCGCGCTGCCCGGGTTGGCTTTGCCGATGCCGACGTTGCCGCCGGTGAAATAACTGGCGCCGCCGGCTTGGATGGCTGCGGCAATATTGCCGCTGGAGTTGTAGAGCCACATAAAGCCACCACTCGAGTCGCCCAGGCGGCCCAGGTCCTGGGTATAAGTCGGCCCATTGCGCCAGGAGAACATCGTCCCGCTGGGCTGCCCCTGCACGGCCAATGGCCAATAGGGTGCCGTCGTGAAGACGCCGATGCCGGCGGTGGTCTGATTGAGCGAGGTGCCCGTGATTTTGCCAAGCGAGGAGGAGTCGTTGGCGAGCTGGGCGTCGGTGATGGAGTTGTTGGCAATGGTGGGCGCAGGCAAGCCGGTAAGGCCGGCGCCGTTGCCGACGAACGCCGTGGCGGTGACGGTCCCATTCACGTCCAAGGCGCTCAAGGGGCTGGTCTTGCCGATGCCGACAGCGCCGTTGGTCGTCCAACTCAGCGCGATAGTCTCCGTGCCGTATCGTTCGGTCCCCAGCGCGCCACCGCTGTAGCCGAACAAAACCGGGCCGTCCGGGGAGGCGCCCGCGAAGGTCTTGCCGGCCCCGAACCAGCCGACACCGTGGTTGTCGTCATTGCGCAGGAATAGGTTATGATTGTTGAGGAAGGTGTCGCCGTTGGAATCCGAGCTCATTCCCCCGGTCATCTTGCCCAGCGAGGCGGGGTCACTCGCCAGTTGGGCCGAGGTGATGGAGTTGTTGGCAATGGTGGGTGCAGGCAGCCCGGTGAGGCCGGCGCCGTTGCCAACGAACGCCGTGGCCGTGACGGTCCCGTTCACGTCCAGCGCGCTGCCCGGGTTGGCTTTGCCAATGCCGACGTTGCCGCCGGTGAAATAACTGGCGCCGCCGGCTTGGATGGCTGCGGCAATATTGCCGCTCGAGTTGTAGAGCCACATATAACCACCACTCGAGTCACCCAGGCGGCCCAGATCCTGGGTGTAAGTCGGCCCGTTGCGCCAGGAGAACATCGTGCCGCTGGGCTGCCCCTGCACGGCCAATGGCCAATAGGGTGCGGTCGTGAAGACGCCGATGCCGGCGGTGGTCTGATTGAGCGAGGTGCCCGTGATTTTGCCAAGCGAGGAGGAGTCGTTGGCGAGTTGGGCGTCGGTGATGGAATTGTTGGCAACGGTGGCCGCGGCCAAGCCCGTGAGGCCCGCGCCGTTGCCGACGAACGCCGTGGCGGTGACCGTCCCATGCACGTCGAGGGTCGAGGCGGGATTTTCCGTGCCGATACCGACGTTGCCCCTGTACATGGCGTGCAGTGTGCCGTCGCCAATGTCCACGTCGCCGCCATCCCAGTTGATGTAAAACGGCTGCGATGAGCTGGGCGAATTGCGGGCCTGGACGCTCGCGCCATCGAACGTCAGATAGCTCGCACCGTGGAAGCTGTCCGGGCCGACGTTGAACAAGCCGTCCGAGGATGTGGTCGAGTACGAGCTGCCGCTGATTTGGAGGAGTGTCCCCGGCGCGCTCGTGCCAATGCCCACGTTGCCGTTGGAGGTCTGGATCACGTTGTTTCCCGTGATTTTGCCAAGCGAGGCGGAATCTTTTGCGAGCTGGGCTGAGGTGATTGAGTCATTCGCGACGGTGCCAGCCGGTCCGGGCGGGCCTTGGGGCCCGGTGTTGCCGGTTGCGCCTGGTGGTCCGGCCGGACCGGTATCGCCCGCCAGGGCCAGCAACTGCCAGAAGGGGCTGGCCGGGAAAGGCTCGGTGCCATTTATTGTGTTGGTGGCCAGATAGGATGAACCCTCGTAAGCGACAGCGTCTCCCGCGGCATAAGTGGCCGAGTCGTTGAACGTCCCGCGCCAGTTCAGGCCCGGCGGCCCCTGGGGTCCCGCCGGGGTCATGGCATACAAGGCATAAGGCGTGGGCATCACCGACTGGCGCGGGGTCAGGTCCGTAAGACTGGCCGCGCCATTGGTCCCGACCGCGATGGCCAGCCAGCGGCCGTTGCCATCGAAGACGCTGCCGAAATCCAGCGTCACGGTGAAACTGCCGTCGGTGACCGTCAGGCCGGGCAGGCTGAGCGTCGAGCCCTGCTGCGTGCCGGCAGCCGGCTCGTCGAACAGGGCGAACCTGAAGTCATAAAGGCCATTGGCTGCATTGCCGTTTACGCTCAAGTGGCCTTGGTAGTCGAAAGCCGTACCCATGGGGGCAGCACGGCTCGAGAGGGTGAATAAGGCCAGGAGACCAATTCCCAGCCCGAGAGTTGAGGAGGTTATTTTTTTCATAGGCGTTCTCATCTTAATTCCTTCCTCCTGCGGACGATCTTGTAAAAATCTTTCAGATCCTGCAAAAAAGTCGCAAGAATCACCTCGGCGGAGCGGAATACTGTGAAGCGGACTTGGTTCTGCCCTATGAACGACGCTCGGCAGAGACAGACCAATGATGAGGTCCCGGACCTTTGCCCCACGCGGCGGAGTCTCCTGGGCCGGCTAAAGGATTGGAACGACCAGCAGAGCTGGCGCGAGTTTTTCGACACTTACTGGCGGCTCATCTACAATGTCGCCATCAAATCCGGCCTCACGGAGGCCGAGGCCCAAGACGTGGTGCAGGAGACGGTGCTGCGAGTGGCCAAGAAGATGAGGCGCGGCTTCCAGTATGACCCGGCGCAGGGCTCCTTCAAAGGCTGGCTGCTCCAACTCACCGGTTGGCAGATTGCCAATCAGTTCAAGAAACGTCTCAAGGCTTCCTCCACGCCGCCCTTGTCCGCCGACGCCACGCGCACCGCCACGGAGGAGCGCATTCCGGATCCCAAGGCCGGCTCGGCCTTGGAGCGGCTGTGGGAGGCGGAGTGGCACGACCACCTCCTGGCCGCAGCCATGGAACGAGTGCGTCGCAAGGCGAAGCCACTTCAGTTCCAGGCCTTCCAAATGAGCGCGATGCAGCAAAAGGCGGTGTCCCAAATCGCGCGCTTCCTTGGCATTACCGCCGCACAGGTCTATTGGGCCAAACACGCTGTGGCGCGCATGCTCCAGAAGGAGGTCCGGCATCTTCAGAATGGGCGGTGCTCAGAAAATGATTGACATCCCGGGATAAGCCGTCAGGATCGAGCGCAAGTTCAACGGCTCTTGACCAGAATCGGATTGCCGCCCTATGAACGGTCGATCCCCAGATGAGCAACTCGGGAGATGTGCATCCCGGTCCCGACCGCCGGTTGTGGCCGAGCACGAAATGCTGCGCTCCATTGGCCGCGGCAGCTACGGAGAGGTGTGGCTGGCGCGGTGCGCGCTGGGGCTCTTCAGGGCGGTCAAGGTGGTCCGGCTCCAGGATTTTGGCGACCGGCATCCCTTTGAGAGGGAATTCGCGGGCATCCTCCGCTTTGAGCCGCTCTCACGCTCGCACGACGGCTTCGTGGATCTCCTCCAGGTCGGGCGCGCCGAGGATGGCGCCTCCTTCTACTGCGTGATGGAGCTTGCCGACGATGTCAGTGGCCCAATGGGCGCCCTGCCGGGGAAATCCGGCGATCAGCCGAAACGAGCCGCCCAGGGTGCCCTGGCACCCAACCTCCGAGATCCGGCCACTTACGCTCCGAAAAGCCTCAAGAGCGAGATCGATCGGCGAGGGTCTCTGCCAGTGAGCGAGTGTGTGGAATTGGGCGTCAACCTCAGCAAGGCCTTGGCGGTCCTGCACCAGCATCATCTGGTGCATCGGGACATAAAACCGTCTAATATCCTCTTTGTTGCCGGGGTGCCCAAACTCGCGGATATCGGCCTGGTTGTAGAGGCGGGCGATTCGGCTTCCTATGTGGGCACGGACGGCTATATTCCTCCCGAGCGGCCCGGCACCGCTCAAGCGGACATCTTCGCGCTGGGCAAGGTGCTCTACGAGGCGAGCACCGGCATGGACCGCCTCGCCTTCCCTGAGTTGCCGAAGAAGCTGCCGCCTGGCTCGACGGAGACGGAGTTGGCCGAACTCAATGCCGTCGTTCTCAGGGCTTGCGACCCTGAACCGCGACGGCGTTACCAGACCGCCGAGGAGCTTCAGAAGGAGTTAGCCCTGTTGCAAGGTGGACTGTCCGTCCGGCGCCGCCGGACCCGACCGGCGCGCCTCCTGCGCTTGGCGCTGGGAGCGGCGGCAACCTTGGCTCTGGTGCTGGCGGCGGTGCTCTGGGTGCCCCGCGTTTCCCGTTTTCCAGCCTCTTCGCCCGCCAGTCCTGCCGCCAGGCCGGTCCACCCCCCGCAGCCCATCGATTTGAGCCGCTTCTTCAACGTGCGCCTCGATCAGGACTGGCTTGGCGACTTTCCGGACAACAACCTGGCCGCGCTGCCAAGAGGCACCCGGATCCTCGCTGGCGTTCCCTTCCGCATCGAGGGATTCATCCAACTGGCCGGGGCATACGTGGCGCAACGAAAGCAGTTTCCCTACTCTGTCGAAGCGATCCCCGTCGGCCGCCGCTGCCGGCGCTTGCATTTTCTGCACGGCACCGTCTGGGTCGTTCATAAAGGCCAGTGCATTGCGCAATACCATGTGACCTACGCTGATGGCCGGGACTTGATGATTCCCGTCGAATATGGAAAACATCTGCGCGACTGGTGGAGCAGCTCCCAAGAGGCCCCCGGCAATTCTAACCTCGCCGCGGGTGTCGAGGTGGCCTGGGCCGGTACGAATGCCTCGGTGGCGTGGCTCAAGGCGGGCTCGCATCCGCTGCAGATCTTCAGGATGACTTGGGAGAATCCTCGGCCCGGCACCCCTATCGCGAGCCTCGACTTTGTGAGTTGCTACACCGCCTCCAGCCCGTTCCTCATCGCCATCACCTCGGAGTGAGTTCGGAGGGTTAGTCTCCATCCGGGATACGCCGTTCTGGAGCGCCGGTCCATTTCTTTCTGGATTGGGCCAATGCAAAGCCGCCGAAAACCTGGCTCAACCCGAGTTCACAGGATTTGGTCAATGCTGGAAGCGATACCCCTCACCACGCGCTGTCAGTATATGCTTGGGGGATTGAGGTTGCTCCTCCAGTTTTTGCCGCAACCATGCGATATGGACATCCACCGTGCGCTCGGTGATGAACGGTTGTTCGCTCCAAACTTGATGGAGAATCTGCTCGCGGGTCAGCACCTGGCCCCGATGGTTGATGAGCAACCGCAGTAGTTCCGCTTCCTTGGCGGCAAGGCTGACAGGCATGCCGCCTTTGGTAAACACCATTCTATCGAAGTCCGCCGTCACGTTGCCAAATTGGAAGTGGAGCACCGGGGTCAATTGTTCCTTGTGAACACGACGTAACAGCGCTGCCACCCGGGCCAGCAGTTCGTCTGGATCGAACGGTTTGACGAGATAATCATCCGCACCCGTCCGCAGCCCGTGGACGCGGTCCGGAATCTGGCCCTTGGCGGTGAGCATGAGAATCGCGCCGTCGAAGCCGCGCTCGCGGCTGGCGTGGCAAAGGTCAAAGCCGTTCAGTCCCGGCAGCATCACATCCAGAATGAGCAGGTCGAACTTCGCCTCCATCGCCTGGCGCAGCCCGCTCTTGCCATCGGACGCGGTTTCCACCGAATGGCCTTCGGCGCGCAGCAGGTCAGACACGACCAGGGCCACGCCAGCTTCGTCTTCGACCAGGAGGATGCGGGCTTTCATGCTGACTTTCTGGTCTTGTTTGCGGGCAGCCGCACGGTGAACGTGGCGCCTTGTCCGGGCTGGCTGCGAACCAAGACGGCGCCGCCGTGGGCCTCCACAATTTCCTTCACGAGGCTCAGGCCCAGCCCACTGCCGCGGATTTGCTTTTCCTGCGCCGCCGCGCCGCGCACGAAAGGTTTGAAGATTTCCGCCTGTTCGTTCTCAGGAATTCCCGGCCCGCGATCCGCCACGCGCACTTCGAGCATCGGCTCAGCTCCATTCACCGCAGTCGCGGTAATGCCAATCCAGCCACCCGTCCCGCCGTGGCGCGCAGCGTTGGTGAGCAGGTTTTGAAACACGCGCCGCAGTGCCGCCGCATCGCCGGACACCTCCGGCAAAGCCGTCGGAATGGAGAGTTCGACAGCGCAGCCGGCGATTTCCGCGTCGCGTTTGGTGGCGGCTAAGGCCTCCTGCAACACTCCCGCGAGCTCGACGGGGTTCCGCGCAAGCGCAATCCGGTTCTTTCGCGCGCCGGCCAGTTCGAGGAGTTGCTCGATCATCTCCGTGAGCTGCTCGGTATGCTGGATGATCAGGCCCGAGTATTGCTCGAGCTGGGCGCGCTGCTGAACGACGCCGCGTTTGATATTGTGGGCCGCGCCGCGAATGACCGTGAGCGGAGTGCGCAGTTCGTGCGAAACGTTGGCCACAAAGTTCATCTGCGCCTGGGCAAGCTGCCGCGAGCGCCGGGTGTGGACCACGAGCGCGACTCCCGCCGCGAGGATCAAGCCGTTCACCAGCACTGCCACAGCGAAGTTGCGTCGGCGCGACGCGGACACGGCGGCTTCCAGCGCGCCGGGGCGCGGACGCGCTTCGAGGACCCACAGGTTCCACTCCGGCGCTCCGCGGCCCTCGGGGCCGGGCGGAGCGTCTGGCGGGCGCTGGCGGGGACTCTCCGCAGTCTTGCCCTGGCGATGGAACCTGATGGAATAGGGTGTCTCGCCTTGCTCCGCCGCGTTGGGGCGCGAGGAATACAGCACCATTTCCGGCGTCGCCACGGTCTTTACCACGACGTCGTAGAGTGACTTCTCGCCGAGGCCCAGATGCGTCCGCACCAACTCCGGCAGCCAGACCTTGCGCACGTAATCGAGATCCAGTTCGAGGACGAGCCACTCGCTAATGCCCGCTCCGCCGCCGAACACCGGGAACTCCAATAGTGCTCCGCTGCGATCGACGAACGGAGCCGCGCCGCCAGACGTCGTGCGCTTGCGGTCGAGGTTGTCTTTCAACACGGCCCAGTGCGACGGCCATTCCATCGGCACGAACTTCTCCGCCTGTAGATCAAGCGCGTGGAGTTCGAGACCCTCCCGCGCGGGCACGACGACGGCGATGCGGGTGAAGAGCGGGCGCGGGCTGGCGGCCTTCCAATCCCGCAGGCGCGCCACGTGCGCGGCTTCCCGGCCTCGCGTGTCCAGTTCCGAAAGCCCCGGCAGCAGCGCGCGGCAACTTTCGGCGAGTTCGGAGTCGAACTCGCGGACAAGCGACTGCGCCTGTTCGCTCAGCGCGCCGCGCAGGCGGGTCACTTCCGCGCGGCTGACCTCGCCCGTCCAATGATACTGCAAGAGCGTGAGCATCCCGCAGAGGACAAAAAGGAACATGACCAGCCCCCATTCGATAAAGGGTTGTTGCGAGCGGACGTTCATGACTGGCCGCCGTTCATTGCGCGGCCAATCATAGCCGGTTTCACGCGCCGGGGTCAACGGAACCGGCGGTTTCTTAACACTCCTTAACATGACTTTGAACCGCGGCCGGAGTTAAGGTGAGGACATGAAAAAAGTAATGACCGCAGGTTTACCTTTGGAGACCACTGTTATGATAAGAAATGCATTCTCAATGGGAGCAGTGCTGCTGGTTCTCGCAGCGACATGCTCGTGGGGACAGTCGGAGCGTCCTCCCGGGTCGGCGGCCCAGGCAGCCCAGGGCCCTCCTGGTAGTGGCCCTGGCGGTCCTCCGGGTGGCGGTCCCGGCGTGGGCGGCATGCCGCAGCTTACGCAGCAACAGCAGGCAGCCATCCAGGCCTTCAACAAAGCCAACGCGCCGCTGGCTCAGGCCGTCAACGAAGCGCGCAACGCCTTGAACGCAGCGATCTACACCGACAAACCCGATGCCGCAGACATTAGGGCGAAGGCTGGAAAATTAGAGGCCGCCGAACTGGCACTCGCCCAGGCGCGAGCCGAGGGATTCGCCAAGCTCCAGGCATCGCCGAATAAGCTGAACCTGCCTTTACAGCAGATCATCATGTTGCTCGGAGGCTCGGGGAGGAGATTTGGCGGCCCGGGCGGTTTCGGTGGAGGCCCAGGTGGGCCGCCTCCCGGTCCACCGCCCGATGGGGGATTCGGTGGCCCGCCGGCTGACAACGGAGGTGGTCCCCCTGACATGCCGCCCGGAGGCGGCGGTCCTGGTGGTCCCGGCGGTCCTGGTGGTCCCGGCGGTCCTGGTGGTCCCGGCGGTCCTGGTGGTTCGCAAGCGGCGGGCAAGCTGAGCGGCGCGTTCACCGTGGACGGCACCGCGCAAACCATCGCGGACAAAACGCTGAGCTCCGACGCCACCGATCAGTCCGGTGTTTATGTGCTCAATGGCGGCAATCTTGTCATGTCAAACGTGACCCTCACGACCACTGGCAACACCTCCTCGCAGGAGAACAGCAGTTTCCTTGGCCAGAACGCCGGTGTGCTCGTGACCAAAAACAGCCGCGTTGCTATTTACGGCGGCAGCATCGGCACCACCGGCGGTGGCGCCAATGGCCTGTTCGCCTATGGAGCGGGCGCGTTCGCTTCGATGAACGGCGGTTCGATAACCGCAACCGGAGAGGGTGGGCATGGCGTGATGGCCAGCGGTGGCGGCTCGCTCGCCATCACGAACGTCGACATGATCACTGAGCGCATTCACGGCGGCGTGGTCGCCACAGACCGGGGTGGCGGGACGATTTGGGTTTCGGGTGGCAAAATTACCTCCCACGGCGCCGACTCTCCGGGGATCTACTCCACCGGCGACATCCGGGCAGAAAACGCCACGTTCGTGGCGACCGGTTCCGAAGGCGCCGTGATTGAAGGCCGTAATGCCATCGCTTTGAAGAATTGCGACATGTCCGGCGCGTTGAAATGCGGTGTGATGATTTACCAAAGTTTTTCGGGCGATGCCGAAGGCCAGGAAGGAAGTTTCAGCATGGACGGCGGCTCACTTTCCGCGGTGCAGGGACCCTTGTTCTTTGTGAACAACACGCGAGGCATGATTCATCTGAAGGACGTGAAGCTGTCTGCCGCCTCGGGCGTGCTGGTGAATGCTGCCGCGTCGCGCTGGGGACAGAGCGGTTCCAACGGCGGTCATGTCGAATTGACGGGCGAGAACCAGAAGCTGGCGGGCGACATTAACGTGGACAAAGTAAGTTCCGCCGCCGTGGCATTGAAGAATCATTCCATGCTCAGCGGCGCGGTCCATAGCGCCGCGCTGGCCTTGGACGGCAGCAGCGAATGGAGAGTTACGGCCGACTCCATGCTCACCGGCCTGACGGACGCAGACTGTGTTTCCGGCGATACGATTACCAACATCCACGGCAACGGTCACACGGTGCGTTACAAAACGGACTTGGCCGCGAATCAATGGCTTGGCGGAAAAACCTGGAAACTGGCTGACGGTGGCACGCTGGCACCGGAATGAAAAGGAGTTATGGTGTCTTGGTTCGAGGGTAGCGCTGGATCAGCGCCCAGGCCGCCCGGTCGCAAGCCCGCTCGCCACTTTCCTCAGCGGCATTGCAGACTGCGAACACCGCGAAGTCGACGTCCGGGGCGATAGTTAGGCACGCAAACCAGCGACCGTTACTCCCAGCGTGGTAGAGCCAGCGTCCCTTGGCCCAGTCCCTGGCGGACACTCCCCACCCCAGCGCCGTGCCGTCCGCATTCGGCGTGTGCAGCTTGCGGAAGCTCCTTACGGACACCAAGCCGGGCTTGCCGAGTTCACCGGACAGATGCGCGCTGGCGAACCGAGCTACGTCTTGCAGCGAGGCGTGCGCTCGGCCGTTCGGGTCGAACGAGGGCGGGTTGTCGGCGAACCGATCGCCGGGATCGAGCGCGCGCCAGGTTGTACCGGACGCTTCCCCGGCGGACCAGTGCCCCCAGGGTTGCTCCCGTTTGCCGGGAGCCCCGGGTGGCCCAAAACCTGTCGATCTCATTCCGAGCGGGATGAGCAACTCGTCTTCGAAGAGCTTCTTGAAGCTTTTCCGGGCGGCTTTCTCCAGCATCAGCCCGGCAATGAAAACCCCAGCGTTGGAGTATTCACTTTTCCCCCTGGGACCGACCGGCGGCAACGCCAGGACGGCCTTGGCCCCTTTGAGTCGGTTCTCGGTGGGGGAAAGCTCCGGATCATAATCCTGGAGAATCCATGTGGGCATGCCTTTGGGCAAAAGCCTCTGGGCCGTTTCGGAGTTCTGGGATTCCATGGGCACATCCCTTGGCAGACCGCTTTCGTGCCGCAGCAGTTGGGCCAGGGTGACCTTCCGATACTCCTCCCGCAGGCCGTCGGCCAATTCGGGCACCGCCTGGGCGATCGTGGTATCCCAGGTAATGCAACCCTCCTCGACCAGTCGTGCGGCCACGGTGGCCGTCATGGGCTTGGTGATGGAACCCAGGTGCCATTGGTCATTGGTGGTCACCCGGTCCCGGAAACCGACCGCGCGCAAGCCGGTGGCCGCCAACTCGACAGTGCCGGTCGAAGTCATGGAGACCGCTGCCAGTGCCGGCAGGCTGTGCCCCCGCCGTATGCGCTCAAGGACCTCTGAAAGCTGGCCGTCACGGGCAACGCCAAAGCGGAAGTCCGCCGGGAAATCCCACGGTTCCGCTGCCGTGCCTGTCAGGGCCACCAGGAAAACGCCTGCGATGAAATGAGCCGCCGTACGCCTCATAATATAGGGTCGTGAATGCGGACTCCTGGAGCGTAAGTCAACTTCAATCCGGTGTCCACAATCGCTGGCGACTCGCCTGCTTCTCTTGTCCTTCCCGGTCTCGCCGGCTGGTGCCAATGTGCCTCGGAGCGACACCTTCGCCGGGGGAAACGGCATCGGCCCTTTCTTAACACTCCTTAACATGACTTTGAACCGCGACCGGACTTAAGGTGAGGGCGTGAAAGAACTGCTCACTGAACTCGTTTCCGACCCACGGGGAAAGCCGACGATTACGTTAGACCCAGGTTTCGCCGGAGATGGGAGTTGGACGATGTCGCAGTCTGACAGGCAGGCAGGAATAGCCGGCGCGAGGGCGGTTACTGTTGGAGGCCAGCGTTATGACGAAGAATCAATTCTCAATAATAGCAATGTTGTTGGTCCTGACGTGGACATGGTCATCGTGGGGACGGGGCGAGGGCCCTCCCGGGTCTGAGGCCCAACCACCCCAAGGTCCTCTGAGTGGTGGCCCTCCTGGGGGTGGTCCTGGCATGGGCGGTATGCCACAGCTTACGCAGCAGCAGCAGGCAGCCATCCAGGCCATGAACCAAGCCAGTGCTCCGCAGGATCAGGCGGTGACGGAGGCCCGAAACGCCCTGAATGCGGCCATCTACACCGAGAAACCCGACGCGGGGGACATTGAGGCGAAGGCTGACAAACTAGCCGCCGCCGAATTGGCACGAGCCCTGGCGCGTGCCGAGGCGTTCGCCAAACTCCAAGCCTCGCCCAACAAGCTCAACCTCCCGGCTCAGTCGCTCATGATACTCATGAATATGGGCGGCCGCGGCGGGCCAGGAGGGTTCGGCGGTACCGGCTTCCCTCCCGGTGGCCCCGGCGGTCCGGACGGCAACAAGGCACCTCCCGCCGAGGGCGGCTTTGAAACATCGTTTGTAAGCCCATTATTCGGCGACAACATGGTTCTCCAGCGCGGAAAACCCAACACCATTTGGGGCTGGGCCAAGCCAGGGGAGGAAATCCGCGTCAGAATCGCGCAGAACACGGTAAAGACGATGAGTAAGGACGATGGTCGTTGGTCAGTTGTGATCCAGCCTCCCGCGCCGGGTGGTCCATACACTGTTATCATCGACGGGCCCCAACACGTCGAATTCCACGAAGTGCTCGTGGGAGATGTGTGGTTGTGCGGCGGGCAGTCCAATATGGAAATGGGACTGGGCCAGGCCCGAAACGGGAACGAGGAAGTCAAAGCCGCGGACCACCCCAGAATCCGTTTGTTCGTTGTGAAGCAGACTGCTCGCAAGCCAGCGGCGGTTCCGCAAGGCTCATGGAAGATCTGCTCGCCACAAAATGTGGGCGAGGGATGGAGCGGTTTCTCAGCGGTGGCTTACTTCTTTGGGCGCCGTTTGCAGCAGGACCTGGATGTGCCCATTGGGTTGGTCGAGGATTGCGTCGGGGGCACGCCGGCTGAAGCATGGACGAGCGCACAGACCCTCCGCTCGCTCGGGATGAGTGATACCGGAGGCGGGCCAAACACGCCCTCCGTCCTCTACAACGGCATGATTGCTCCCGTCGCGCCCTTGGCCATCAGCGGCGCGATCTGGTACCAGGGCGAATCCAACACCGATCGTGCGGCGCAGTATCGCAAGCTATTATCGGCGATGATTTCAGACTGGCGCAGAGCTTTCGGCCAAGGAGATTTTCCGTTCTATATCGTAAGCCTCGCGGCTCACAAGCAACACAAGGACGCCCCCGGCGATGATTCGTGGGCGGAGTTGCGCGCAGCGCAGGATTTCGTCGCGAACACTGTCACGAACTCGGGATTGGCCGTTGCGATCGATGTCGGGGATGCGAGGGACGTCCATCCAAAAGACAAAAAGGAAGTAAGCGAACGCCTCGCCCTCATCGCCCTGGCGAAGTATTACGGCAAAAACATCCCGTATTCCGGTCCGCGCTTCGCTTCGGCGGAGAAAATCTCCGGCGCTCTGAAACTCTCGTTCACTCGCACGGATGGCGGCCTGGTGGTCAAAGGCGACAAGCTGGAAGAATTCTCGATTTGCGGCGAGGACTGCAAATGGCACTGGGCCGATGCGAAGGTTGTGGGCGACACCGTTGTGGTTTCCTCATCCGAGGTGCCCAACCCGCTGGCGGCGCGCTACGCCTGGCAAGCGAACCCCATAGCCACGCTCTTCAACGGCGCAGGTCTGCCCGCCATCCCTTTCCGCACCGATGATCTCGGCGGCACGAACGACAACCAGAAACTGGCAGGTAAACAATGAAAAACACATTATCCACTCGGCCTGGCTTACTCGCATTTTCAGTCCTATTGGCTTTTGCACTTCCACTTGGCAAAGCTTATGCCAATGCGGAGGAGACAAACACAGTCGTAAGTCATGGAAAGCGCTACGCATCAAAACCGACGTTCAAAGGAGCTCCAACCAGTTACACCCGCCGCGGCAACGACGCATTCAGCGTGGGCTATTATGTTCATGACGGCGCGATCGTTAAACGCAACTCACTGCTCGCCGATGAAGACGGCCCGGTTGCCAAGCTCGACCTCGATGTGGTCGCCACCGGCGAAGGTTTTAGCTCCGTAATCGCGACCGGCAAAGGGACCGATCTCATCCTGGCCGGTTCCATATCGGCGTCGGACGGCGGCGAAGGCAAAAACGCCTCTGACTTTTCCGGCCTTGGGGCGCAGATCCTTGCTTCCGATTACGCGAAGGTGAAAGTGGACTCCATGAAGATCCATACCAAAGGCTTTTTGCGTGCCGCTTTCGTCTCCGACAATCATGGCCAAATTTATGTTAAGGACACAACCGTCACGGCACTGGGAGCAAACCCCCTGACCCAGGCCTACAAGGGCTATGTGAACAGCGCAGATCAAAATGTCATGATTTCACCCCCATGGGTCCTGGGCATCCAGGGCGGCGTGCGTCCGGGCAATATGCTGGGCGACCATTCAACGCTGACGGTCGTCGACTCGACGATCACTTCCGGAGGTTGGGCGGTCCTGTCCACGGACGCCGGCACCAGTCCCATGATGAACGTGGTGGACACCACCCTGGAGATCCTGCCGGAATCCCAAGGCGGTATGTCTTCGGGCAAGTTCTCCTACAGCAGCAAGTACGGCTCAGGCTACGGCACGTATCTCACCGGCAACGCCAGCGAAAACTTCTATGGCGTGACCTTCAAGGGCCTTACTTATGCCGGCATCTACACGGGCGGCGAGGGGACCTACAGGTCTTCGAAGGGCACAATCCAACTCAAGGACGCGGAGGGCAGGGCCTTGGAGCCCGTCGCGGGAAAAGGCCGGCCTAACGTCATCGATGCCGTTTGGGGTTTCATGAATCATGGCAGCGCCACGGTCAACGTCCTCGACGGCACGGTTGTCAATACCGAGGAGGCCGTGTTTCTAAGCAAAGCCGGCGGCGCTAGTTTCATAGTGGACAACGCGGTCCTGAATCCAGCATCCGGGATCATCCTGCAGATGATCGACAATGACGACCGCACAGTCGGGGGAAGCATGAACGCTTTCAACACCGAGTTCAAAGAGGCAACAGGCTGGCCGTCTGGAAACGGCAATGTGACCAAGAAAGGCGCAGCAAGCGCAGGCGGCCGTGGCGGTCCTCCCGGAGGTGGGCCTCCAAGCGGCGGTCATCCAGGCGGCGGTCCCGGCATTGGCGGCATGCCACAGCTTACACAGGAGCAGCAGACAGCCATCGAGGCCATGAAAGAGACCAGTGCGCCGCTGGCTCAGGTTGCTAACGAAGCGCGCAATGCCCTGAACGCAGCGATCTTCACCGACCAACCCGATACCGCGGACATTAACGCCAAGGTCAGACAGTTAGCTACCGCGGAACTGGCGCTCGCCCAGGCGCGAGCGGAAGCATTCGCCAAGCTCCAGGCGTCCCCGAATAAGCTGAAGCTGCCTTCACCGCAGATCATTATGGTGGTCGGAGGTTCGGGCGTGAGAATGGGCGGCCCGGATGGTTTCGGCAGTGGTCCGGGTGGGCCTGGCGGGCCACCTCCCGGTCCCCCGCCTGGCGGGCAGTTTGGTGGCCCACCACCCGAAAACGGCGGGGGTCCGCCCGAGATGCCGCCTGGGGGCGGCGGTCCTGGCGGCCCCGGTGGCCCCGGTGGCAGCAGCGCTGTTAAGCTGTTACTCACAAACGGCAGCTATAAAGGCAATGTGTTCAACGGCTGCGGCTATTACAACCAGAGCGGTAACCCGCTGGAAGTCACGATAGGAAAAGCTGCAACGCTTGACGGCGCGATTTCTTTGACCGAGACCAGACATATCGATGAGACCGGCAACCAGAACACACACTTCACGATCAACGAGTATTACTATCTTGGGCACGTGGCCAACAGGAACTACCGAAACGGCACAAGCACCGTCGAAGTGAGCCTCAAAGACGGCGGGAAATGGACCGTTACGGGCGAGAGTCTGATCAGCAAGCTCGTTGTCGAAAGCGGTACTGTCGAAGGCGCCAATGGCGCCAAGGTAGTTATGAAGGTCGACGGAAAGGAAACGGCCATTAAAAATGGTGAGACCTACAGCGGGAACATCGTTGTCTTGCCAGTTAAATCCGATTACTCCGCGGCAAAGACGCGGAATGAGTGAGCTGGAACAGCCACCTCGAATGACGTGCCACCGCCGCCGCCAACTCCGCCGCGACCGCCCCGGCCACCGCGGTCCTCGGACCCGGCGAGGGTCTGGTCGGTCAACAGATCCCGAAGGCGGTTGGCGCGGACAACCGAGACGCGCGCGCTCACGGGCTGGGGCCGGAAGTTCTGGACGATAAACGTGCGGTTGTCGTAGGCAAAGAGGCTGACGTGATCCGGGGCGTCGAGGCTGACAAACACGTCGTGGCCCAGGAGCGCGCGGATCTGATTGAGGACACTCCGGGGCAGGCGGTAGAGGTCGGCGAAATCATCGGGGATGGCCAATACGCAGAACGTGCCTTGGCCGTAAGCGGACGAGACGGCCATGGGATAGCCGGATAGAGCGGTGTTGAAGTTGATGGAAAGCCGGTTGTCGTTCTCGAAGCGGCGGATTTGGGGAAGG
>Ga0181524_10002671_pt1 | contig 18043 bp, 12 predicted proteins | sample PEATcosm2014_Bin_34_FD_119761 | JGI IMG/M metagenome (GOLD analysis project Ga0181524, IMG submission 119761) | Peatland microbial communities from MTU Mesocosm Facility, Houghton, MI, USA - PEATcosm2014_Bin05_60_metaG | ecosystem: Environmental > Terrestrial > Soil > Wetlands > Peat | place...
GGCGGTGGCGCTCCGCCACCCACCAGCAACACCGGAATGCCGTCAAAGGCGTCGCTCCAGCCCGTGGCCCCGGGCTGGCAATAGGCCGTCGCATTATTGTCGCTCTGAAAGACCGAGCACCCCGCCTGGGCAGGCGCGTTTCCCAGGAACATGACGTTGGTGAGCCGGGTGCAGCTCGCGAATGCGCTCGACCCGATGCTGGACACGTTGCCGGGAATGACGATGTTCGTTAGCGCCGTCGAGCCGAAGGCCCCGGACTCGATGCTCACCAGGCTTTGCGGCAGGCTTATGCTCGCCAAACCTCCGCAGCTCTCAAACGCGTTCGCTTGCACGTTGGTAACGCCCTCGGGAATCGTCACCCCGGTCAGGTACGCGTCCCCGCTAAACGCCCCATTGCCGATGCTGGTCACCGGCAGACTGTTGATCGTGGCCGGGATCGTCACCGTGCCGCCAAGACCGTTGTAGCTCGTGATGGTCAGGGCGCCGCCGTTGGTCGAGCACTGAAAATCGGCGGCGGACGGCGGTGGCGCTCCGCCACCCACCAGCAACACCGGAATGCCGTCAAAGGCGTCGCTCCAGCCCGTGGCCCCGGGCTGGCAATAGGCCGTCGCATTGTTGTCGCCCTGAAAGACCGAAGACCCGGCTTGGGCAGGCGCGTTCCCCATGAAGGTGATGCTGGTGAGCCCGTTGCAGCTATAGAATGCGTCCGAATCAATCTCGACCACGTTGCCGGGAATAACGATGTTCGTCAACGGCGTCCAGCCGAAGGCAAAGGACCCGATGCTCACCAGGCTTTGCGGCAGGCTCACGTTCGCCAGGGGCCAGGAGCCCGAAAACGCGTGCTCTTGCACGTTGGTAACGCCCTCGGGAATCGTCACGCCGGTCAGGCGCGCGTACCCGCTAAACGCCCCATTCCCGATGCTGGTCACCGGCAGGCCGTTGATCGTGGCCGGGATCGTCACCGCACCGCCAAGACCATTGTAGCCGGTGATGGTCAGGGCGCCATCGTTGGTCGTGCAGATGAAATCACAGCCGGAGTGCGGCGGCGCTCCACCCCCCACCAGCAAGACCGGGATCCCATCGAATCCATCGCTCCAGCCCGCGGCCCCGGGCTGGCAATAGGCCGTCGCACTGTTGTCGTTCTGGAAGACCGAAAACCCGACTTGGGCGGGCGCGTTCCCCATGAAGGTGACCTTGGTGAGCGATTTGCAGCTCAAGAACGCGCTCGGGCCGATGGCGACCACGTTGCCGGGAATGACGATCTTCGTCAGCGCCGCCCCGCTGAAGGCCTCGGACTCGATGCTCACCAGGCTTTGCGGCAGGCTTATGCTCGCCAGGTTCCCGCAGCCCGAAAAGGCGAACCCTTGCACGTCGGTAACGCCCTCTGGAATCGTCACCCCGGTCAGGCTCCCGCACCCGTAAAACGCCATATTCCCGATGCTGGTCACCGGCAGGCCGTTGATCGTGGCCGGGATCGTCACGGCGCCGCCAGAACCGCTGTAGCCGGTGATGGTCAGGGCGCCCCCATTGGTCGCGTACTGGAAATCGGAGGCGGACTGTGCCATCCCGGCCGCCGGTGCCCAGGCCAGGACCAGACTAAGGATGGCTTTGATCACTGCCGCACCCCAAGACGTGAGCGGCCCCGCGCGCCCGGGGGATTTCAACAGGCTGCCAGTCCGAGCACTTCGCGCTTCCTGGGGTTCTCTCATTAGCACCGTGGCTTCAGCCCGGTGAAATCGGGCGGTCCGGACGCCGAGCCGTTTCAACGGCTCCTCGCCACGCTCGCCAAACTCTTGAAACAGTTGCCGGGTCTCCAGCGCCTCCATGCACCGGGCTGAAGCCGCGGTCCTAATGAGAGGCCTGGCAGGGCATAACATTAACGCGCTCAATCCAGCATGTTGTTCGCTCGTGCCAACAGGTCCTTCAGTAGCCGACGAACCGGGACCTACTGGCGGCATTTTCCTGTCCAAAAAGCGCGGCGTCAAGATTTATTTCGGCTCCGCAGGCCGAGTCGAGTCCCACTCGCTCGTCCCATAGTTCCTAACAGCAGAACTTAACAATAGTGGCGCTGGCTGGTTCAGTTTATTGAATGATCCGGGCTCGATAGAAGGCGCGAGCGCGGTTGGCGGGCAACGCATCGGAGAGGCTCACAGAACCGCCCGGGCCAATCGTATTGGTCAGCACCGAGGTCCAGTTCACCAGTCATGGAATAGCCTCGCTTTTGGGTTTTGCCGGTTGCAGGGCAATGTCCAGAATGCTATCTTTTTCGTCCGCAAGCTCATTGTCAACGAGTTTTGTCCGATGGACGCCAATATACGGTCCAAGCGCGCGAAGCATCTGCTGCCTCTGCTGGCTGCGGCGGTGGTCGCGGGCGGGATGGTTCTGTATCTCACGCCGCGACGGGCGGCGCACTCGCCGCCAACGCCCCGGCAACCAGTTGTTCCAGCCGGGGCCTTGTCTGCGCCGTTCCGCGACGTTCTTTCCGCGGCCAACGCGCCGGACCGCCATCAGGCTATCCAGAGGTTCCAACAGTGGCTTTCCTCGCTCCCAAAGGACCAGGCCGCGCGCGCGATTCGCCAAATCCTCGCCTCCCGCCAGGATGCGCGGACTGGCCAGGGCTTTCAACTCAACGCCGATGGTTCTTTGCGCCAGGCGCCGACCTTGCGCACGCTCCTGCTCGATATGCTGGGCAAATTGGACCCCGCCCAGGCGGCCGCCGCCGCCAAGGAGATTCTGCAACAGAAAGATTCGGCGGATGAATGGGCCGTCGCCCTTGCGCTCTATGCGCGCGTCAATAACACGGACGACGCCGTCTCTTTTCTCAAGCAAAAGGCCGAAGAAATGGCCGGTTACCGGCCCTGGCAGGAGAACCCGTCGGCGGGGTATCTCGAGGCGTTCGACGTTTTTGTCTATACCGGGGACACGGATTTCGTTCCCGAATTGTCGCGATTTGCCTGCAACACGGAGAATCCCGCCCTGGCTCATGCCGCGTTTTTGACCTTGGATCGATTGGCCCAGAACGATCCCAGGGACACCCTGGCAGCCCTCAACGACGACCCCGCCTTGCTCATTGGACGGGACGCGACAAAGGGGGGCCTTTTTGCCCGAGCGGACGTCCGCGACCCCGAGCAAAGGGCCCTGCTGGCGGATTACTTGCTTTCGCCCGACCGGTCGCTGCCGGAACTGGAAGCCTTCGCCGGGTTGTTTCCCAACGAGAATTTCATGATCTCCGCCAATTTGCTCACCCCATGCCCGACGCTCTCGAACGCGGAATTGTTGAGCCGTTGCCAGGCGGCGCAACAAACCGTGGGCCAATGGCTCCAAGACAGCCAGTTCGCTAGCATAAGGCCCCAATTGCAGCAAATACAAGGGCGATTGGGCCGCATCCTGAATGGAACCGGGCACTGAGGTCCAGGGCTTAGGCGGCGGAAATAAATAAAGGTAGCAAGAAGCCGCCGGGCTTTTGCCACCCAGCGAGGCGTGAACGAGGCGCATATCCCGGATCTGTAACGAGTGAACAACGAAGCTGGGCGGCAAAAGAACAAGGCAGGTTGCTACCTTTATTTATTTCCGCCGCCTTAACGCAACTCAACCTTTTGCGGGAACCCGGGGCACAACTCCGAGGCGCGCGAGGGCAGGGCAGCGCCGGGACGGAAAAAACTCATCGCGCCGCTTCGGTCGCAGAACCAGACCTCTCTTGCGCCCGCATCGAAATAGAGCGCCATTTTCTCGTTCATTTCGGCCTTGGTGTTGTCCGGCGACAGGACTTCCACGCAGATGTCTGGCGCGCTCGGGAAACACACCTGCTCTCCCAACTCCTTCATCCGCTCAGGCGACGCCCAGGCCACGTCGGCCGCCCTCACCCCATCGGCTGTTGAGATCGGGCATTCAGTCAAGACACGCCCCTCGGACAGAAGGTTGTGCAGAAGATGGCCGATCTCCAATTGGAAACTCCCATGACTGGCGGCGGGAGGGGGACTCATAATGACACGACCGTGACGGTCGGTTTCGATGCGGCCTTCGACCTTGGCCAACTCCCGGTCGGCCAACAATTCGGCCCACCGGCGCAGATTAAATGCCGTCTGCGTCTTGTGCGCCGGAAGTTCAAGCGTCAGGATTGCCACGGCATTACCCTACTGGTTCCGGCCTGAAGCGTCAACGGCCGCGGAGGGAAAGTGACGGCAGGGCCATTGATAAAGTCGTTCGGGCCGTTCGGGCTTTACGGATTGCCTTGGCATGAGGTACGTTTGCCTTCAACTAACCGCACCAATCGTTTTATGTCTTTCACTGCTGCCCAAATTGCCGAAAAACTCCGGGGCGAACTCGTCGGCGACGGCTCGGTCGAGATCGTCGGCCTGGCGCCCGCTGACCGCGCGCGAGCCGGCGAACTGACCTTCGCCGAAAATGCCTCCTATTTTGCGGCCGCCGAACAAAGCCAAGCCGCGGCGATCCTGGTGGACGGGCCCTTTGTTTCTTCCGGCAAAGTTCTCATCCGTGTCCCCAACGCGAGGGTCGCCCTGGCCCGGTTGCTGCCGCTTTTCTTCCCGCCGGAGGAACACCCGAGTGGCATCCATCCCAGCGCGGTCATCGCCGAGTCGGCCCGGATTGATCCGACGGCCCACATCGGGCCGAATTGCGTCCTGGGACCCCGGGTGCGGCTGGGCGCGCGCTCGGTCCTGATGGGTGGCAACGACCTCCGCGCCGACTGCCAACTGGGCGATGACGTATGCCTGTTCCCTAACGTCGTCCTCTATCGGCAGACCCGCATCGGCCATCGCGTGACCATCCACGCCGGCGCCGTCATCGGCTCAGACGGATTCGGTTACGTGCTCGACGAGGGCCGCCACCGGAAGGTGCTTCAACTCGGCAACGTCATCATCCACGACGATGTCGAGATCGGCGCCAATACCACGATTGACCGGGGCACGCTCGGCCCGACGGTCATCGGCGAGGGCACGAAGATTGACAACCTGGTCCAGGTGGCCCACAACGTGATCATTGGCCGCCATTGCCTCATCATGGGGCAAGTCGGGTTTGCCGGCAGCACCCGGCTGGGCGATTACGTCGTGGTGGCCTCCCAATCCGGCGTGGCGGACCATTTGAATCTGGGTAACGGCGTGATCGTGGGCGCAAAGTCGGGGGTCATGCGCGACGTCGCGGACGGTGGCCGCGTGCTGGGCATCCCGGCCGCCCCGGGCCTCCAGGCCAAGCGCCAAATGGTCGCCATCCAGCAGTTGCCCGAGTTGCTCCACCGCCTGCGCAAGCTGGAAAGCCAAGTCGAGCAACTCACCGCGCGCTGCGGCGGATGACCCCGACCGCATCCGAACTGTGATGCCGGGCGTCCCGAGCGTGGAGCGTCGGAGCGTGGAGAGGGTGGAGAGCGTGGAGAGCGTGGAGCGTCATGCCGTCGCGCCACTCCCCACGCTCTCACGCTCTCACGCTTCACGCTCCTCCCGAAGCGTTTCTTGGCCCTGCGCGGTCGATTCCACGACGCTTTCCATCTGGACCTCCTTTGGCAGGGGCAGGCCGAAAGAGAAGACCGCCCCGCGGCCGGGCAGATTTCGAGCGGAGATCCAGCCCTGGTGGTCTTCGATGATGCGCTTGCAGATGAACAGGCCCAAGCCCGTACCGCGCGTCTTGCGGTGAGTGGCGAAGGCCTCGAACAACTGTCCCAGGAGTTCCGCCGGGATGCCGGGCCCGGTGTCTTCGATCTCCGTGATCACCTCCTCCGGCTTGACCTGGAACCGGACAAAGATCGTGCCGCCCTGCGGCAGGACGGCGGTGGCATTCTCGATAAGGTTGAAAAAGACGCGGCGCACGCGCTGCGGGCTGATCTGCACGGTGACCAGGGGCAGCGCGCCCTCCAACTGGAGGTTGACCGATTTGAGGGCCGCCGGGCGGCGGGCCTCCTCGAGGATCTCGTGAACGAGCGCGCCGTAGTTCAACGGTGTGAGCGACAGGTTCTCGGGCGATTCCTGGGTGAAGGCGAGAATTTCCCCCACCATCTCCTTGATGGCGCCGATCTGCTGCCGAATCGTGTTCCTGGCGCGATGCCGGGCCTTGCGGCTGCTTTCGGGCATACAGGCGATTTCTGCGGCCAGGCCGATGATATGGACCGGGTTCTTCAAATCGTGAACGATCGAGCGCGCAAACCAGCCGATGAGCGCCAACCGCTCGGCCTGAAGCAGTTCGCGCAGATGCTGACGGTTAAAGTCGAGCAGCCGCCGGCAGGTCTCTTGCAGCAGATTTCGCGAGAGCATCCGCGAGCGATCGAGGAGTCCCAGGAACTCGGCTCGGGGAAGGAAAAAGAGCACAGTCGGCTCCACCGCCGTCGCAGTAGCGGAGCGCGGCTGGTCATCCAGCACCGAAATTTCCCCGAACAGGGCGCCCGCCGGCAGGCGCGCAAAGACCCGCTGTTTATTGGGCCCCGCCAGCATTGAAATCTCCACCAATCCGTCCTGCAGGACGTACACCCCATCCCCCGGGTCGCCCTCTTTAAAAATCGGTTGGCCGGCGGCGTACGACCCTTGGCGGGCCATGCGCCGCAACTCGCTCAACTCGTCGGCGGTGAGTCCGGAAAAGCACGGACATTGTTCCAGCATTCTGTTCAGCCTTTTGGCGGATTCTACCCCTCGCGGGGCCGGCGTCAACCCGAAACCCGCAGAACAGTTATCGGACATCCTTTGGTGCGTTTTCGAACATGGCCATTTCGTTAAGCACGTGTTTGGAAAGTTACGTTCTCTGTAGGAGCCGACGTGAGTCTCTGATCCATGGCCTCTGAGGCGAGCAGGCTATCGCTGTGCCCAAGAATCGGTCAGAGACTGCCAATGAACCCCCCTGGGTTCCTTGGCCCATGCCGCCCCTTTTTGGGGCTCTGATTCTCCTTACGTCCTCTCCTACAATGGTTTGCGGAAAACTTTGTCACTGGTCCCGGCCAGGGCTGCAGGGCGGTGGACAGAGTGGCCTTCTTGGAGTGCGCCGGCAGAGCGAAGCGGCGACGGCGCTTTCGACCGCTCGGGACATTCAACACGCCAGAGGCTGCCCAAGCCAAAGCGGTGTCGCGCTCCGCTTGCCACCGCACTCCAAAATGGCCTGCCCGGGGGTCCTCGACAGAATTCGTCCACAGCCGCAGCCAGGGCTGCAGGGCTGCCCTAACGCGCATGCTCCAGAATTGGCTTTCCCCAGCCCCAATGCGCCCTATCCTACCCGGGCATGAACGCGGCAACCCTTATCACGGGCGCTTCGCGCGGCATTGGCCGCGGCATCGCCCTGGAACTGGCCAGGCTGGGGGCGGACCTGGTGCTGGGCTGCGCCCGGAATCTCCAGGCCGCCCGCCAAACGGCGGCGGATTGCCTGTCAGTGGCGGCCGGCGCAGCCAAGTCCATCCGAGTCGAGATTTGCCAGGCAGACATCGGCAGCGGGGCGGACCGGCAGCGGCTCATCGAGTTCACGCGGTCCGCATTCGGCCGGCTCGATTTGCTGGTCAACAACGCCGGCGTGGCCCCGGAGGTACGGGCGGACATTCTCGAGGCGAGCGAAGAGAGTTTTGATCGCCTCATCAACGTGAACGTCAAAGGCCCTTATTTCCTGACCCAGCTTGCCGCGCGGTGCATGATCCAGCAATCCCGCGCCGCGCTGCCTCCGGCGCCCTTCCGGCCTAAGATCGTCACGATCACCTCGATCAGCGCATACGCGGCGTCCGTCAACCGTGGCGATTACTGTGTGGCCAAGGCGGCCCTGGCCATGCTGACCCCGCTCTTTGCCGCGCGCCTGGCTGAACACGGCATCAATGTCTATGAAATCCGTCCCGGCATTATCGCCACCGACATGACCAGCCCCGTCAAGGAGAAATACGACCGCTTAATAGCGGAGGGCCTGACCCCAATCCGACGTTGGGGCACGCCCGAAGATGTCGGCAAGGCCGTGGCCGCTATCGCGCAGGACCTGCTCCCTTTCAGCACCGGAGAGGTCCTCAACGTCGATGGCGGGTTCCATTTGCGACGACTGTAAAGCAAAATAAAGGTCGCTGTTCAGATGCAGAACCCATTAGCGAAGATTAGCGATTAGCGGTTCAATAGTTGTGCCCCTCAGAATCAACAATCGTCTGACCCCAAAGCAGCTCGCGCCAAAGCTGCGCCGGCTTTTTGACCTCTCGGCCGGCAAAATCCTGGCCATTGAAAAGACCTGGAATCCAGCCCACGGCACCCCCGTCTTCACTGTCAAGGGCCGATACACCACCCGCGGCTGGACCGAATGGACGCAGGGATTCCAATTCGGCTCCGCCCTCCTGCAGTTCGACGCTACCGGCGACAAGCGGTTCCTGGACATAGGCCGGACCAAGACCCTCGAGTTGATGCCCACCCACGTCTCGCACGTTGGCGTCCACGATCACGGCTTCAACATCATCTCGACCTACGGCAATCTCTGGCGCCTCATGGATGAAGGCAAAATCCCCTTTGACCCGCGCGAGCAGCAGACCTGCGAGCTTGCCCTCAAAGTCTCCGGGGCCATTCAGGCGGCCCGGTGGACCAACACCGCCGGGGGCTTGGGCTACATCTATTCTTTCAACGGCCCGCACTCGCTGTTCGTGGATACGATGCGCTCGCTACGCTCACTGGCCGTGGCCCATCAACTGGGGCACGTGCTCATGGGCGAAGGTGACCGCCGCATCAACCTCTTGCAGCGCCTCTTGATTCACGGCGAATGCACCGCCCGCCACAACATCTATTACGGCCAGGGCCGGGACCTTTACGACCTGCGCGGGCGCACCGCACATGAGAGCATCTTCAATCCCAACGACGGCAGTTATCGCTGTCCCAACTCGCAGCAGGGATACTCCCCATTCAGCACCTGGACGCGCGGCCTGGCCTGGGCCATCCTCGGCTACGCGGAGCAATTGGAATTCCTGGACTCGCAGGCGAGCAGCGAGGGTCGAGGGTCGAGGGTCGAGGGAAAGAAACGCCGACACTCGACACTCGCCCCTCGATACTCGCCCCTCGATTGGTTCCACGCCGCCGCCCTGGCCACCGCCGACTTCTACGTCGCCAACTGCTGCGCCGATGGCATTCCGATATGGGACACCGGCGCCCCAAACCTCTACCGGTTGGGCGACTACCTCGACCGGGCTTCCGACCCGTTCAACCCCTGGGAGCCGGTGGATAGCTCGGCGGCTGCGATTGCAGCCCAGGGCCTGCTTCGCCTGGGAAAATACCTGCTGGCCAAAAACGACGCCCGGAATGGCGCCCGCTACCGCCAGGCCGGCCTGACCATAGCCAATTCCCTATTCGACGAGCCGTATCTCTCGCCGGACCCCAGGCACCAGGGCCTCTTGTTGCATTCGGTATATCATCGGCCCAATGCCTGGGACCGTATCAGCCCGGGCCAGAAAGTCCCCAACGGCGAAAGCTCGATGTGGGGCGATTACCACGCCCGCGAACTGGCCCTCTTGCTCCTGCGCGAGGCCGCCGGCGACAAGTACCCCACGTTCTTTCGACAGCCATGAAGCTGACCCGGGTCCCCTCACTCAAGACCGCCGAGGATTTTCGACGGCACGCAGCCGCGCTCGGCATCGAGTTGCCTTGCGACGACCAAATCCTCACGGGCAGTGCCTCGCCGCTGGCCCAGTCGGCCGATACGGTCCGCATCAATGGCAAGAGAATCGGCAATCGATACGCCGTCCAGCCCATGGAGGGGTGGGATGCCACCACCACCGGGGGCGTTACCGAGCCAATGCTGCGGCGCTGGCAGCGGTTCGGGCAGAGCGGGGCAAAACTGATTTTTGGCGGCGAAGCCATGGCGGTGCGCCCGGACGGCCGGGCCAACCCCAACCAGTTCATCATCAATGAACAGAACAAGGCCGGCCTGGCCACGCTGCGCGAAACGCTCGTCGCTGCCCACAAAGAGCGCCATGGGACTGTGGATGACCTGGTCATTGGGTTTCAACTCACCCACTCCGGGCGGTTTTGCAAGCCAAACAACCACTCGCGCCTCGAGCCTCGAGTGGCCTGCCGCCACCCCATCCTCGACCGCAAGTTCTGCGTCACCAGCCAGGACCAGGTCTGGACCGACGGCGAGGTCGACCTGCTCATTGAGGACTATGTCCGGGCCGCCAAGGTCGCCTGGGACGCCGGCGCGGATTTTGTCGACATCAAACACTGCCACGGCTATCTGCTCCATGAGTTCCTGGGCGCCCGCACCCGTCCTGGAAAATACGGCGGCTCCTTCGAGAACCGCACCCGCATCCTCCGCGAGATCGTGTCGGGCATTCGCGCCGCCGGCAACCCGATCGAGCTGGCCGTGCGCCTCAGCGCCTTCGATTTCGTGCCCTTCCGCGCCGACCCGGCGTCATCCACGCCGGGCAAGCCCGGACCCGGCATCCCGGAAGACTTTTCCCATTGCCTGCCGTATCACCACGCCTTCGGAGTCAACGCGGACAACCCGCTCGAGTATGACTTGAGCGAGACCTTCGAGTTCGTAGAATTGTGCCGGCGGCTCGGCGTCAAAATCCTCAACCTGACCGCCGGCTCGCCTTATTACAACCCCCATATTCAGCGCCCGGCCGCTTACCCGCCTTCGGATGGGTATCAGCCTCCGGAAGACCCGTTAATCGGTGTTGCCCGCCAGGTCAACGCCGTCCGCCAAATCAAGGCGCGCGCGCCTGCCGGCCTCCTTTTGGTCGGCTCGGCTTATTCCTACTTGCAGGAGTTTCTGCCCCAGGTTGCCCAATGCGTCATCCGCAATGGCTGGGCCGACCTCGTGGGCATTGGGCGCATGGTCCTGGCATATCCGGACATCTTCACCGACGCCCTCGCCAAGGGCAGGCTTGAGGCCAGGCGCATCTGCCGCACCTTCAGCGACTGCACGACCGCCCCGCGCAACGGCCTCATTAGCGGCTGCTATCCCCTCGACTCCTACTATTCCGCCAGGCCGGAGTTCGGGCAGTTGAAACGGATTAAGGGCGCGTGAGCAGCGTGGGAGCGTGGAGCGTCGGACCGTGGAGGGTAAGAGCGTGAGAGCGTGAGAGCGTGAGAGCGTGGCGATTGCTTCGATGCCTTCACGCTCCACGCTCCAACGCTCCACGCTCCAACGCTCCAACGCTCCACGCGCTCAGCCGCCCTTCCTCCACGAGGCCTCGATTTCCTCGAGGGTGCGTCCCTTGGTCTCGGGGACAACCAGCCAGACGAAGACAAAGGTCAGCAGGCTCACGGCGCCGTAAATCCAGAACGTCACGACCGGGCCTATCGCTTTGCTGTCATTGAGCATCGGGAAGGTCTGGGCCACGATGTAACAGGAACTCCAGATGGTCAACGTGGCGATGGACATCGCGCGCCCGCGCACCTTGTTGGGAAAGATTTCCGAACAGAGGACCCACGAAATCGGTCCCATGGCGCTGGCGAACGCGGCGATAAAGACCATCACGCAGACCAGCAGCGGCAAGCCGCTGACGTGCGCGTGGAACATCCACCCTATCAACCCCAGCGCCGCGGCCTGCATCGCAGCCCCGATGAGGAGCAGCGGGCGCCGGCCCGCGCGGTCAACCAACCCAATCGCCACAAACGTGAACGCCAGGTTCACCAGGCCAACCCACGCCGTCGAGGTGAAGGCCGCGTTTTTTACCGCGCCGGCCGACTCGAAGATCTTGGTCGAGTAATAAATGATGGCGTTGATGCCGCAGAACTGCGAACCGGCCATCAAGACGACGGCGATGAGCAGCGGCTTGAAATAACCGCCCGTGAACAGTTCGGAGAATCGGCCCTCTTCCTGGCTCATGGCAGCGCCGATGGCGGCAATCTCCCGCTCGGCATGCTCGGGGCCCCCGATCCGCGTGAGGATGCCCAGCGCCTCTCGGCGGCGCCCCCGGTTTGTCAGCCAGCGGGGACTCTCCGGCACGGCACACAGCAGGACAATGAACAGCAGCGCCGGCACCGCTTCCAGGCCCAGCATCCAGCGCCAGCCCAGGCTCGCATTCCATGCCTCATCCCCCAGGCCCTGAATGACTTTGTTGACCCAAAGCGTCAGAAAGATGCCCGTGACGATGCCGAGTTGGAACAGCGAGCCTAGCCGCCCGCGCCAGCGCTCCGGCGAAATCTCCGCAATATAAACCGGACAGATCAACGATGACGCCCCAATTCCCAGGCCGCTGAGAAACCGCGCAACCAGAAACTCACCAAAAGTCCGCGGCACGGCCGAAAGCACCCCGGACACCGCGTAAAGCAGGGCGCAGAGAAACAAAAGTTTCTTGCGCCCAAAGCGGTCGCTGAGAAACCCTGCGAAAAACGCCCCCGGAACGCAGCCCAGAATGGCGCTGGCCCCGGCCATGCCCTCCTGAACCGAGTTCAACGCGAAATGGCTCTTGAGATAGGTGTTGGCGCCATTGATGACCGCAGTGTCATAGCCGAAGAGAAAACCCCCGATGGCCGTGGCGGCGGTGGCAAATAAAACGAATGCCCAGGACCCTCGGTCCGAGGCGATCAGAGATTCGGCCGCTGCCGGCGCTATCTTCATAAATGCGCGATGCGGAGTGCGGAATGGGCTGGGCGCGCTCGGCACTCCGAGCTGATTGAGCCACAGATTGCACCGATTGCACAGAAAAGAATTCCCATCTGTGCAATCTGTGAAATCTGTGGCTCAACAATCAGGGCCGAACTGCTTGGCTGCTAGTACTGTGACCCATAAATCTCGTTACATAGGCGGCGAGGCATTTTTGGCGCGGACGAGGCGCGAGCGACGAGCATACCCGCAGGGGTCTGTAAGGAGCGAGCAACGAAGTCCGCGCCAAAAAGGACCGCCGGATATGTAACGAGATTTATGGGTCACAGTACTAGTGCCTCGCGGCCTCCAACCCGTCTCCCCAATCCAGGCTCTCTTCGATGAAGTGCGTCCCTTGGATTCGGGCCAGGAGGCTGTAAAGGCCGCCGTTGGCGAGGAGTTCCTTGTGGGTGCCGCGCTCGACGACTTGCCCGTGGCGCAGCACCAGAATCTGGTCGGCCTTGCGAATCGTGCTCAAGCGATGCGCGATGACAATGCTGGTGCGGTTGGCCATGAGCCGTTCCAGGGCCTCCTGGATGAGCCGTTCAGTGCCGGTATCCACGCTGGCCGTCGCCTCGTCCAGGATGAGAATCGGCGCGTTTTTCAGCAGGGCCCGGGCGATGCTCACACGCTGTTTTTCGCCCACGCTCAGTCTGACGCCCCGCTCGCCCACCCGGGAATCGTATCCTTGAGGCAGCCGCAGGACGAATTCGTGGCAGTTGGCCGCCTCGGAGGCCGCCAGCAGCTCCTCCTCCGTTGCCTCCGTTCGTCCATAGAGGATGTTCTCCCGTATTGTGCCGTTGAAAAGAAAGGCCTCCTGGCTTACGACGCTGATGTGCGAGCGCAGCGATTCCAGCGAAACCCCGCTGATGTCCTGTCCATCGATGCTGATGCGGCCCGAGCTGAGTTCGTAAAATGCCGGGAGCAAATTGACGAGGGTGGATTTGCCGGCCCCGGTCGGTCCGACCAGCGCCACCATCTCGCCGGGGCGCGCGCGGAAGGAGACGTTTCGCAACGCCACGCGTTGGGCCGGGTAGCTGAAGCTCACGTTCTCATAGACCACCTCCCCGCGCGCCGGCTCCCTCAAGGAGGCGCGCGCCTGGCCGTTGGCCCGTTCCATCGGCGCATCCAGGATGTCGAACACCCGTTCTCCCGCCGCCCGAGCCGCCTGGAGCATCTGGTTCAACCCGTGCAAGCGGGCGACCGGCTCGTAGAACAAGCCGAGGTAGAAGAGGAACCCGACCAATTGGCCGAGCGTCATCCGCTCGGCCAGCACCTCCCGCCCGCCCGCCCATAAGACCAGCACCATTCCCAGCGAACCGGCCAGGCTCATCGCCGGGGAGTAGGCCGACCACACGCGCATGATGCCGAGTGTTCCCTCCCTCAGCGCGTCCGCCCGCTGGGCAAAACGGACGTCTTCGTGTTCCTCGCGTCCGAAGGCCTTGATCTGCCGGACGCCTTGCAGGTTGTCCATGAGCAAGGCGTTCATGGCACTGGCGGCCTCGCGCTGGACCCGGTAACGCCGGTGCGCCGTGAGGGTGTAGCACATCGCCCCGCCCGCCAGCAACGGCAGCGGGATCATCGATGCCGCCGCCAGCCTGGGATTGGTTGCAAACAGAATCACCGTCACCCCGACGATGCTCAGCAGGGCCACGCTCCCCTGTTCGGTCCCGTCGATCAACACCCTCTCCACCGAATTCACATCCTCGATCACGCGCGTCATCAGGTCGCCCGAGGCGCGCTGGTCGAAATAACCGGCCGGCAGCCGCTGCAGGCGCGCATAGACGTCCCGCCTCATGTCGTAAATCACATTCTGCTCGAAGCGGTTGTTGATGCGAATTCGCAAGGCGTTGAAGAGGTCTCGGAGCACGAACGCCCCCAGCAGCGCCGCGGCCATCGGCGTCAGCAGCTTAACCTGCTTGCCGCTGATGACGTCGTCGATGACGAATTGCGCCAGCTTTGGATAGGCCAGCCCAAAGGCCATCGAGAACAGCGCGCAGCTTATGGTGCCCGCCGCCAGGAGCTTGTAGGGCCGCAGATACCGGGCGACCCGTGCCAGGACCGCCCATGTGGAGCGCGCCTTCGAGGTGAACGTCGGGTCAGCCGCCCCGCTCGTCCCCGCCGCAGCGCCCTGGCCGGTTTCCGGCTTGTTCCGATCGGCCCCCCGCGCGGCCCCGCTGCCGTTGCCCCGCGCCCCACACCCCCGCCCGGGGCTGATTCGTACATTTCTGTGCATGTTGTTCTTTAACCCACAGCCCGCCCCAACTCCAGAGGGAACATGCCGGCTGTCGAGGGTCGAGGGTCGAGTGACGAGGGGAATCGCTTGGCTCCCTCGACCTACGACCTTCGACCCCCCGCCCCTCGACACTCGTCCCTTGGGTGTCGGATTGTCTATGAACTGCGGTCCAGAAGAATCGCCTCACCCGGTTTTCTGAGGCTTGGCTGCTTTTTCGGGCTTGGCGGGTTTCTCGGCTCCGGCGGGTTTCTCGGCCTTGGCGGGCCTTTCGGCCTTTGCGGGGCGGGCTTTCTTTTCGGCGCCTTCTGCCCTTTCGGGGGCGGTTTCAGGGCGTCTGCCGCGTTTCTCGGTCCGAGGCTCTTCTCTCTTGGCCTCGGCTGGAGGGGCGGCGGGTTCCGGCAGGGGAGTGCTGCTCTCGACGCGGACCTTGAGGGTCGCCTTTACGTCCTGGTGCAGGTGCAGTTCGACGTCGTGTTCGCCCAGGGCGCGGATGGGGTGCTCGAGATAGATTTTGCGCTTGTCGAGGCTGATGTCGAACTGGGTCTTGAGCTGGTCGGCAATCATGCCGGAGGTGACGGCGCCGAACATTTTGCCGTCCTCGCCGGTCTTGACCGTGAGGAGGCAGATCAATTTGGAGAGGCCCTTGGCCAGCTCGGTCGTGGTGTTCAACTCGTGGGCCTCGCGTTCGGCCCGGCGCTGCCTGAGGACTTCCAACCGGCGCTTGTTGGTCGAGGTGAGGGGAACCGCCAGTCCCTGGGGGAACAGGAAGTTGCGGGCGTAGCCGGCCGCAACTCTCACCTGGTCGGACTCGCCGCCAAGGCCGACGATATTGTGAGTCAGGATAACTTCAGTTTTTGCCATAAATCCAATAAAAATTCAGTGCCTCACGGTATCTGAAAAGTCAGAATGGTAAAGGAAAAGTTTTGCGCGGACGCCGCCCAGTTTTGAATCGACGTGAGCGTTTCTAATTGTTAGTCTGTCCAGCCGTGGGTGTTTCGCGTGATGCGCGGTGACGGCGCATCTGCATCTTGCCCGTAACCAGGGCCAACGGGCTATGACCAATACGGTGCATAAGCCAATCGCGGGGCGAACCCCTCGACTCAGACCAAAGCCAAGGACTGTCCTATCCAGCCAGGCTCCACTGCGCCCAACTTGCTCAACCAAACTCAGGGATGCGGCGGAACGAGTCCCCGGCAGAAGCCGTATAAAAGGATTAACCCCATTATGAACCCAATCACTGAACTCAGAGCGTTCTTCGGAAACGAAAAGAAGGAGGGGCAGAGGGCTTACCGGAGGCCGCAGATGGGCTTTGAAGCACTGCTTCGTTCTGACCCGCCGGCGTAGTGCAGATCAGCGTCGAGATCCTCGGTGGAATACTGGCGAGGGATACCGCGCTCGGCCAGGGCGGCGCCGAGAGCGTAGCGGTCGAGCTTGGCCATTTGGGGCGGCTTGTCCCAGCGAAAGCCAGCCGTTGGCGTAGGAGCGACAGGCCAGTACATGGGGGCGCAAGTTCGTGAGCATCCAAGCCGCTGCCTCCGCATCGGAACGCCGTGTTTACGCGGCAGCCGGGACCTTTAAGCTGCTCACGAACTTGCGCCGCGCTGCACTAGAGTCCTTGAAGTTCACAACATGCTGTAAACAGGTCAAGTTTTCGGCAGACACGAATTGCACGAATTAACACGAATTCGTGGACAATTCGTGGAATTCGTGTCAACCATGGTCTGAGGCGGTGCCTCGCTAGTTCGATCTGGGCATGGCGGTCGCGTTCTCCGGGCGCCAACCGCACGCTGCCGAGGGCTAACGCGTCGGGTCGGCTTTATGCGCCCGGCGAGCCCGGCGGCGAGGTCTAAGAAGATGCTTGCGGCGATGATAGCACCGGTGCTATCATCTGGGAAGATGAGCGAGCACCTGGTACTCGACACGAACGTGTTTGTTGCCGCTCTGCGGACGGGCGGAGGCGCGAGCCGGGCGGTGTTTCGCCTTTGCCTCAAGCGGCGCTGCCAGCCGCTCATGGGCCAGAAATTGTTGACCGAGTTCGAGGATGTCCTGGGTCGCGCGGAACTGTTCCGAGCCTCACCGCTGACGGCAAAAGAACGCGAGGAGTTGCTGGACGCCCTCTTGAGCGTGTGCGAGTGGGTGCCGGTCTTCTTTCTGTGGCGTCCGAATTTGCCCGATGAGGGCGATAATCATCTGATTGAGCTCGCCGTGGCCGGCATGGCCGCGGCGTTGGTGACTCAAAACGTCCGGGACTTGCGCCAAGGCGAACTTCGCTTTCCGCAGTTGAGCATCCAGACCCCGGCGGAATTCATGACTCGATGGAGAAAGCAATATGGCAACGATGACGATCCGTCTTCCTGACGCGAAACAAGAGCGGCTGCGACTGCTGGCCGAGCGCCAAGGCGTGAGCCTGAACAAGTTGGTGGGCGAGTGGGCCAGCATGGCGCTGGCGCAATTTGATGCCGAGACGCGGTTCCTCGCGCGCGCCGAACGCGGCAATGTCCAGCGCGGCCTGGCGCTGCTGGACAAGCTCGATCGAAGCCCAACCCGGCGGGCGAAGCGTCGGCGACCGGACGGCAAGAGCGAAGGCTAATCCGCGCAGCCGCCGGCATCGAACGCGCCCACACACACCGGCCCGAAGAACTTGCCAACGGGGCCTGCTATGGGATAACAAATCCCTACGGCAAGGAGAACCCAAACCTCGCCCAAGATTTCTTGTGAAACCGCGGAAAACGCGAAATACGCAGAAAAGAGAGGGTTTTCCGCATATCCCGCGTGTTCAGCGGTTCTCTATCTCCTCTCGATTGGCATGAGACTTGAGGGGTTTTGATCCTTCTGATCTTCCTCCCATCCGAAGATCGCCAGGCGAGGATTTGGCGAGAAACACCGTTCGCCGGGCACCCCGTCATCCGCCGGCGTTTCGGTTGGGCGGCTCGATGCCCTGGAGGTGGCGGAGGAAGAAGTCCTCGAGTCGTTTCTGGCCGTAGGCGCCGCCGGCGCCGTGGCCGCCGTTGGGCACGACCAGGAGGTCAAAGTCCTTCCCGGCGCGGATGAGGGCATCGACGAAACGGTAGGTGCTCTCGGGGGGGACATTGTCGTCCATTCCACCCACGACGAGCATAAGGCGGCCTTGGAGCTTGGCGGCATTCTCGATGTTCGAGGATTCGGCATACTGGGGGCCGACGGGGTAGCCCATCCACTGTTCGTTCCAGGAGGCCTTGTCCATGCGGTTGTCGTGGCAGCCGCTGTTGGCGACGGCGGCCTTGTAGAATTCCGGGTGGA
>Ga0181524_10002672_pt1 | contig 18043 bp, 13 predicted proteins | sample PEATcosm2014_Bin_34_FD_119761 | JGI IMG/M metagenome (GOLD analysis project Ga0181524, IMG submission 119761) | Peatland microbial communities from MTU Mesocosm Facility, Houghton, MI, USA - PEATcosm2014_Bin05_60_metaG | ecosystem: Environmental > Terrestrial > Soil > Wetlands > Peat | place...
AGGCGAGGGCTGCTCGCCCAGCACCTCCATCCCCAATTGGCCCAATTGGTTGAGCGTCTGGTCCCGGGCGTCGGAAAAGAGCAACAGCCGCAGCGTGCTGTTGACCGGCAAAGGCGCCTGCTCGAGCGCCGCCTTCAACAGCCAGGGCTTGAGCTTGTAGTAGGGCTCGAAGGCCAGCACCGCCTGGGTCGCCGGGGCCGCCTCCAACTGCCGGGCCACCCCCTGGGAGGCGCGCACCAGGTAGGCGTTGTTGGGAATGTAGGAAACGATGCTGGCCCCGGCCTGCTTGAGCAGCGCCCGAAAGGCGTCATCCAGCGGCCCTCGGGCCTGGACCACCCATGCGCCGGGGTCGCCCTGGGCGCGCAGGGAGGCGGGGATGGGCAGCTCGGCGGGCTGGGCGGTGTCGAGCAGGGCGTTTTCCAGCAGGATGGCCTTTGGATTGCGCATCAACCGGTCAAGCGGCTCGGTCGTGTTGCTGAGACGGTAGGCAATCCGGGCTTTGGGCGCCAGGTTGGTGGCTGTCCACGGGGCAGCCGCGCCAGCCCGGGCAAGCAGATGCATGGGCCCGGGCTGAACCAGGGCGGCGCCCTTGGGCCGATTGGCAGCCGTAACGGCGGCCGCAGACTTTCTGGCCTTCCACCCCTCTGCAAGCTGCCAGGAGTAGTATGCGCCAATAAAGCACAGCAGGCTCACCGTGAACCAGAGTATGGGACGCCGTCTCATAGGGAATTATGAACTACGAATTATGAATTCTCAATTATGAATTTATGCGGAGCCTGACTTCGTCATTGCCCCCTAATCCGGCGGCAGGACGCTAAAGCTCTCGATAGTGGCTCGAGGGTTGTAGGGAGCGCCGTCGATGCGCACGACGGTGCGTGTGGCGGTTTCGGCCGTGATTTGGTAATTGGTGCAGAGGCCGAAGTAGGCCCCGCTCGTGTAGATGGAATTCAAGGCGGGTTTGAGGGCCTGGCCGTAGGCATAGATGACGAAACGCGGTTGCTCCCCGCCCTTGAGCAGGCCCAGGACCTGCTGAGGAATCCGCTCATAGACGGCGTCGTTAAGCTGATTGGTGAGGGCGTGTGAGATGAAAGGCGAGTTGACCGTCAGCTCCGGGACTCTGAGGATGTCGCCCAGGCGGGGGAAGGCGCCGCCGACGAAATTGGTGGCGCGGACATTATTGATAGCGTTAACCAGCGTGACCAGCGGCGCGGGCGAGGCAGTGAGATAGGTGCCGGCGGGCTCGATAATGACATCCTGGTACCGGGTCGCCAGCACGTCCACACCGCTCAGAACGGCCGACCAGGCGGCAAGGCCGCTCTGATTAATGGACAACTTGCCTCGGGACATGGTGTCATCGAGGGCGGTGGTGAACAGGTCCACCAGGTAGTAGTCGTTGGTGGGATGCGTGAAGAGGGCATCGTAGGTGATGGCGTTCCACTGGATGACATTAGTTAAGGACGGCCTGTACAAAGCCACCAGGCTGGGTGAAATCTGGCCCCAGTTGGTCACGAACTGGACGTCGCCCGACCATTGCAGCCAGTGGGGGTAATCGACCGGAGTGGATTTCAGGTAGATCGTCTGCCAGGGCGTGCCGCGGTGGACGCGCCCGAGCCAGCCGGGGTTCGGCAATTTGTAGGTCGGGAAATCCCAGTCGTCGGACTTCGTGATGAGGGGGTCTTTGAGGGCCAGGTTGTAAGTGTCCTGGACATTGCCTGAGTAAGTCTGGCCCGGCGGAGAACCCCACGGCTGATAGCGGCCGTTCACCCTGCCAAGGTTATTCACCGTCGAAGCAAGCCCCCTCATATCCACCTCGACTCGGTTTGTCGCCTGGGCCGGGCTGACCAGGTCTCCAACCGTGTAATGCACCAGCGGGTCGTTGGCCTGCCAGGAGGTCTCATAGAAGATCGTCCGCGTCGGCTCGTAAGGGGCGTAGAAGATGTTGGTTTTGCTGAACTGCTGCGCCGAGCCCATTCCAAACTGGGCCCTGAAAAAATTGATGGCATCGGTTGTGGTGCTGGTGACGCCGTTTGCCGCGTTGTTCCAACGGCCCGCATTTATGTTCGGTTGGACGCTTCCAAGGGAAATCCCGATCTGATTGAGCACACCGTAGGGGGGGCTGAAAACGGAGGAGTGCGAGGCGCGGTTCGTACACCAGAGGCTGCCGGGAGAACCGTCGGGCATGTATGAGGCCTCGCAAAACCCGTTTGTCAGGGCCGTCAGGGTTATATCCAGGGGCGGTTCCATCGAGTCCAGGTTCACATAGTCAATGATGCGGTTAGGGCTCACACCCGTGTCCACCAGGATGAACCGGGCGCGCGTGCGCAGCGAAAGATACCAATGCGGGACTGGGAAACCGGTGTTCCTTTGAAACGTGATGGCTCCGTTTGTAAGCCAGCCTCTGTCCGGCATCGTGCCCGGCAACGCGCTCTGCACGTAGGTTGCGTTGCACATGATGTAATTGTTGGTGGCGGGGTCGAGCGGGAGTTTGAAGGCGCCGTTGGCCGTGTAACCGGGCCAAGTGTTGAGAGGAACGCTCGTTCTCGAGGAGGGGGAGACCAGGCTGCTCACGAGCACGGCGCCCACCTCGTTGCTGACCGTGGCGAAGGCGTCCACCGCGCCGACCACTTGCAGGCCGCGCGGATAATTGGTTTGGTAGGAGTTCCAGGCCTCCATGCCGAAAACGTTGGATATGCAAAGCAGCAGCATCTGGTTGGTCTGATTGACCGGCCCGGTCGGGTTGGCGTCCGGGCGCCGGAACTCGAGCTTGCGCGTGACCTGAATCGTCGTTTCCATCGAGAACTCGTTGAAGTTGGGCAGTCCTTTCCTGGCGCCAACCACCACTGGAATGCCATAGACCATGTCATTGGGGTTTTGCCCCAGCACGGCTCGATCCCTGGGCGAGTTCAGGTCGCGCATGACCGGAGTGGCTTCGGGCCCGAGGCCCGCCATGCTCGCATCCGTGGCTTCCTCGTAGCCGATGATGTAAATGTTGTGTTCGACGGTGGTCCCGACAGTCTGAAGGAGTTGACGAGAGAATATCGGGCGGAACACCGACGGGAGCTGGGGACCGAGAAGCAAATTGGTTGTTGTGGCGTCGTGGATATTGGCGGCGAGCTGGAGCAGGCGGTGGACGCTCGGGGTATAGAAGTTGGTGGGCCAAATCTGGATGTGGAGCTGGAGGGCGCCGGTGAGGGTGTTGGTATAGACGAGATTGGTGGGGCCGATGCCGACGGTGTATCCGGCGTTGGCAAGCAAACGAACGGCGGCGTTGGTGAAGAACTGAACCGGACCCCCGCTGATGTAGTGTTGACCATTAGCCAGCACGCTCACAGTCCCGGCGGGAAGGCCCCAGGGAATGAAGTTGGTGGCCATGTTGGGGACAATGCGGCCCAGCCAATCCACGTTCACGTAATTGAGGTGGAGTTTCGTCGGCAGCTCCGGAGCGGAATCGGTGCCGAGCTGCGCCAGCATGCGGTAAAAGGTGTAGCGGTTGAAATATTCGCTGGAATAGAAGCTGGCGTCGGCGCCCCAGCGTGGTTCCCCGTTCGTGGGGGCGCCGAGGATGCCGGCCAGGATCAGATTAGTGGTGAAGTTGGGAGCAACGGGACTCAGCCCGGCAGCGGTTTTAGTGACATCGAAGTAATCCCCCGGCGTAAAGAAATGGTAGGGGTTGTAGGCGCCGGGATATGGGGAACGGGCGAAACTGGGAATCAGCCTGCCGGCCTGGAGATCGGGGTCCCAGGGCCAGAAGGTGCTGTTAGTAGTCATGATCGGGCCGCTGCCGAAATCATCGAACCCGTCGCTGGCGAACTCACGTATGCCCGCCGGACCAAAGACGGAGAGAACGGGTTGGAGGTTCATGTAGTGCGGCACCCCGGCGGTGCTGTATCGGTAACGCAGGAGACCGACGGCGTTGTCGAATGCCTCGCCCTTGTTCGCGCTGGCAGGGGGCATCTCGCGCACCGGGTAGTAAGCGTAGCGCTGGTGCTGGCGACCGCCCACCATGAGGTCATCCGGATAGGGCCAGACGTTCGGGTTGAGATCGACCAAAAACGCCGCCAGGTTCATTTCCCATGGACCGACCCCCTGGTCTCGTGCGAAGCCATCGAAGGCCATGCCCGGAATAAGGGTCGTGTCGTTAAGGTTCGCCATCGCGTAATTGTGGATGAGATTCAGATCGAGGGTCTTGCTGGCTGGAAGGACGATGTAAGCGAAGCGGCTGACAAACTGATTGCTGCTGGAATGCGGATACTCGGGCCTTTCGAGAATCCCGATCCATTCGGGGTCGCCCACCCAGAACCCCATCGAAACCGGGGCCGGGCGGCCGGCGACATTGTGGTAGAGAACGCCGTTGGTGTCGTAGAACCCGTTGCGGTTCAGATCGAGGTAGTAGCGGAAATCGCCGTTCACATAGACGGGCGGACGAGGGCTGTAGAGGAGGTGGGTCAGGTTTTGGAGAAAGTCCTTGCCCGTGACGGGGGCGCCGTTCGAGTAAGCATAGCTGACGTTGGTGTAGCTGGCCAGGCCGCTGATGAATCCGTTCGGGTTGATGTAGTTCGTCGAGACGCGCAGGTCAAAGGCGAACTGATTGACGGCCGCCTTGATCGTGGCCATGCTTTCGACCAGGGCGCGCTGGGCGCCCGTATCGGCGGCGCGCCGGGCGACGGCCTGCTCGGTGCTGGTGGAAACGGTGTCTCGCTGCCGCTGGCTCAAGACCAGGAACGTCACCGCCATGAAAGTGATGACGGCCAGCATCAGGAGCGTGACGACCAGGGCGATGCCGCGCTCTGTTTTCGGGAACCGGCTTTGTTGGGAAGCCGGGCCTTGGCCGCGCCGGAGCGGCTTCGTCCGCGCAGGCGGGACGGGGGGCAACGGAGTGCTCGAAACTAAAAAGAGTGCCGTTTTCATCAGTAAGCAGAGGGGTCGACGTTGTCAATGGGAACGCGCTGGCGGAAGAGGTGGACCTGGGCGACGTGGTTGGAAAGGAACACAAGGGCCGCCGCCGGGTTGGCGGAGGCGATGGCCTTGTAACGCTGATAGGTCTGTGCCTCGAGAATGCCTAACTCCAACTCGACATAAGCGGGCATTGCGTTGCTCAAGAACAGACACCAGTCGTAGCGCTCCGGACAACCGATGTCCAGATGGCTGACCGCTTGGGTAATCACCTGGTAGGAGGCCGGGTTGTCCGGGAAGAGGGCGTTGGTGCAAAAAACGGTGTAGCCGGAGGCTGTGCCGACGTTGATGATAGGGAAACCGTTGGTGGCAAACGGCTGCACGCGCAGGTGAACGACCCCGTCGGCAACGCGCGTCACCGCCGAGAGCGGCACACCCGGAAGCCAAGAGACCAGGGTGGTGTCAGTCCGCAGGTTGGCGAGCGCGCTACGGAAGGAGGTCTCCAAAACGCTTGGGGGCAGAATGTTAGCCAGGGAAACAGCGGCCGTTGGCTGGGTGGCGTTGGCGGCCACGTTGCTGGCCGCAAACCGGTATAGGGTGCCGATCCCCACGCCATAGACGTCCGGCACGACATAGTAACCGATCCCAGCCCAAGCCTTGTCGGGCCACATCTGGTTGGGGTGGCTCAGGAAGAAGAAGGGCTGGAGGTAGTTGACGCGCAGTTGGGGCGGGTTGACCGTCCCCGGCAGGCCCTGGAGCAGGGGCGGCGTGTAGATGGGTTCGGCGCGTTGCGGCATCTCGACATAGAAGTTCACTGCGTTCGATACATCGGCCGCTTCGGCTTCGGCCAGGTCGCGCACCATCATGTCCATCACGGCGCGCCCGTTTTCCAGCAGGTCCACGTCCGTCTGGCCTTGCATAAAGGCGCGCTGGGTCTGCCCGAACATCGCCACCAACCCTATCACGATGAACGACAGGAGCGCCGTCGCGACCAGGATCTCGACCAGCGAGAAGGCCGGGGCGCGGGTCCGCCTGGCCGGAAGCCCCGTCAGGAGGGGCACGCAAGCCGGCCTGGTTGCGGTTAACGCCACTTGCGAAATTGGAGATCGGAAAATGGTCTTTTTCACTGGGCACTCACGAAGGTTTTGGGTTGAACGAAATAGAGGTTGTAAGCCGGGTTGCCCGTGGGATTGGGAAAGAGCCGGACGGGCCCGGCGGCGACCGTGCGAACGACCTGCCGGCCCTCGTTGCCGAGCCCGCCATTGGGCAGGGCCGGCCAGCGGAACAGCAGGCGCACCTCATTCAGGTCGGCCTGGAGGTTCGCGGCATACCGGAAGTAGTTCGAGCGCCACTGCCAGTCGGAGAATGCCGCGTAGTTAATCCAGCTCGGGTCCCAGGCGCTGTTCTCGGAACCGTAGGGTATCACCTCGGAAATCATCCGGTAGGTGAAGGCCATCTCCTTGACCGCCGAGTTGTTTTGCGGGGCCTTGTCCATGGCGGAGCCGCTCATGGCCCGAATCGTTGCCACGACGTGGTTGCTGTAAAAACCCTCGTAAACCGGGGGCGTCTTGCTTGAATAAAACGGGGAGTACTTGGGCGTGCTGAGCAGGCCAACGATGCGGAAGCCATTGATGAGGGGGAATTGCTGGCCCATCGGCTGGGGCGGGGCCGGCGGCGAGCCTTCCGCAGAGCCGGTTAAAGTGTAGCCATAGACCATCGTGCCGGCGGGGTGGTCGCCAGGGTAAGGAAACCAGGTTTGCGTGTTGGTGATGGCCTCGACATAGTTGGTCAGGTCGTCGAGGCCCTGGTCTCCATTACAGATGGCGTTCAACAGGACGCTGGTTTCCTGGTTGATGATGGTCTCCTCGCGGTTGACCCTCGAGACCTTCATGCCTTGCGGCAAGATGCCGATAATGGCCACCAGGGCAAAGGCAATGATGCCCAGGCTGATGGCGATCTCGATCATGGTAAAGCCTGCGGTATTCATTTTGTTCATTCTCATCTGACCTCCTGGCGTTCGACATGGGTGCGTCCGGTAAGCCTATCGATATAGATCAAGTTGAAACTGTTGGTGGTGCTGTTGCCGGCGGGCACTTCCAGGGCGGTGGGCGGCAGGGCCGGATTGCTTATCTTGGTAGCCGGGTCGTGCGGGTAAAGCACGCTGCCTTTGGCCAGCGGAATGACCTCGTCGGCCGGCCGCAGGGTCTCCGAGGGTGCATTGACAAGCTGGCCCAGGTAGTTGAAGGCGATGTAGGGCAAGGTGGTCCACATCTTCCAGGTTCCCGGCCCTAACGCCGGGGTCCGCTCGCTGGGAAAGGGGAGGCTGTAGGTGTTGCTGAATGCGGAGATCGTCCTGTAAATGCCCACCCTGCCCACCTGGCCGGGGACGTTTGTGTAAACCTTGAATGTCTGGTTGGGGGGCGCGAATTTCTGGATGGGGACCGAGGTGCCGTCGGGCAACCTTGCCAGCCCGGGGATGAAGACGCCCTCGGGCAAGCTCTTCCACGAGGACCAGTAGTGAGCGGTGTGCTGGCCGGGCTGATCGCCGACGCTGCGAAGCGACAGGAAGTTGTAGCCAATCATCCGTTTGTCCAGCAACGTCAGGGCCTTGGCATACTCCTGGGGAGCCAGGTCCCGCAGTGTATAGCACGCCGCGTCCTGCATGTAGCCCGGCGGCAGGAAAACCATATAGACGGTCGTGTGCTGGCTGATAGCCAGTTGCCGGGCCCGTCCGATGTCCGCCAGCAATTGCTGGGTGGCGGCGGCGGTGACGTTGGATTTGAAGTTCCCGAGGGTGGGGCCGATGATCGCCGCCAGGATGCCGATGATGGCCAGGACCGTTAGCATCTCCAAGAGCGTGAAGGCGCGCCGCAACTGTTCAAGACCGGCTCTGGACCATTCCTGCACCGCTGGACTCGCCGAGCGGCTGGCGAGAATTCTCCCTCTCCCTCGGGGAGAGGGCCGGGCCTTCGCCGCGCCGGAGCGGCTTCGTCCGCGCAGGCGGGGTAAGGGGGAACGGGCTGCCCAACAAATATTGGTTTTCACGGTTACGGTTTCCAGCTAAGGACATTGTCTTTGTTGGCGCCCTGGTTGGCGGCCAGGTGGCTGTTAATCCTCTTGTCCGGACCGGCGGACCAAACCATCACCGAGCCGCTCAGCCCGAAGTAGTCCTGGTTGCCCTGCGAATTGACCAGGCCCCAGAAGCCAATCTTCGCGTTTTGCTGCGAAGGGTCCTGTGAAACGGTCCTCATGCGATAAAAGGCATCGTGCGTAATGTCGTCATTGTTGATATCGAACGACATGATGTAAGGGTTTCCCCAGGGGTCGCGATAGACCAGGTCCGAGCCGACGCCGGGGGAGACCTGGTCGCTGACGATGATCGGATTCAGGAACGAGGTCTTCTGCGGGTTCTTCACGTGGCCCGCATTGACGGTGTTGGTGCCGTTGAGCGGGACAGTCTCCTTGTCCATGAGGATGGCCATGACCTCGGAATTGTTCGCTTTGTATGAATAATTCGGCGAGAGAATGCTGGCCGGGACCGGGTGGCCGGTGGCCATGTCCATAATCTGGGCTTTGGTGGCCGACACGCCCCAGGTGCCATAGGTGAAGTCATCTTTGGCGGCCCCGGCGTCAGCGAGGACGGCGCTCGAGACGGGCAAGCGGCCGTAGGCGGACTGGTAGCTGGTGACCGCCTGGACAATCAAGGACATCTCGAGCCTGGCCTTTTGCACCTGGGCTTTGACCTTGGCCTTGGCCAGGGCGGGCATGAGCATGGCCGCCAGGACGCCGATAATGGCTATCACCACCAGCAACTCGATCAGGGTGAAGCCCCCGTTCCGAGAGGCGAGGGGCGAGCGGCGAGCGGCGAGTGGCGAGGGCGCAATGCGCAGCGACGCTCCTGATGCCCCACGCTCCAGGCTCCACGCCAATGCGGAGGGTGCAATGCGGGGTGTCGCGACGGGCCGAAGAGTGTTTTTCATATCGAGAGTAGTTCGTTTGACACGCATAAGTGCAGGCGTTGGGTGTGTTTATGGGGAGCCGACAATCACCGCATCGCGGCTCCAGTTGGAGAAGCGGTTGGTCTGGCCATCGAGAATGACATCAACCCAGAGGTCGTAGGAATTCGGGTTATTGGTCGGGCTGGAGGAATTGTAGCGCCAGGCGCAGTACCAGGGTGCGGCGGTGGAATTCGGATTGACTTGGCCGGAACCCAGGTAGGGGGGGTTGGGGGGCACATAGCGGAGGCTGGCCGGCAGCGGAATCGAGCAGACCAGGAACTTGAAACCGCTTGGCGTCTGGCCGAGTTGGTCGGCCCGCAAGCTGCCCATCAGGCAATTGACCACCGTGGAGCCTTCCTCAACGCTCCCCCCGCTGGCGGTATTGACGAACCCGGAGACACCGGACCCCAAAGCCACGCTGATCGAGTGTCCGTCAATCTGGCTTTGTCCGTCGCTGGTCTGATAGGAAACGCCGCCGTTTGCGACCCAATTCGTGGTCCCTGCCAACTCGTAATAGAGCTGGTTGACGTAAGGGTTGGGGTAGCCGCTGGGCAGATGATTATCCGGCGGATAATGGCCGCGTTTGCTCTTATAGACCTGGATGGCGGTGACGATCTGCTCCCTCTCCGCCTTTGCCCTGCTCTTGATCCTGGTCCGGTTGACCGCTTTGGTCACCGGGAAGATCATGGCCGCCAGAACGCCGATGACCGCAATGACCACGAGCATCTCGATGAGAGAGAAGGCGGACATTGGAATGAGCAAGCACCGGCTTCGGCGCCCGCAAGGGGGTTCGGATGGCCAATGAAAACGACCGGCGCCATCCGTGGTTGAAGAACCTTCGCGAGCAGCGAGCCGCGTGTTCTTTGCGCTCTTGGCGTCCATACTCAAAACTCCTTCTTTCATCTGTCCTGTGCGGGGCGATGTCAGCGCTCGCGCAGCTCGTGTTCCATCCGTTCGCTGAGCCATTGTTTAATCATGCTTTGGTAGTTCAGGTAGCGCACCCGGGCCAACCGTTTGATCCGCGCCAACATGCGCGGGTCCATCCGCAGGGTGATCGTCACCGACTCGGACACCTCCGCGCTCCCGGCAACCGCCGTCTCCATCAGGCGCAAATCGGGCTTGTTCTCGGCCCAATAATCCGCCTCGGCCTCTTCGCTGTCGAAGATCGGCACCTCTTCCCATCTCGCAATCGAGTGCACCAGTCAAATCAGTTAATGCTCTAGGGCGCCAGCATCTGTTCCACCTTCTTCTGATAGAAGAACCGCTCCTCGGCATCGAACGGGCGGGCGTAGATGACACGGACCTGTTTGCCATTCGTGCGATAGACGCAAAACACGCCAACGCCGCCTGTGGACATCCCGAGGTTGAAGAACCGCGCCTGCACCGCGAACCGAGGCGTATCCGGCAATAACCGGATGGCGAACGGGTCTTCAAACGATTCCTCAATTTCCTGCTGCGTCAAAGAGCCTTCGAGATTGAAGGGCGGATTAACCCAATAGAACTCCATACCGAGCTAATTGTATATCTAACGCCCATGCAATGTCGTTACATTGTATTTACACATGGCGCTCTCTCTTGTCAACGGTTTTTTTTAACTTTTTTCAACTATCTCAAATAACCTGGTCACCTGTTTTTGTTCATCTAATGGCAAAATCTGTCAATGAACCGGCAGCTTCGACCCGAATCGGGAGACTTTATCGCCGTTTTCCACCGTCTTCGCAGCGGCATTTCACCGGCAGATTAGTGTGGCGTCCCCGAAATAGCCATACATTTGTGTGCTGGACAAAGGCCCAAGGACGTTGCACTTTCGGCCAGTGTGGTTTCGCAGTGAAATATGGTAAAGGCTGTCGTTTTTGACCTGGGCAGAGTGCTGGTGGATTTCGATTACATGATTGCGGCGCGCAGGATAGCGGCGCACTCCAAGATGTCCCCCGAGGGGCTGATGGCCGTTCTGGTTCGTTCCCCGGTATTCACCCAGTACGAGAGGGGACGAGTCACGCGCAGGGAAGTCTTCAACGAGATTTGCCGGGCTTCCGGCTTCAACGGCAGCATCGAGGAGTTCTCCGTTTTCTTCAGCGACATCTTTGCGGAGATTAAGCCGATGGTGGGACTCCACGCCCAGTTGCGAGAGCGCGGCTTGGCCACCTATGTTTTCTCGAACACCAACGACCTGGCGGTCGAGCACATCCGGCGCGCTTTCCCTTTTTTCAGCAACTTCGACGGTTACGTTTTCTCTTACGAGCATGGCATACTCAAGCCCGAGGCGGGCCTTTACGAGGTGCTTGAACGCCAGTCCGGGCGGCGGGCGGGGGAGGTCCTTTACCTGGACGACCGGCCCGAGAACACGGAGGCCGGCGTAGCGCGCGGCTGGAAGGTGATCCTGCATGAATCGCCCGAAAAATCCCGGGCCGCGGTCCTCGAGCTGGGGTTGCTGGCTTGACCCGGAGGCAAATCTGGTCTGGAATCTGCCCATGAAGAAACACAAGTCTCATACAGCAACGTTGTTGGCCGGCGAATTCTTTCCCTGCCTGCTCCTGGCAACGGCCTTGTCGCTGGGAGCGGCGGCGCGGGGCCAGGAAGCGCCGGCAAAGCCCTCCGCCGAGCCGGCCCGGCGGCTGAGCTTCGAGGGCCCGGAGCCGCTGGCCGGCTGGACGGTCACGGGCGACGCCGGGGTGGACGCCGCCAAGAGCCGCGAGGGCAAGGGCGGCTCGTTGAGAGTCGGTCCGGGCGGCAAGGCGGTGCTCAAACTCCGCGACTCGGACGCCTCGGGCAAGCTCGATCTCTGGGTCTATGACAATGGGGGCGTGCCGGGGGATGCCAAGGCCTCGCGCGTTGGCCCGCGCTGGGGCCTGGTGCAGAGCGACGGGCGTGTCCTGGCAGCCGGCATCCTTTACGCCGGCTACCTGGGGGGCAACGAGGGCTACACCGCTACGGCAAGCGACGGCAAAGACTGGTTCGACCAGTTGTTCTGGCTGGGGGTCAACCGCGCCCCGGCCGGCTGGCACAAGTGGACGTTCGACTTCGATGCCGAGGAGGGCCTGCAGGTCTTCCATAATGACCGTGAGCTCGGGGCGGTGGACTCGACCAAGACCCGCTTGAAGGGTTTCAACGCCATCGCCATCTGGGGTGACGCCGGCAAGGACAACGGGCAGACGATTTGGGTGGCAGACCCGGTCATCACCCTGGGCGGACCGGTCAAACCGATGGCCGCTCCAAAGAGATTCGACCCGTACGCGGAGAGCAGCGTGACGGCGGACAAGACCCTGGACCTCCCTGCGATCATCTACACCGCCGGCAATGCCCCGGAAACCCCCAGGCTCGAGGACCTCCCGTTCAGGGACCGCCTCTCGCAATACGGCATCACCTGGACGTTCGACAAGCCGGCTCAAGCCGGGCAATTCATCAATGGCGACTGGTACGTGGTCGGGCCGGTCACCGTCCGGGCCATCGACCCCAAGCCGCTCTATGGCAGCGAGATTCACAAGCGCGAGTTGGATTCCGGCGATAAGGAGCACCAAGTGGAACAGCGTGTCCGCAACGGTTTCATGGTCAACCCGCCTGCCCAGATGCGCGTAGCTTATGACAGCGGTGTCCACAACTGGTTCGACCCTTCGCTCATTCAGAAGCTGCCGGCGGCCCTCAAGCCCGGCGATTCGCTGGTCTCGACGATCAGCATGGCCAAAGGGCAGGTGGTCGACAACCAATTGCGCAACGGCGCCATCGAACGCGGGGTCGAGGACAGCAGCCCCATCCTCGGCGCCGCCGTTCTGACCTGCGTCAACGGGCCGCAGCCGGCAGACGCATTCCGGCCCGCCTTTTGCGACCGGCAACAGCGGGTCTATCTGGCCCGCGATCTCAAGCGCGAGCGTCTGCCCGCCGCCGCCGCCACCCCCAGCCTCCCCAATGTGCGGCAGTATGTCCGCTTTACCCAGAGGCCCTGGGTGGGCACCTGCTTCTTCGGGTTCGAGGGGCCGGTCGCCAACATGCCCCAATACGGGCGGGAGTACGGGCGCGTGGCCGGCATGTCGGCCCTGCTGCTGTGCACGGACCTGAAGCCCGAGCAGAAGGAGCCCCTGCTCATTAACTACGTCCAGGTGGGCATCGACCTGGGCGGCATGGTCCGCGCCGGCCACCCCGGCTGGACTGGCTTTGGCGGCCACGGCAGCGGCCACAAACTGCCCATCGTCTTTGCCGGCCTGTTGTTGGGCGACGATCAATTGGCCAACATTAACAAATCCTTTCCCACAGTCAGTTTCGGAGAAGATGAACAGACCGCTTACGGCGAATGCTGGACGGGGGCGAAAGTTGTTTTCACGGGACACTCGGGCATCGACGAGGCGACGGGCGCCGGGCGGAACCGCGGCCATGGCTGGGGACCTTATGAGCACCGCCCTCCCACGGAATGGAAAGAGGGCCAGAACACCAGCGAAAGCTATCGCCGCTGCTGCACCAGTGTGGCCTGGGTCGCCCAGGCGCTGACCATACGCCTGCTGCGCGCGGAACCGGCCTGGAACCACGATGCCTTCCTGGATTATGTGGATCGCTGGATGGGCGAAGACGATGCCGAATTCCTCAAGAGAATCAAGGAAGCCACCGGCCAGGATCACAATCACCAATGGTCGCGCCAAGGCCAGTCGTGGGAGGCCTTTGCCAACGAAATGTGGGCGCGCCACCGGCCAACCCTCCAGGCCCCCGCCGATGCCTGGAAGCAAGAGCACGACTACAGTTACTACCGGGCAGCCATAGAAAAGGCGACACGATAGCCGGAAGGCGGGGCGGCAACTATTCTCAACGGCAGGGCGCGTCATCCGTGCGCGCCCTCGGTCGCTTCCTGCCGGACCGGATGCGATGCCACTGCCGGCGGCGGGCAGAGGACTGCCCGCCCTGCCGGCTTTGGCTTGATGCGCCCGGCGCTAATGAGCGGTCACGTACGGCGCCCGTGAAACATCTTGGTGACATTGTATTCACCGGATATTTACCGGGGCGGGGCAGGTGTTTGGCTTGCAATTTTGCGGGGGCTCTCCAAGGTGTTGGCGTGCGATTTGCAGTTAGGTTATTCACAGCCCTGGTTTCGGTTTTTGCCGCCGCAAGCCTTTTTGCGGCAGGCAAGGCTTCTCACGTGGTCGTGCTGGTCTGGGACGGCATGCGCCCGGATTTTGTCACCGAGGAAAACGCTCCGGCGCTTTTCCAGTTGGCGCGCCAAGGGGTGACATTCAAGAACCACCATCCAGTGTATATCAGCGCGACGATCGTCAACGGAACGGCACTGGCCACCGGCGTCGATCCGGGCCTAAGCGGCATCGTGGGCAACTCGGAATACCGGCCCGCCATCAGCGCCACCAAAGGCATCGCGACCGAATCGCTGGCCGCCGTCCGCAAGGGAGACGCCTTGACGGGGAACCACTACCTGGCTTTGCCGACGGTCGCCGAGACCCTGCACGGCCGGGGCCTCCGCACCGCCATTGCCGGGGCAAAAACCGTCGCCCTGCTCCATGACCGCGCCGCCCGAGCCGATGACAGCCAAGGCATCGTGCTGTTCGCCGGCAAGGTTCTCCCCGGGTCCCTCGCCGCGAAGCTGGCCGCGCAGTTGGGCCCGTTTCCATCGGCGGAAAGGTCCGGAGTCCAACGCGATTCCTGGACTACCGGGGCCTTGCTCGGGCCGCTTTGGGAAAAAGGGGTGCCCGCCTTTTCTTTGCTCTGGTTGAGCGAGCCCGATTTGTCTCAGCACAAGCAGGCCCCCGGCTCCCCGGCGGCCTTGGCCGCCATCAAGAGCTCGGATGGCAACCTGGCGCGCGTCCTGGAGGCCCTCGAACAAAAGGGCCTGCGCCGACAGACCGACATCATCGTCGTTTCCGACCACGGTTTCTCCACGATTGGCCGCAGCGCCGGTGTGTTTAAGGCCCTGAGCGGGCATGGCTTCCATGTCCGGAGGAGCTATCCCGACACCGGCCCCCGCCAGGACGACGTCCTGCTGGTGGACAATGGCGGTTCGGTCTTTCTCTACGTCGCCGGGCACGAACCGGGGCTCGTCGAGAGAGTGGTTCACTTCCTCCAGGGCCAGCCGTTTTGCGGTGTTGTCCTGACCCGGCAACCGGTGGCCGGCGCCTTCACCCTCGACCAGGCCAGGCTCGATGCGCCGACCGCCCCGGACATCGTCCTGTCGCTGCGTTGGAATTCGGACCGGAATAAATACGGCATCCCCGGCCAGATCGACTCCGAGTCCGCAGACTATGGCCCAGGCCAGGGCATGCACGGAAGCCTGAGCCGCTTCGATATGCACAACACCTGCGTCGCCGCAGGCCCGGATTTCCGCGAGGGTCTCGAGGACGACCTGCCCAGCGGGAACATCGATATCGCCCCGACCGTCCTTTGGCTCCTGGGGGTCCAGCCGCGCCAGAAGCTCTCCGGCCGCCTGCTGACCGAGGCCCTGGTCGAACCCCCGGCCCCCGCACCCGCCCGCCAGGCCCTCCACTTTGAGGCCGAATACCGGGCCGACACCTTCGTTTGGCGCCAGTACCTCGAGTGTTCCACCCTCGGGGGGGCGGTCTATCTCGACCAGGGCAATGGCGGGCAAACGACCGCCAAGTGATGAAGAACATTGTCTATTTCGACATCGAGACCCAGCGGTCCGCCGATGAGGCCGGGGGCTGGGACAAGATCAGTTTGATGGGGATGAGCATCGGCGTGACCTACAGCACGGGGCGCGGGGATTACAGGATTTACGGCGAGAAACAGGTCAATGAATTGATCCAGGAATTGCAGCGGGCGGACCTGGTCGTCGGGTTCAACAACCTGCGCTTTGACTACGAGGTGCTCCACGGCTACACGACGTTGGACTTGCGCCAGCTTCCCACGCTGGACCTGATGATCGAGTTGCAAAACAGATTGCAGCACCGGCTCTCGCTCGATGCCATCGCCAAGGCCACATTCGGCCTGGAAAAAACCGCCGAAGGCCTGCAGGCCATCCGCTGGTTCCGCGAGGGCAGGCTGCTGGAGATAGCGGAGTACTGCTGCTACGACGTGAAGCTTACGCGGCTGGTCCATGAATATGGCGCGCAGCACCGCCAACTGCATTACCGCAATCGCTTCGGCAAGAAGCTCACCGTGCCGGTGAGCTGGTAGAGGCTTCGGATGCGTTACGCCCCTTTCATGCTCGGCTGGCTCGTGCTCCTGCCCTGGGCGGTGCTCTCCTTGCGGGCCGGCGACTGGCCCCAATGGGCGGGGTCCGACGCCAAGAACATGGTGTCGCGGGAAAGGGGCCTGCCCGGTTCGTTCGCGCCGGGGGAGAAACTGGCCAACGGCACGATCGATCCGGCCACGGCCCGCAACGTCCGGTGGGGAGTCAAGCTGGGCAACGCCATTTATTCCACGCCATCCATCGCACAAGGGAAGGTCTTCGTGGGCGGCATGGAGCAGGGGAACGGCATTTTCGTTTGCCTCGAGGCGGCGACCGGAAGGCTGCTCTGGAAATGGAAGGCGCCGGCGAAGAAGTTCCCCAAGGACATTGACGGCTTCAACCTTGGCATTCACGAAATCCCTCCTCAGATGGGCGTGTGCTCGACACCCGCAATCGAAGGCGGGCGTGTTTATTTCGTGAGCCACCGCTTCGAGGTGGTTTGCCTGGAGGCCAACGGGTTGGCGGGAACGGAGTCCGGGGAGGCGCGGGTCCTCTGGACCTTCGACATGCAGGAAAGGGCGGGCGTCTTTCCCTGCGATACGGCCAACGGCTCGCCGGTCATCGTTGGCGATTTGCTTTACGTGCAAACCTCCAACGGCATAGATCGCAATTCATTCAGCGAGCCGGAAAAGGAAAAGAACCGCAAATTCCCGGCCCCGGATGCGCCGAACGTAATCGGCCTCGACAAGCGCACCGGACGCCTGGTGGCCACAGACGATACGCGCATCGCCGACCACCTGCTGCACGGGCAGTGGTCGTCGCTGTCGCTGGGAAAGGCGGGCGGGCGGGAGTTGCTCTTTTTCGGGGGCGGCGACGGCTGCTGTTACGCCTTCGAGGCGCTGGCGCGGGCGCCGGAGCAGCCGGTTCGGTTGAAGCCGGTATGGTGGTATGACTGCATTCCGCCGGAATACAAGGGGGCTATGGGCCTGGACCCGGTCACCTACTATTGCCTGGGCGACAAGCGGGTCAAGGGGACGCTCAACCAACATGACGGGACGTTCGTCGGGATGAGCGAGATCATCGGCACACCTGTGTTTTTCAACGACCGCATCTATGTTGCCATCGGGCGCGACCCCGAGCATGGCCGGGGGCGCGGCGCCATGCACTGCATTGACGCGAGGGGCACCGGGGAGATCACGAAGTCGGGGCGGGTGTGGCTTTACCAAGGGCTGGATCGGACGCTCTCGACGGCCTCAGTGGCCGACGGCCTGGCATATATCTCGGACGTGGCGGGCCGGCTGCATTGCCTCGATGCCGAGACGGGAAAATGTTACTGGGTACACGAGACCAAATCCGAAACGTGGGGATCGACCCTGGTCGCCGACGGGAGGGTGTACATGCCCACGGCGAGTTACCTCTGGGTGTTGAAGGCAGGCAAGACGCTCGAGGTCCTGGATCGCGTCAACCTCGGGTCCAAGATTTTCGCCTCGCCGGTCGTCGCCAACGGGACGCTGTACCTCGCCACCAGCGGAGGCTGGTTGTGGGCGGTCGAGCAGAGGAAGTAGAGGCTTGAGGCAAGCATTGCCTGACATCAAACAACTCCTTGATGCGCCTGCCGCGTTCGGCCCCCATCGGCGGGCTGGTGGTGGACCAAGACGACAAACCCGTTGTCGGCGCGGAGGTTCAAATGTCGAGCAGGGACCGCCAAAGCCCTGATGTTCCCCACATTACCGCGGAGGCCGGGGAAAACACTATGACGGATGCGGAAGGCCGCTGGCGCATCGATCGCTTTGCCCTGGAAACGATCTCGCCCAAACAAGGAAGCTCCAGGAGCCTGAGCACATTCCAGGCAGCGCATTCGGTTGGAAGGCACGCGCCGCCGCGGCGGCGGGGCCACCAGGTCCCGCGCGGGAGTTTGGACGTTTTCGCCGGCTTTTTCCCGGGTTCGCGCTGGTTGCCCGGGGCTCATCGCGAAGCGATGTCTTGAAGGTAGCCGTGTGGCTTCAGCCCACGGGTGGCGCGCCCCGAATCAGTA
>Ga0181524_10002675_pt1 | contig 18022 bp, 15 predicted proteins | sample PEATcosm2014_Bin_34_FD_119761 | JGI IMG/M metagenome (GOLD analysis project Ga0181524, IMG submission 119761) | Peatland microbial communities from MTU Mesocosm Facility, Houghton, MI, USA - PEATcosm2014_Bin05_60_metaG | ecosystem: Environmental > Terrestrial > Soil > Wetlands > Peat | place...
CGGGTACAATGAGGCCCTACGCTGAACCGGCAAGAAAACTCTCACGTGCCCAGGAGTTGCCCATGAAATCTGCGCCGCTGCCGCTCGTAGTTCTGCTGGCGATCTCCGCCGTCCTATCCGCCGCCGAGCCCCGTGTGCTCTTCGAGGACGCCCTGGCCGGCAAGCCGGGGGCGGGCTGGACGTGGCTGCGGGAGAATCCCAAGGCGTGGCGGGCCCAAAACGGCTCTCTGCAGATCCGCGTCGAGCCCGGCCTGGCCCATAACGTCAAGAACGCCCTGCTCCGCGCGGCGCCGGATCGCAGCGCGGGGAGCTATGCCGTCGAGGGGACCATTACCTTCGCCACGCCGCCCACCAACCAGTTCGAGCAGGCGGGCATCACCTGGTACCAGCAGGGCAAGCCCGTGTTCAAACTGGTCCACGAGCACATCGACGGCAAGGACTACATCATCCCCGGCAAGGTGCCGGCCCCGGACAAGACCGTGCGGCTGCGGCTGGTGGTTACGCGGGACAAGTTCACCGCGCAGTTCCAGGCCGCTGCCAAAGGCGAGTACAAGACGGTGGCCTCGGGCGGGCTGGCCCCCGGCGGCCAAGAGCAGATCAGCATCCAGTGCTACAACGGGCCCGCCGACGCCGAGCACTGGATCCGCTTCGAGGGTTTTCGGATCGTGGCAGTGGAGTGACGGAGGCGCGATGGACATTCGCAAGGCCGTGATTACGGCCGCCGGGCCGGACCAGGTGGGCCTGCCGCTGCAGCGGTTCGTGGACCTGGACGGCCGGGAAAAGACGGCCCTGCGGATCATCCTGGAGGAGGTGGTCTCCGCGGGCGTGCAGGAGATCTGCCTGGTGGTCCGCAGCGGCAGCCGCGCGGCCTACGCCGAGGCGGCCGGCGATCTTGCCCGCTCGCTGGTGTTCGTCGAGCAGCCCGAGCCGCGGGGCTACGGCGAGGCGCTGTGGCTCTCGGCCGGCTTCGTCGGCGACCAGCCGTTCGTACACCTGGTGGGCGATCACCTGTACGTCAGCCGGCAGCCGCGGCGGTGCGCCGCGCAGTTGGTCGAGGCGGCGCGGCTGCAGGCCTCGGCGGTCTCCGCGGTCCAAGCGACGCGCGAGAGCATGCTGAAGTACTACGGCGTGGTAGGCGGCTCGCCCGTGGCCGGCCAGCGCGACCTGTACCAGGTCGAGCGCGTCCTGGAAAAGCCCACGCCCACCACGGCCGAGCAGGAGCTGGCGGTGCCGGGCCTGCGGGCGGGGCACTACCTGTGCCTGTTCGGCATGCACGTGCTCACCCCCGCGGTGATGGACCTCTTGGGGCGCGCGGTGGCCGCGGCCCGGGCCGCGGGGTCCCGCCAGCCCGTCCAGCTCACCCCGGCCCTGGCCCAGCTCGCGCGGCAAGAGCGGTACCTGGCCCTGGAATTGGACGGCACGCGCTACAACATCGGCGTGAAGTACGGCATGTTGCTGGCCCAACTGGCCCTGGCCCTGGCCGGCAGCGACCGCGAGGAGATCCTTGCCCGGCTGGTGGACCTGCTGGCAAGCCGGACATAACTCGTGGGACGCGACTGGTAGGGTGGGTCGAGCTTTGCGAGCCCCACCAAACGAATTCGCCGCAAGACGCCGCGGCCGAACGAACGGAGGCCTCGAAAGATGGATTACAGGCGGGACGTCGTCAAGCTCTCGGATGGCGAAGTGAAGCTATGGATTGAGCAGGGATCGTCAATCCATATCAAGGCAGTCACGAAACACGGCGACCCCGTCGAACTGAACGAAGGCGAAGCTGACGAGCTCGGTGAGACATTGATCGAAATGGCCCGACTCCTCAGAGATGAGATGTGAGACGAATTGGTGGGGCTCGCTGCGCTCGACCCACCCTACGGCCGAAGAAGCATTTCCCATGCCGCACGACCTCGTGGAGATCATCACCAGCGGCGATCCGGCGATCCGCAATCGCTCGCTGGAAGGGTTCTGCCGCGGGGCGGACGCCGCCGCACTGCTGGCCGCCGCCGGCGAGCTGGACCGCTTCCGCCGCTCGCGGGACAACCTCTACGAGCGGGTGCGGGCGATCTTCTTTCTCTCGGCCATCTACCGCTATCACCTGCCGGGGAAGCTGCCGGCCGCCGCCTGCGACCAAGCTTCGCCCCGTGCCCTCGTGCCCTTCGAGGGCTATGCCCGCTTGCTCGGCCGGCGGTTCGAGGAGGCGCTCGACGAGTTCCTGGCGGTCGAGGCCCGTTGGGGCCCCAGCGACGCGGTGGCCAGCGCCCTGGCCGCCGCCTACCATGCGCTGGGCTTCCAGACGCTCGCCGACCAGGTGCGGCGGAGCGTTCGCGCGGTGCAGGGCAACCGCTGGATGTTCCGCGTGGGGCATCCGGCCGACCATCCCCTGGAAATCCGCCGGCCGCTCCTGGCCCGCGAGGGCCCCGGCGACGCCTTCCCGGTGCTCTGCGAGCGGACGCCCGTGCGGATGGACCTCTCGCACAGCGGCTGGAGCGACATTTTCTTCCTGGGCATGGATTTTCCCGAGGGGGCGCGGGTGCTGAACGTCTCGGTGGACCTGGGTGTCCGCGGCCGCGATCCCCAGCCCCGGCCGCCGATCGAGGTCTACCTCCGCATGATCGACGAGCCGCTCCTGCGCCTGGTGAGCGTCGACTTGGGCTCGAAGGCCGACGTCACCAGCCTGGCCGAGGTCTTCGATTTCGCCAAGGACTACCTGGGGCTGTTGAAGGCGGGCGTGATTGCGGCGGGCATCGTGCCGCCGGGGCTGGAGGGCTCCGGCCAGAAGCTGTCCGACGTGCTGGCCCGGCTGGTCGGCCCCGGCTTGGGCCTGGAGGTGGTCAGCAAGGTCAACGACATCCCCAAGGGCTCGCGGCTGGCCGTCTCCACGAACCTGCTTGCGGCGATCATCACCGCCTGCATGCGGGCGACCGGCCAGATCCAGTCGCTTTGCGGCCCGCCCAGCGAAACCGAGCGGAAGCTGGTGGCGGCCCGCGCGATCCTCGGCGAGTGGCTGGCCGGCTCCGGCGGCGGCTGGCAGGACTCCGGGGGCATCTGGCCGGCGATGAAGCTGATCGAGGGCCGAGTGGCCGGGCCCGGCGATCCGGAGTTCGGCGTCAGCCGCGGCCGCCTGCTGCCGGACCATCACATCTACACGGACGAAGAAGTCGGCCCCGGCACGCGGCAGCAGATCTGCGAGAGCTTCGTGCTGGTACACGGCGGCATGGCCCAGAACGTGGGCCCGATCCTGGAGATGGTCACCGAGAAGTACCTGCTCCGCGGGGAGGCCGAATGGGCGGCCCGCCGGGAGGCCGGCGCCATGCTGCGGTCGAGCGAGGCGGCCCTGGTGCGCGGCGACGTCCGCCAGATCGCCCGCGATACCTCGCGGAACTTCGCCGGGCCGATCCAGACGATCATCCCCTGGGCCTCGAACCAGTACACCGAGACGCTCATCGCCGAGATGCGGCGCCGCTTCGGGGCGGACTATTGGGGCTTCCTGATGCTCGGCGGCATCTCGGGCGGCGGGATGGGGTTCATCGTGGCGCCCCAGCGGAAGACCGCGGCCCAGGACTATCTGCAGGAGTTGATGCGTGCGACGCAGCGCCGCTTGCACAGCGCCCTGCCCTTCGCCATGCAGCCGGTGGTCTACGATTTCGCCGTCAACGGGTGCGGCACGGTCGCGACGCTCCACGAAGGCCCGGAGGCACTGATGCCGCCGGGCTACTACGCGATCTCGGCCCCCGCGTGGCTGCGGCAGGACATTCGCGGCCTGAGCCGGACGGTCCAGGGGGAGATTGCCCGCTTCGCCGCCGCCTGCCGCACGCATCCGCGGCTGGCCGGCTCGACGGAGTTGGTCCTGGGGGCCCTGTTTCCCCCGCCGGCCCGGGAGGGCCTGGCGGAGACGAGCCTGCGGAAACTGCTGGACGAGAACGGCTTCGACCCCGAGCTGCACGAGCAGGTCCGCGCCGAGTTGCGCAGCGGGCGGATCGGGCTGGCGCAGAACCGCCTGCCGGCCCAGAGCACCATCGAGGACGTTGCCCGCGAGGACGTGATCGACTGGAGCGACCCCGCCGCGGCTGACCCGGAGTGCCGCCGCATTGGCGAGGAGCTGCTCCGCGGCGGCCGCGTGGCCGCGCTGGCCCTGGCCGGCGGGGCCGGCAGCCGCTGGACGCAGGGCGCCGGCGTGGTGAAGGCCCTGCACCCCTTCTGCCGCTTCCAGGGCCGGTATCGCAACTTCATCGAGGTTCACCTGGCCAAGGCCCGCCGGGCGTCGGAGCGCTTCCAGGCCGAGGTGCCCTACGTCTTCTCCACCAGCTACCTGACGCACGAGCCGGTGGCCGAGATGCTCGCCGCAGAGCGGAACTACGGTTATCCCGGGCCGCTTGTGCTCTCGCCGGGCCGCTCGGTGGGGCTGCGGATGATCCCCATGCCCCGCGACCTCCGCTTCGCCTGGGAGGAGATGCCGCAGCAGCTCCTGGACGTCCAGGCGCAGAAGGTCCGCGAGAGCCTGCACGCCTCGTTGGTGGCCTGGGCCGAAGCGGCCGGCGGCGGCAGCGACTACACCGACAACCTGCCGCTGCAATGCCTGCACCCGACCGGCCATTGGTTCGAGGTGCCCAACTTCCTCCGCAACGGCACGCTGGCCCGGCTGCTCTCCGAGCGGCCGCAGTTGTCGCACCTGATGCTGCACAACATCGACACGCTGGGGGCGGACCTGGACCCGGCGCTGTTGGGCCTGCACGCCCGCCGCGGCGCCTGCCTGACCTACGAGGTCATCCCGCGGCGGATCGAAGACCGCGGCGGCGGACTGGCCCGCCTGAACGGCAGCGTGCGGCTGGTCGAGGGCCTGGCCATGCCCCGCGACGAAGACGAGTTCCGCTTGAGCTGCTACAACTCGATGACCACCTGGATCGCCGTCGACCGCCTCCTGGAGGCCTTCGGCCTGTCGCGCCGCGATCTGGCCGACGAGGCCAAGGTGACGGCGGCCGTCCGCCGCTTCAGCATGCGGCTGCCGACCTACATCACCCTGAAGGATGTCAAGAAGCGCTGGGGCCACGGCCAGGAGGACATCTTCCCCGTGGCGCAGTTCGAGAAGCTCTGGGGCGACATGACCGGCCTGGCCGAGATCGCCTGCCGGTTCGTGGTCGTGCCGCGGATGCGCGGACAACAGCTCAAGGAGCAAGCCCAACTGGACGGGTGGCTCCGCGACGGCTCGGCGGCCTACGTCGATTCGCTCTGCGCGTGGGGCTAAGGTGCGGCCATGGCCGCAGGCGGAGAAGGTGTTAGCCGCGGAGCGGCGTCATGCAATAGCCTGGTGGCGTCAGCCCCAGGGCCGCAGGCCGCGAGACACAACCATCCAACACACCGTCCGGCCGCGGAGCGGCGCCATGCAACAGCCCGGTGGCGTCAGCCCCAGGGCCGCAGGCCGCGAGACACAACCATCCAACACACCGTCCGGCCGCGGAGCGGCGCCATGCAACAGCCTGGTGGCGTCAGCCCCAGGATCGCAGCGTGCGAGGTACGACAGTTCAACAAACAATCCAGCCCCGCAAGGGGCGAAACCAGGGCCGCACGCCATGGCCAGCAGTTACACCAGCCTCTCGTTTCACATCGTTTTCAGTACCAAGTACCGGCGGCCGGCGTTGACGGATGCGATCCGCCCCGAAACGTACAAGTACATCGGCGGCATCATCGCCAACAAACAAGGCCAGATGCTCGAGATCGGCGGCATGGCGGATCATCTGCACATCCTGACAGCCTGCCCACCGACCGTAGCCCTTGCAGATTTCGTCCGGGACATCAAGGCGAACTCCTCGAAATGGCTCCACGAGGACAAGGGGCAGCGGCAGTTTCAGTGGCAGACCGGCTACGGCGCCTTCACGGTGAGCTGTTCGCAGGTCGACGCGGTTCGACGGTACATTCTCGCGCAGGCCGATCATCATCGCAGCCGATCGTTCGAGGACGAGTTCCGGGGAGTCCTCGCACGACACGGGATTACGTTCGACGAGAGGTACTTGTTCGAGAACGAGTATCACGGCTAGCATCGCGGGTGTCGCCGCTCCGCGGCTGGACGCACGAAAACGCCGCATGGGTTCTGGGGGGCTGACGCGTTCTGCATTTCGCCGCTCCGCGGCTTTGCGGACAGCAGCTCAAGGAGCAAGCCCAACTGGACGGGTGGCTCCGCGACGGCTCGGCGGCCTACGTCGATTCGCACTGCCTGTGGGGCTGAGAAGCTGTGAATCAAATGCGGTTTCCGCCCGTTCAGTTGCGTGCCACAACTGGTGGGGCGGGCCTGACGGGTGGCGAATACTTCTGACGGCTGATGCACAACCCCCATCGAGTGGTGGCTGTGGCCGGAACCCCGCCAATTCTTCGCGGTCCGCGGACGTTCCGGTTATAATAAACTCGGGGTGTTTTTCGGCCTGTGCCGCGGCCGATTGCCGGCGGTCCGAAACTTCCCTGACTCTGCACCACGACTACTCGGAGGCAGCCCCCTCGCCGGTGCGGCTGGGGTTCGTCCCTGGCGGCCGGCGCGCCGGCATGTCGCAACATGCTCATCACCCCCGGGAACTCGACCTTACGGCACGGGCTGCTGCTGGCGGTGCTCGCGGCGCTGGCTAGTGCCGCCGGCCGGGCCGAGGCCCAGGTCCAGAGCCAAGTCGTCACCTGGGACGGCACGACGATCGGCGTGACGCTGAACACGGTGGTCGGCGCCGATCGCTTCTACAACGCCGGCATTTACGGCCAGCTTGCCACGGCCGCCAGCGTCGAAGGCGGCAACATCTGGAACCTGCACGAGACGCTGACCAAGGTGACGTACGAGTATACGTCCCCCGGCGCGGCGGGAGACTTCGACATCCACGCCACGGCGGTGGGCATGATCCTCGCCGGCACGGGACCCAACAGTTATCAGCAGGGCATCGCCCCCGGGGCCAACCTCTACTCCGGGGCCATCGCAACAGCGTGGTCTTCCAACCCGGCGACGCCGGGGGATTTCTATATCACCGACCAGACCTTCTACGACGCTTACAACAACTTTTTCACGACCTCGTTCACCCGGAGCTACGGCAGCACCACGATCACGGCCCCCAACAACGTGATCAACAGCAGTTGGGGCGGAAGCGACACAACGGGGACGGGAACCTACACGCTGGCCATAGACGGATTCGCCCGGGCCAATCCGCAAACGACGTTTGTCGCGTCGGTCGGCAACGCGGGAACGAGCAACGGAGTCACGGGGCCCGCCTCCGGCTACAACGGCATCTCCGTGGGGGCCACCGGCGACGGCACGCTGGGGAATTTCAGCGTGGTGGCCACCTTCAGCAGCTCCGGCCCGCAAGACTACTACGATCCGGTCCACGGGCTGGTGTCCGGCGTCCGCGCGGCGGTGGACCTGGTGGCCCCGGGCACGTCGATTGCCGCGGCGTACTACGGGGGACAGACGGGCTCCAACCAGTTCGCCGCTTCCGACCCGTCCAACGGCGCAACCAACTGGTACACGATCGGCGCGCAGGGTACGAGCTTTGCCGCCCCGATGGTCTCCGGCGGCGTGGCGCTGTTGGACAGCGCCAGTTACCTCGACGGCCTCAACGCCAACTCGCGCGACGCCCGGGTGATCAAGGCCGTGCTGATGAACTCCGCCACCAAGCTGCCCGGCTGGAACAACGGCCAGGCCCTCAACGCCGCCGGCGTGGTGGTCACCACGCAATCGCTCGATTGGTCCCAAGGGGCGGGACAACTCAACCTGAATCGCGCCTACGACCAGTACCTCTCCGGCACGATGGGAGTGCCGGGCATGAGCGGCGGCACGGTTGCCGGCATCGGCTGGGATTACGCCGCCCTTTCGCTCGGCGGGTACAACGAGTACACGATCCAGGGCACCCTCCACGCCGGGAGCATCCTGGACGTGACGCTGGATTGGTTCCGCGACTGCGCCGTCCCCACCCTGGACGCCGGCCAAAACCTGGTCGTTTCCAACGACGGCTTCGCCAACCTGGATCTTGAGATCTGGAACGCCAGCTTCACCCAGCTCTACGCCGTCTCCAACAGCCTGTACAACAGCGTCCAGGAGCTGCACTTCCTCTTGCCCGCCGACGGCCAGTACGGTCTCCGCGTGGATTACACCGGGCAGATGTTCGGCACGCCGCAGACGGAGCCCTACGGACTGGCCTGGGACGACTCGCCGGCGCCCGAGCCCGGCACGCTGGTCCTCTTGGCCGCCGCGGCCGCAACCACGTGCGGCATCGCGATACGGCGGCGGCTCAGGGGCCGGGCGTCCAGGCTGTAATTGGCGGCGGACTCGGCGCCCAGTTCCCAGTACTCAGTACAAAGCACCCGGTACTCAGCACTCGGTACTTGCCCTGGCGCGCCGCATCTGCTATCCTCGACTCGACCGTGGTCTTAGGCAGGAGGGCCCGCATCCCATGCACCAGCGGATTTTCGAGCAGGTCGGCGTGGAGGTCTCCGAGATCGGACTGGGCACCTGGCAGCTTGGCGGCACGGAATGGGGCGAAGTCAGCGACCGGCAGGCGCTGGACACCCTCCGCGCGGCAGCCGAGGCCGGCGTGACGTTTCTCGACACCGCCGACATCTACGGCCTGGGGCGGAGCGAATCGCTCATCGGGCAGTTCCTCCACCAGCGCCGCCAGCGCGACCGCTTTTTCATCGCCACCAAGCTCGGGCAGAACCCCACGCCCGGCTGGCCGGAGAACTTCACCCGCGAGTGGGTCTTCCGCCACACCGAGGACTCCCTGCGGCGGCTGGGGATCGACGTGATCGACCTCAGCCAGACGCACTGCGTCCCGGTGGAGCACCTGGCACGCTACGGCGTCTTCGAGCACCTGGCCGACCTGCGGCGGCAGGGCAAGATCCGTTCGTTCGGGGCCAGCGTCGAGTCGTTGGACGACGCCCTGTGGTGCCTGCGGCAGGAAGGGCTGGCCTCGCTGCAGATTATCTTCAACGTCTTCCGCCAGAAGCCGATCGACGTGCTGTTGGCCCGGGCCAAACAGCAGGGCGTGGCGATCATCGTGCGGCTACCGCTGGCCAGCGGCCTGTTGGCCGGCACAATCACGCCCCGGACGCAGTTCGGGCCCCGCGACCACCGATCGTTCAATCGCGACGGCCAGAAGTTCAACGTCGGCGAGACGTTTGCCGGGCTGCCGCTGCCCAAGGGGATCGAGCTGGCCGACGCCCTGAAACCGTTGCTGCCGGTGGGAATGACCATGTCCCAGTTCGCCCTGCGGTGGTGCCTCGATTTCGCGGAGGTGACCACGGTGATTCCGGGGGCGAAGCGTGCGGAGCAGGCCCGGCAGAACGCCGCGGCCTCGGACCTGCCCCCCTTGTCCCCCGACCTGCACGAGCAATTGCGACGGTTCTATCACGAGCGGGTGGCCGCGCACATTCGCGGCGCCTACTGATCTCAGTGAGCGCTCGGGGGGAATTGGAGTTTAGCGGGCGGGCTTGCCGTGGCTGCCCGCCAGTAAACGCTCCGCCGCCCCACGGCGGGCAAGCCCGCCCGCTAAACTGCCGACTATTCTTCCCCAGCCGTTAGATCCGGAACCGAAATCCGCGCGCCGCGGCCGCAGCCGGGCGAAAGTCTCTCGACACGCACCCGCGCAGCGGGGATAATCGCCTGTATGGCACTCCCTTTCGGTGATCGCCGGTTGTTCGTCCATCCGCCGCACGGGCGGATCGGCATCTCGGCCGCGGCCGGGCGGCGGGCCGAGTCGCCGCCAAGCGCGTCCGGGATCGAACCGCAGGACCCGGGGACCCGCCGGCGGCGGGTGGCCCGCATCGCCCTGTTGGTTGGCGGCGATGACACGGGATGGCAAGCATCGGCCGCCAAGCTTCGGCAGCACCTCGACGAGGACGGCCGGCTGGCCGCAGGCTGCGTCGCCGGCGCACAAGGCATGAGCAGTTTCGATCCCTTTTCGGTTGCGGTGCTGTTGGGCCGGCCGGAGCTGTCCCGCGTGGGCCGGCTGCAACTGGAAACCTATTGCCGGCAGGGCGGGGCTTTGGTGGCCTTGGGCTCGGCCGGCCGGGCGCTGCCGGATTGGCCCGCGTTTGCCGAGGCGGTGCTCGGCGGCTGGGACGAGGGGCCGGGCTCGAACCCGGTCCTGCTGGAGGTCGAGCCGGCCGAACAGTCGTGGTGGCATCCGGTGCTGGACGGGGTCGGGGCATTTGGGGCCTCGGGCGATCCCCGCGGGCCGGTCTGGCTGGCCCGCGGTGCGGAGATCCTCCTCTGGGGCTATGGCGGCGGGCTGCGAAAGCCGTTGGCCTGGGCCTGGCGTCCGCGGGGGGGCCGCGTGTTCTACAGCCTGCTGGGACGACCTGACGATTTCCAACTGCCCGACTTCCTCCGCTTGGTGGCCAATGCGGTCCGCTGGGCCGCGGCCAGCGGGCCAGTGTAAGGGGCTGTGCAGAAAGAAAGCGGGGTGGGCCGGCGGGCACCGTCGGGCACCGGGCGCAGCCTGGTCGGCATGGTCGGCGAGCCCCACCGTTCTTTGAGACGAATTATTTTGTTGTGGTGGGGCTCGCTGCGCTCGACCCACCCTACACTCTTGGTACAATATCCGGGATCATCGGACAGGCCCGCCCAGGGTGCCATCCCGTCATGCAGTCCCACGAGAAAAAGCCGGATGCCGCCGAGGGGGCCAAGACGGTGGCGGCCATCGACGTGGGGGCCAACGCCCTGCGAATGGTCATCGCCGAGGTGCTTCCGGACGGGCGGATCGAGGTCCTGGAGCAGTTGCAGCGGGCGGCCCGGCTCGGCCAGGACACCTTCCGCCGCGGCCGGCTGGGGGCCGCCAGCATGCGGGCCGCCCTGGCCATCCTCCGCGACTTCCAGGAGCTGCTGAAGCTCTACCGGGTCGAGCGGGTCCGGGCGGTGGCCACCAGTGCCGCCCGCGAGGCCGGCAACGCCGATACCTTTCTGGACCGCGTATACCTCGCGACCGGTTTGAAACTGGAGGTGATCGGCACGCCCGAGGAAAGCCGCCTGACCGTCTCCGCGGTGCGGCAGGCCCTGGGCGAGGCCTCGGGCGTCAATCAGGGCCACGCCCTGGTGGCCGACGTCGGCGGCGGGAGCACGCTGTTGACCCTCCTGGAGGATGGCCAGATCGTCACCTCGCAAAGCCTGCGGCTGGGCTCGATCCGCCTCGGGGAGATGTTCTCCACCAGCGAGGAATCGCCGCAGCGGACCGCCGAGATGCTCCGCTACCACATCGCCAACGTCCTGGCGGCGGTGCAGACCTCGCTGCCGCTGGGCGCCGTCGAGCGGTTCATCGCGGTCGGGGGCGACGCCCGCTTCGCCGCCCGCCACGTCGGCAAGCCCACCGGCTCGGAGGACCTGGCAGTCGTCGCGCCGGCGGAGTTCGACAAGCTCGTCGACCGCTGCGAGCGGCACACGGCCGAAGAACTCGCCAGGCGCTACGGCATCCCCTTCGCCGAGGCGGAGACGCTCAACCCCGCGCTGCTGGTCTACCAGAACCTGCTCCGCCTGACCCGGGCCTCCGAGATGCTCGTCTCGCAGGTGTCGATGCGCGACGGGCTGCTGCTGGAGCTCGCCCGCGCCGTGACCGGCCAGGAGGATCGCTCGCTGCTGGAAGGAGTGATCCACTCGGCCATGGCCCTGGCCGAGAAGTACCATGCCGACTTGGGGCACGGCCAGCCGGTCGCCGAGTTGGCCGTGGCGCTGTTCGACGAGCTGGCGGCCGAGCACGGCCTGGGCCCGCGGCAGCGGCTCGTGCTGCAAGTGGCCGGCCTGCTGCACGAGATCGGCGGCTTCGTCAGTAACCGCAGCCACCACAAGCACAGCTACTACCTGATCGCCAACTCGGAGATTTTCGGGCTCAACCGTGAGGAAATCCTGCTGGCGGCCCATGTCGCGCGGTACCACCGGCGGAGCGGACCGAAGCCCTCGCACCAGGAGTACATGTCCCTGCCGCGCGAGGCCCGGGTGACGGTCAACAAGCTCGCGGCGCTGCTGCGGGTGGCCGACGCTTTGGCCCGCGGCCACATCCGCCACGCCAACCAGGTGCACTTCGAGCGCCGCGGCGACGACTTCGTCGTCTGCATCTCGGGTGTCAACGACCTGTTGTTGGAAGAGCGGGCGCTGGCCGCCAAGGCCGACCTGTTCGAGGACATCTACGGCATGAAAGTGCGGCTGGAAACGGTGTAAAAGAGAGAAGGTAGGGGGAAGGAGCGCGTCATGCCCAAGGACCGCCTGAAATCCCCGGACCTGTACTTCAACCGCGAGCTGAGCTGGCTGGAGTTCAACGACCGCGTGCTCCGCGAGGGCCTGTCGGAGGACGTGCCCCTGCTGGAGCGGGTGAAGTTCCTGGCCATCGTCAGCTCGAACCTGGACGAGTTCTTCCTGGTGCGGGTGGCGGGATTGTTGCGGGCGCGGGCCGCCGGCAGGGCCCGCCGCGATTCCTCCGGCATGTCGCCCGCCGCCCAATTGACGGCCGTCAGCCAGCGAGTGCACCGCATGGTCCGCCAACAGGCCGACGGCGTCCGCGAGGCCCTGCGGCGGTTGGCCGCCGAAGGGCTCGTGGTCCTCGAGCCCGAAGCGTGGAGCGCCGAGCACCGCGCCTTCCTCCAGGTCCACTTCGGCAAGGAAATCCTGCCGGTGCTCACGCCGCTGGCGGTGCAAGAGATCGAGCCCGCGCCGCTGCTGCCGGGCTTGCAGTGGTACGTGGCGGCGGTCCTGGCGGGCGGCCAGCGGGAGGAGCGGATCGTCGTCACGCCGGTCCCCGCCTCGCTGCCGCGGTGGATCACGCTGCCGTCGTCCCGGGGCACCGCGCTGGCGCGGCTGGAGGACGCCGTCGCCGCCAACGCCGCGGCCATTTTCCCCGGCGAGGAGGTCCTGGCCACGGCCCAGTTCCGCATCACCCGCGACGCCGACATCAACGTGGATCGCGACGAGGCGGGCGACGTGATCGAGGCGGTCGAGCGGGCGGTCCTGGCCCGCGGCCGCCGCCGGCCCGTCCGGCTGCAAACCTCCCCGGAGCCCGACCGCCGCATCCACGCCTGGCTGGATGCCTGCCTGGGACTCACCGCGGAGGACACCTACAAGATCGACGCCCCGCTGGACGCCGCCGCGTTGATGGAGTTGGCCCAATGGCCGGGCCTGGAGCACCTCAAGAACGCCGACTGGCCGCCGCAGCCCCCCCGCGACCTGCTGGGCGCCGAGAACCTCTGGGACGCCTTGGCCGACCGCGACGTTCTCCTGTTCCATCCCTACGAGAGCTTCGAGCCGGTGGTCCGGCTGGTGGAAATGGCGGCCGACGACCCGGCCGTGCTGGCCGTCAAGCAGACGCTCTACCGCACCAGCGGCGACTCGCCGATCGTCCGGGCGCTGGGCCGGGCCGCCGCCAACGGCAAGGAGGTCACCGTGCTGGTGGAGCTGACCGCCCGCTTCGACGAGGCGCGGAACATCGGTTGGGCCCGGCGGCTGGAAGACCTGGGCTGCCACGTGATCTACGGCGTGGCCGGCTACAAGACGCACGCCAAGGCCCTGCTCGTGATCCGCCGGCAGTCGCAGCGGATCCAGCGCTACGTCCACCTGGCCACCGGCAACTACAACGACCGCACCGCGCGGCTTTATTCGGACCTGGGCCTGTTGACCACCGACCGCGACCTGGCCGGCGACGTGGCGGCGTTCTTCAACATGCTCACCGGCTTCTCCGAGGCCGTCGGCTTCTCGAAGCTCGTGATGGCCCCCACCGGCCTGCGGACCCGTTTTATCGACCTCATCCAGCGCGAGGCGCAGGCATCCACCCCCGACCGGCCCGGCCTGATCATGGCCAAGGTCAATTCCCTCCAGGACGTCGAGATCTGCCGGGCGCTGTACCGGGCCAGCCGGGCGGGCGTGAAGATCCTCCTGAACGTCCGCGGCATCTGCATCCTGCGGCCGGGCGTGGAAGGCGTTTCGGAGAACATCGAGGTCCGCTCGATCATCGACCGCTACCTGGAGCACGCCCGCATCTTCTACTTCCGCAACGGCGGCCACGAGGAGGTCTACCTTTCCAGCGCCGACTGGATGCGGCGGAACCTGACGCGGCGGCTGGAGCTGTTGTTCCCGATCGCGGAGCCCGGCCTGCGGCGGCGGCTGATCGAGATCCTCAATACGCTCATGGCCGACAACGTCAAGTCGCGGCGGCTGCGGCGCGACGGTGCCTACGAGCCGGTGCCGCGCGAGGGGCCGCGAGTGCGGGCCCAGGCCAAGTTCTACAAGGACGCGGTCGACGCGGTGCAATCCGCCCAGCAGGCCGCCTTGCAGTTCCGCCCCCTCACGCCGCCGAAAGAATAAGTGAGGTCGTTTGGGATCGCGATCGAACTGCGGTACATTACCGAAGGTCGATCCGTCCTGCTAAACGATCCAGCCGGTGAATTCTTGCTGCACGATCTCTTTGCCGAGCAGGTTCCCCCGAGATAGCACGGACGCTCAACAGGACCGGGAGGAGGAGGCCGCGGAACGGGGCCGCGGCTACTATTGAGCCGCGAAACTGGGACGCACCTGGTATTGAGAATTTGGGCAACTGGGAGGCCAGTTGCGCCCCCGCTCCGACGCGCCCTGCGACGGGGGGCCTCGGCACCATTAAGCCGCTGTGGGACAATAACTTAGAGCAGCAGCCCAAACAAACCTGCTCCTCCGCTACCCGTGGAGGTAAACAAATGGGTATTCAAACTGCTCGGCGGGCCCCCCGCCTTTCCGCCGGGGCGTCCCTTGTCGTCACGGTGAGCCAACCAGGTTATACTTCCAACATGGAATCCACGTCGTCTCGAAACGTGAACGACTTGCCGGCAAGCGAGCGACAGGCGATTGAAGGGATGTTGGGCCAACCGCTCAGTCCGGACCAGCGGGTCTTCATCATGGCCTACACGCCCGGTGCCGTGCCGGACAAGTCGGCGCGGGAGCCCGAATGATCGGCGGGCTCGCAGGCTTACCGCCGCAAGAACCAGAAGAACAAGTTGAGCAGCACGGTCAGCACGATGCTGACGATGATAACCAAGTGCCTTCTGCGTAGTCAGGATGCGGCATGTCTATCGCCTCGCCGAACACGCAAAACGCGAGGGCCAGGCCAAGGCCGACGGGGCTGCCTTCGAGCAGGTAGGCTATCGCCGCAAAGAACGCCCACCCTTCGAACAGTGCGGCGCTGATTATCGTCTTGGGCAGGAAGACCGACAACAGATACTTGGCATCACGGCATCCGCCATCCGCCGAGGGAACCGGCCTGCTCCGCCGGCTCGGATCGATGGGCGTGTAGGCGCCGCTGAGGATTTCACGGCGGGCCTTCGTGGTGATCTTCCACAGGAGGATCGCCCGTGCGATAAGTCCAAGGCCGACAAGGGCGAAGGCGATCACGGTGAGGGAGATCGGTTGCATCGTGGCAGGCGGCTTGAGCACGGGGCCCATGCTGAGGGCGATCACCAGGAAAAAGAGAATGCCTGCACACATCGCCGCCACGAGGATTTGCAGGGTGCGCGCGGTCTTGGCCGCGTCTTCATGCCACGAATCGTCAGACATCTTACCTGCCCTCACTCCTCAAAGTAGGACTTTTGATTCCAGGCGTAAACGCTCGTGGCAATCATGGCAACGGCCAGGATATGCTGCGCCACAGAAGGCGTCCACCCGTAGACGAAAAAGCCCACTGCGCTGCCGAGCAATATCCCGACGGCCATGATGACAAAAAAGTACACGCCGGTCTGCCGGGCCCAAACAGTCAGTATCAGGCTGGTGACGAGGGTTCCGAGGATGACGCCCGGATGTGTTGGTGGGCGATGGGCCCAGGCGCGGCGGCCGGGGATGAACAGGAAGATCTCACTTCCGCTTGCCCAGGCAACGCCGACGATTACCAGACACGCCCCGAACAGGGCAAGCAGCTGGGCTAGCTGGCGGACAGGCATGGGCGTTCTTCCATCTAACACAACCAACCGGACTGCGGCCCTGTGATATGCCGCCACTGCCGGGCGTCGAAGACCCGGGACAGTACTTCTTCAATGTACCGGCAGTCGAGGAGGGCCGCCTGCGGCACGGCGAAGTCGTACTTGGCAATCCCTCCCGAGTAGAATCGAACAGGTATCCTGATCTCGTAGGCGAGTTCCTCGACCGCCGCGGGGTGGAAGACGAACGTGCTCCAAAAGCCCCCTGGGACGCGGAAGGTTCCCGCGATGGCGGCTGGCCCGGTCCCATCACGATCATAGCTGATCTCGAAGTCACGGCCAAGACAGGACGCCAGCGGCACAACCCCATCTGCTGGCAGCAGACGGGACTCTTCAACGCCATCGTAGGTGTCGGATTGGGGAAAATGCACGACGTACAGCCAACCAAACACCCCCCAACGGCCTTTCTCAACGAAACACGATGACCGCCAGATGATAACGCCATGTCCTGCCAGGATTCCGCCTTCACTGGGCTCGGGCAGTCGTTTTTCCACCACTACCACTCTTTGGAGAAGCGAGAATCTGGGTGATGAATGAAAGTTCCGGGGCATATCTACCGATTATAGCGAAGACACCGGAAATATCGCTGCCCGGGAGGCCTCGACCGATGTACCAGTCGCATTGGGGGTTGCGGGAATCGCCGTTTGGCAAGGGTCTGGACCCGCGGGCGTTCTACCAGAGCCCGACGCACGAGGAGGCCCTGGCGCGGCTGCACTTCCTGGCCGACGAGCATCGCCGGCTGGGGCTGTTGATGGGTCCGGGCGGCAGCGGCAAGTCACTGCTGCTGCAGGTCTTTGCGGCCGAGCGTTGCCGCCGCGGCGCGACGGTGCTCAGGCTCAACCTGGTCGGCATGGAGCCGGCCGAAGTGCTCACTTCGCTGGCCGTCCAGTTGGGCAGTTGCCCGGACGGCTCGGAGTCGGCGGCCAGGGCGTGGCGGGCGGTCGAGGACCGGCTGGCCGAGGCGCGGTACCAGCAGCTCGCCGTAGTCGTGCTCTTGGACGATGCGGACCAGGCGAGCCACGCCGTGCTGCCCCACTTGGTGCGATTGGCCAAGTCGGACGAATCGCCCGAATCGCGGCTGACGCTGATCCTGGCCGGCCGCCGCGAGGGGCTGGGGCGGCTCGGGGCCCCGCTGTTGGACCTGGCCGAACTCCGCATCGACATCGAGCCCTGGGCCCCCGGCGATACCGAGAGTTTTCTAGCCAGCTCGCTCAGTCAAGCGGGCCGCGCCGCCCCCGTCTTTCAACAGCCGGCCATCGCCCGGCTGCACGAGCTGTCCCACGGCATTCCGCGGCACGTCCGGCGGTTGGCCGAATTGGCGCTGGTGGCCGGGGCCGGCCGCCGGTTGCCCGAGATCGACTGCGAGGTGATCGATGCTGTCTATCAGGAACTGAGCCTGGCGGCCCCGGCCGCTACGGCCTGGTCGTGAAGAGAGCCGGTGGGACTCGCCGACCAACGCCGACCAACGCCGACCAACGCTACGCGTCGGTGGCCGGTCGCTGCCCGTCGACCCACCCTCCTGTTATTCCCACTCGATGGTGGCCGGCGGCTTGCTCGTTACGTCGTAGACCACGGCGTCAACGCCGGGAATCGCCAGGACCGAGCGGGCCATGGCGCGGATCAGGTCCATGGGCAGGTCCGCACAGCGTGCGGTCATGGCGTCGGTCGAAAGAACCGGACGCAGGGCTACCGTCTCGCCGCCGGCGAAACTCAAGGGGAGCAGGACCACGGGAAACTGCCACACCTTCCCGGCAAGCCCGGCCTCCGCCAAGAGCGTGTTGGCCACCGCATCGGCCTCGCGCAGCAATTCGAGCCGCTCCCAATCCACGAACTTCCGCCGCACGAAGGCGGAGCGGACGTTCTCCTTCCCGCGGGTCGCCACCAGGAAGGCCACGCGGTTGGTGGCCGGCAGCTCGTTGGTGATCCTGGTGGCGGCTTGCCCGTAGGTGTCCAGGTCCGCGTCGCCGACCAACAGCACGACGTTGCTGTAGCTCCGGTAATCCCCCTGGACGCCGACGGTTCGCAGGGGGACCGACACCGCATCCAGGCCGTACCTTCCGTACACGATGTGCCGCAGTTCGTCGCCGGGGGC
>Ga0181524_10002677_pt1 | contig 18016 bp, 21 predicted proteins | sample PEATcosm2014_Bin_34_FD_119761 | JGI IMG/M metagenome (GOLD analysis project Ga0181524, IMG submission 119761) | Peatland microbial communities from MTU Mesocosm Facility, Houghton, MI, USA - PEATcosm2014_Bin05_60_metaG | ecosystem: Environmental > Terrestrial > Soil > Wetlands > Peat | place...
AACGGGCGCTGGAGAGGCGCACGTGGTCGAGCCACTCGCGCGTCGGCTCGAAACCATAACGCGCCTTGAGCTGTTTGAGCGGGGGGTTGTCAAAGGTCCACATTCCCTCATCCGCCAGGGAAACGGATATGCTTAGTAAGGCCCAAACGGCAAGGGTGAGCAGAATCCAAACCCTTCGTTGACTGATGCTTCTAATCATTCGTACCTCTCGTCTTCAAAAATGTGTCATGCAAGCCGGGACTTCCATCTTGAAACCTCGAAAAGCCGAAAGTGTACACCCGAAAGCCTCATTTTGGAATGCTGTATCACGCTGGGCGGAAAGCAGTAGGCAGTGCGCAGAAGAGCAGGTTTAGCTGCCAGGTTTCAGGCGTCAGGGGACAGAACGCAGTGCCTTCCCCACAACGGACTACTGACAACTGACGACTGACAACTGACAACACTACAGGCACCAGTCTTCTGGCATAATATGCGGGCGATCATGCCGCAATCTGAAGAGGAGGAATCCAATCCATGAGCCATCGAAACCAAGTCGTCTTCCGGAGGTGTTGTCTAGTTCTGGCTTTGGCGGTCCTCGTTGCCAACGGGGTGACGCGCCCACCCGCGCGGCTACTCGGCTCCAATACCAGTTCCCAACCTGCCGCGTGGGCTGAAATCAGCAAGATGCGGCTCCTCGAGTACATCACCACTCTCTCCTCCGACAAATTTGAAGGCCGCGCGCCCGCCTCAAATGGAGAGGACCTTACGACTACCTTCATTAGAGAGAAGTTCAAGGGACTGGCTTTGCAGCCCGGCAATCCGGACGGGACGTACTTTCAACACGTGCCGATGGTCGGGATCACTGCTGATCCTGCCATGCAACTGACTCTTACGGGTTCGAACTCCGGCAAGAGGCTGACGCTTCGGTATGGTGAGGACTTCATGGCGTGGACCAAGCGGGAGCAGCCGGAGGTAGGCATTAACGCGGACGTGGTTTTTGTTGGTTACGGCGTGGTCGCGCCCGAGTACCACTGGGACGATTACAAGGGCGTGGATGTGAGAGGTAAGGTCCTGGTCATGCTCATCAACAATCCCCCAGTTCCAGACCCCAAGGATCCTGCAAAACTCGATCCAAACATGTTCAAAGGCAAGGCCATGACCTACTACGGTCGGTGGACTTACAAGTTCGAGATGGCGGCTCAAAAAGGCGCGGCGGGATGCTTGCTCATTCATCAGACGGGGCCCGCAGGCTACCCCTGGGAAGTCGTCCGGAATAGTAACGGCGGCGAACAGTTCAGCCTCGCGAGAGCGGATAAGGGCATGTCACGGGCCGCCGTGGAAGGTTGGATGACGCATGACCAGGCCAAAGCTCTGTTCGCGATGACGGGCAAGGATCTGGCGGCGCTCGAAAAGGCAGCCGTAGACCGGAACTTCCGGCCGGTCCCTCTTGACGCCCAGGCTGCGCTGACCTTGCACAACAAAATCAGGACCATCAACTCAAAGAACGTGGTCGCCAAACTGCCCGGAGGTGATCCGAAACTGCGCCAGGAGTATGTAATCTACACAGCCCACTGGGATCATTTGGGAGTGGGGCCGGCGGGCATCTTTCACGGTGCGGCGGACAATGCCTCGGGAGTGGCCGGACTGCTTGAGATCGCCCGAGCTTTTACGAAGGTCCAACCTCCCCCGCGTCGCTCGATCTTATTTCTGGCGGTGACTGCTGAGGAACAGGGGTTGCTGGGCTCGCAGTATTATGCCGAGCATCCTTTGTATCCGCTCGCCAAGACGGCGGCGGAAATCAACATGGATGTGCTCAACACCTTCGGCCGCACCCGCGACATCACGGTGATCGGTCTGGGTATGTCTACACTCGACGGCTACGTCAAGACCGTTGCCACCGAGCAAGGAAGAGTCGTGAGGCCCGATGCAGAACCCGAGAAGGGCTTCTATTTTCGCTCCGATCATTTCAGTTTCGCCAAGCTGGGTGTGCCGGCGCTCGACCCCGAAGGCGGAATTGATTACTTGGGAAGGCCAGCGGGGTGGGGAATGAAGATGCGGGAAAAATTCACTAAGGAGAACTACCATAAGCCCTCCGACACGATAACCCCGGACTGGGAGTTGAGCGGCGCCGTGCTGGACCTTCAACTCTTGTTCGAAGTGGGATATCAGGTTGCCGATGCCGACCGTCTCCCCACCTGGAATCCCGGCTCGGAGTTTCGGGCCAGGCGGGAAGCAATGCTGAAGGGCAGTGACAAGTGACAAGTGGCGAGTGACGAGCAGAAGTCAGGAGTCAGAAGACAGAAGAGAAACCCCAGCCTACCACAGGGGGAGCGCCCCGACGTGTCGGAGGGGGCTCCTCGGAGGCGGTCAGCCGTTGGCGGCATCTGGGGATGGCATGTTTTTCCCCATCTACCACCTACCACCTACCGCCTTCTACCTACCACCTGCCGCTCTTTACGTATTTGCCAGGATGCGTCGGTAGAGGTCTTCGTAAAGGGGAATGATCTTTTGGCTACAAAAGGTGGTCGAGGCGCGTTCCCGCGCCGCGATGCCCATCTGCTCGCGCCGATGCGGGTCGGTGACGATCTCGAGGGCGCGTGCGGCCATGGTTTTCACATCATGACCCGGCACGAGAAAGCCCTCCACTCCATTTCTGATTACCTCGGGTAATCCCCCTACCTCTGAACAGACGGCAGGAACGCCACAGGCCATTCCCTCGAGCGCCGCCAGGCCAAAGGACTCGATTTCGCTGGGCAAAAGGAGCACGTCGGCGCAGTTGAGGAACTCCTGCACCTGATTTTGTTTGCCCAAAAAGTACACGTCCTTCATCAGGCCTTTTTCGCGAACCTGCCATTCGGCAATGGTACGCTCCGGGCCGTCACCAATCATTAGGAGCTTGGCGGGGATCTCCGCCCGGACGGTGGCGAAGATATCGACCACGTCCGTAACCCGTTTGACCGGCCGAAAGTTGGACAGATGGACGAGGATAGGCTCACCCTGGGGGGCAAATTCGCTGCGCCGGCAATTGGCGTCGGCGGGCTGGAATACGTCGCAGTTGACGAAGTTTGGAATCACTTCCACCGAGCGTTGGACATTGAGTTCGCGCAACGTCACCGTGCGAAGGTACTCGGAGATGGCTGTCACCCCGTCGCTCTGTTCGATGGAGAACCGTGTGATGGGCAGGTAAGAGCGATCCACGCCTACCAGCGTAATGTCTGTTCCATGCAGTGTGGTGACAAAGGGAAGGCGGTGGGGGTCTCGCATCGCCCTGGCCAAATAGGCGCTCACCGAGTGAGGGATAGCATAATGGACATGCAGCAGATCGAGCGATTCGTGCGCTGCCACGTTCGCCATCTGGGTGGCCAAGGCCAGCGTGTAGGGGGGATGATTGAATAAAGGGTAGTTGAGCATTTCAACTTCGTGGAAGTGGATGCGCTCGGAGGGTTCGGTCATGCGAACGGGGACGGCGTAGCTAATGAAATGAATGTCGTGCCCGCGCGCGGCTAATTCCAGACCCAGCTCAGTGGCGACTACACCACTTCCGCCATACGTGGGGTAACAGGTTATGCCGATTTTCATGGGATACCTTCAGGACCTGCTCCGACCCCGTGGGTGCTAAGACGGGGGAGTTTTCTTCTTCTCCGCGCCGCCCGCTAGGACCACAATTCGCGTTACTGTCTTGTGATCGCCCCTCTGCTCGTAGAAAACGAGAACATTCGTGCCAGGTTTCAGTTTCGCCAGCTTAAGCTTGTCCCCATCGGCGGTAACCACGTGGACTTTCTTCTTAATAGGGAAGATTTCTGTGGAATTTCCGTTGACGTTGTCGACATTCAACACCTCGCTCTCCAAATCAACGGATTTCACGATGCCGGTGAACGCCTGCTGCGTCGGTCCGCCGGAAGTGATCTTATCGATAACTGGGACCTTGGTCTTGTGCTGGTCCTGTGCCTTGATCGTGGTCCGGAAAGGCAAGCCCAAAAGAACCAGGGCGACGAGAAGGCGGACCAGAAACCTGAAGAGAACCACGGTCCGCGAACGGCCTGTCATGGGAAAGGTGAGGGCAACAACCATCGTGGTCGAGCTTATGCCTGGCCGATAGTAGGACGTTAATTTAGGTATCACAACTGTTCCGCTCGCGAGTGGGATTAAAAGCGCAAGATTATCCTAGGCGCGCAAAGTTGCAGTGTCAAGGGCAGCCGCCAACGCTCAAGCGTAATCGATAACCTCCAAGCTCCATGGCAAAGAGTTCTTTGGCCCGAGGCGAAGTCCGAGACTCCTCGCGAGGTTATAAACTCCATCCCTCGCACGGTTCACTGGACGTGCTGGAATTCCCCTACTAACCTTGTCCAAAGTTCTCTTGCCCGTTTTCGGGGAGACGATTGCCATCCCCGCCGCCTCCCTGCTTGTTTTCGTTTGCCTTGTAGATATACCGGATGGCGGACTTCATAATCAGGAGGTTGGGTTCGTTCGGCCTGTGGACCTTGATGCAATTCTTGTCGTACCACTCGATGACGCCGTGGATGACTTCGTCCCCGCTGAGGACTACCACCATGGGTGTTCGCGCCTGCATTTGTTTCAGGTAGTAGAAGTTTTCTGCGTTGGTTTGTTCAGGAGGAGCAGGCTTCTTGCGTGGCAGCCGGGCGCCCATTTGGTCCTGGACCTCGGACAGGGTTGGGCGGATGAGTCGTCGATTCATGGTGCTTTACTCCTTCGGCCTGGTCTTCCGAGGCCACAAGTTCAGGATATCTCCCTTATGGAATTCACGCCTACGACCTCTTTCCGATAGACGCTCGCTTCGCCGTCCGGGTTTCTTCCAGGTCGGTAAAAGAGCCATTCGAGGGAGAAAGCCGCGAATGCCTTACATGCTACCACGAAGCCTCCGGAGTCGCAATGGAGTCTTGCACGGAAGTCCATGCATGGTAAACGTCCACGGAGGTTTTGCTTTCAAAGCCAGGATGGAGAGTTTCACGCTGCGGGGCCACCCAACAGTGGTGCTGAGGCGCTTAACGCGCGAGGGCCCTGGATCTCGCGCAAACCTCCAACCCCAGCGCCTCAAAGCCGAGTTGCTGGTTTACGTTGCGGATTTGCAGCCGGTGGGCCTGGTCGAGGCCGGATTTTAAGAGCTCAATGCCCTGGAGTCCCAGGCTGCCCGCCCAAGCCTGAAGGCGTGGGAGCACATCCACGTTCGTCACTTCGGTTCCCGGTCCTTGCAAGAGCACGTGAAGTAGATCCCGCAGAAGGGAATAGCCGATGCCGAGTGTGGCTTCGAAATCGTCCCGGCTGTCGGCGAGCGACTTGGCCGAATCAAAAAGTGGCCGCCAGTCCGCAGCAGAGAAAGCGGGAACACGGCGCGCGACGGCTTCCAGGAATTCCAGCCAAGGCCTGCGACGCTGTTCATAGGCCGCAAGATCGAAGCCCCTGGCTTTGGCCACGCTGCCAGAGGCCACACGCGCGGCGAGGGCCAATTGTGTCTTATTCAAGCGTTTCTGCTCGGCCAGCATTTCGAGGATGGCAGATTCATGCACGGGCTGAAAGAGAATCTGCAAACACCGGGAGCGAATGGTGGGGCGCAACTCGTAAGGGTTGGAGCAGATAAGAATGAAGGAGGTGGTTTCGGGCGGTTCTTCGAGCACTTTCAGAAGAAGATCCACTGCCTGCCAGTGAACCCTCTGTGCATCATCAATAATAAAAATGCGCCGCGGGAACTCGAAGGGCCGGGTGAATGCCACCTGGCGTAGTTGCCGGATTTGTTCTGTGAGGATGAAGCGCGTGAGGGGTTCGATGATCTGGAAATCAAAATAGACCAACCCTTCCACGCGTCTTGCCGCTTCTTTGATTTCCCGCCGACGCGCCAAGTCCTCCTCCGCAGCGGAGAACATCTCCTCGGCCTTGCGGCAACGTGGACAGGCGTCGCAGAAGTCGCCCTCATTGCGCTCGCACACCAACGCTTTGGCCAGCATCCGCGCCAGAGTCTTCTTGCCTACCCCGTCGGGTCCTGAGAACAAGAGACCGCCGGGAACACGTCGGCTCGCCACCATCTCGCGCATGTTAGCGAGAGCTTTGGGGTTTCCGATGAATGAGTCAAAAGGCATTTTCGATTTTGGATTTTCGATTTCGGATTTTCCACCGGCTTCTGTTTACCGATTTTGGGTGCAAGGGAGACAGCAATCCAAAATCTAAAATCCAAAATCTAAAATCTCTTCAGCCGCCGAGCCAGAAAAGCGTCAACGAGCTTGCGAATCTCCGCCTGGACTTCCGCCACCGGCCCGTCTGCTTGCACAACCTTCATCCTGCGGGGTTCTTTGCGGGCGATGGCCAGGTATCCGTCCCGAACTCTGTTGTGAAAGTTCACACCCTGCAATTCGAACCGTTCCTGCTTTGATTTCCGCCGTGATTGGCGACCCTGGGCACGCTCAAGCGAGAGACGGGGATCAAGATCGAGAACAATAGTCAAGTCAGGCTGCGTGCGAGCACAGATGATGCGGTCGAAGGCCCGGACAGCCTCCACGCCCAACTCTCGCCCATATCCCTGATAAGCGAGCGAAGCGTCATTATAACGGTCACTCAAAACAATTTCGCCCTTGGCCAGCGCCGGCCGGATTACCTCCTGCAAGTGCTGGGCGCGGGCCGCGTAGATTAGAGCCAGCTCTGCCAGGGGAGTAAGCCGAGTGGTTGTCGAGGCTAAAAGGATTTTCCGAATGCGCTCGCCCACCTTCGTGCCGCCCGGCTCGCGGGTGACGCGCACTGCGAGCCCGCTCTTCTTCAAGTGCTGAACGAGGAGATGGAGCTGCGTGCTCTTTCCTGTCCCGTCTATTCCCTCCAGCGTGATGAAAAGGCCACGTTTCATTTGGTCTTTGTCCGTAGTCCGTTGTTCGTAGCTCTTCAGCAACTCATGTTGCGGTCCCGCACGTCTGACCACGGGCAACCAGCCAATGCATCGTAACACTCGGAGTTACCCGCGAACAAGGTCCCCTCTTGCGGGTTGGTGAAAATCTTGGCACTCTCCGTGCGGCAGAGCCGCAACCCAAGAAACACCTCACCACAGAGGCCACTGAGACGCTCCGTGGGCTCTGTGTTAAAGCTTGAGAGGCAAGGAGGACACAGAGGAGTCTCGTCTTGGTTGCGGCCACCCGCGTCAAGCCGCGCTGTGCTACTGATGGTAGAATGACATGTTTTGGTGGGAGATCTGAGTAATTCCCCTCCTTGGTTAAGGAGGGGGCCAGGGGGTGGTTGACCTGGGCGCTTGTTTCTGTTGCCCACCACCCCCTAACCCCCTCCTCCGCCGAGGAGAGGAGCTGTTTTGGCGGCAGAAGCTGGATGCTGCCGGATCGATCCTGAGAGTTGTTATGATCAGCATCATGGAAAATGTGGCGCAAGTGCAGGAGCGAATCGCCGCCGCGTGCCGGCGTAGCGGGCGCAGGCCGCACGAGGTGAAGCTGGTGGCAATATCAAAAACTTTCCCGCCGGAGAGTATCCGCGCGGCGTATGAAGCTGGGCTGCGGGATTTTGGTGAGAACCGCGTGCAGGAAGCTGCTGCCAAGCGGCCTGCGCTTTCGGACTTGAGCCTCACGTGGCATTTGGTGGGCCACCTTCAGACCAACAAAGCCAAGCCCGCACGAGATCTGTTCCACTGGGTGCATTCCGTGGACTCGTTTCGGCTGGCCCAGAAACTGGACCAGGCGACGGCTTCGGGTGGTGGCCGGTTGGCGGTGCTGCTGGAAGTCAACCTGGGCGGAGAGGAGAGCAAGGCAGGAGTTGGGGAGTCAGAAATAATCCAACTCGCCCAGCAAATGAGTCAGCTTGCCACGCTCGAAGTTCGAGGCCTGATGGTTATCCCTCCCTTCTTCGACGACCCCGAGCAGGTGCGGCCCTATTTCCGGCAGCTCCGGGAGCTCGCTCAGGAGATTGACGCGAAAAACATCGCCAACGTCTCCATGCATGAGCTCTCGATGGGCATGAGCCACGATTTCGAAGTCGCCATCGAAGAGGGAGCAACCATCATCCGAGTGGGAACCGCTATCTTCGGAGCGAGGAGCTGACGACTGACCACTGACGACTGACCATGCCCGACTTTAAAGTCGAACAAGAAACGGTCTCTTTTTGGCTCAAGGTTAAGCCTCGCTCCGCCCGCGAGCGCCTGGCCTATGACTCCGCTGGAGAACTGCGCTTGGAGTTACATGCTCCGCCTACCGAAGGTGAGGCCAATGAGGCCTGTGTCTATTTTTTCGCACGCGCCTTACGTTTGCCGCAGGCATGCGTGAACCTTATCTCCGGGGGAAGATCTCGCCGGAAGCTAATTCGCATCACCGGCCGGTCAGCCAAGGAGACCGTGGCAGGGATCAAGGCGCTGGCATCGCGTCACCGAAATGAGTAAAGTGGCTTGCCCCTGTCATTCTGAGTCCGTCGGCTGACGGACGAAGAATCCCTGCAGTTTCTTTTCATATACTTGCTTCTTGCCTTCAAAACAGGGAGTGCACATGAAAACGAGGTCGAAAAGGACAGTCTTTGGTGTCGCGGGGCTTGCGTCGGTTCTCGCCCTGGTGATCCTGGTGGCGCACGCGCGGTTCGGACCGGCACAATCGGTCCCGTCAGCGCCCGCACCCAAAATGGCGGAAGAGGCTTACAAGAACATCCAGGTTCTTAAGGGTGTTCCAGCCGATCAGGTAATTCCAGCAATGCAGTTCATCTCAGCCTCGCTGGGTGTTGAATGCGAATACTGCCACGTCGAGCATGCGTTTGATAAGGACGACAAGAAGCCGAAGCAGGCGGCGCGGAAAATGATCCAGATGATGTTCGCCATCAACAAAGACAACTTCAACGGCCATCGCGAGGTCACCTGCTATTCCTGCCACCACGGCGCGTCCGACCCGGTCGGGACGCCCCTCATTGCCGACGAGGAGTCAAAACCGGAGCCACGCGGGGCGATGAACGCCGGCGGCACGAATTCCGTCGCTATGCCGACCGCGGATCAACTCCTGGAGAAGTTCGTGCAAGCGCTCGGCGGCGCGGACGCTCTCCAGAAGATCTCGAGCCGTGTCGAGAAGGGCACGCTTACAGGCTTTGGCGGTCGCGAGCTCCCGGTCGAAGTTTTCGCCAAAGCCCCGGACAAGCGCCTCTCCGTGATGCACCTGCCGAACCGCGACAGCATCACGGCGTACGATGGCCGCGTGGGGTGGGTTGGCTTCCCCGGCCGGCCACCCCATGAGATGAGCGGCGGGGAACTCGAGGGCGCAAGGCTCGATGCTGACTTCTACTTTCCGGTACACGTCAAGCAGGTCTTCAGCCAGCTTCGCGTGGAACGTCCGGAGAAGGTCGACGACCCGGAAACGTATCTCGTCCTCGGCGAAAATCCGGGTCAGCCGCCGATGAGGCTGTACTTCAGCCAGCAGTCAGGGCTGCTGGTACGCCTGGTGCGCTCCGTCGAGACGCCCCTCGGGCGCAACCCCACGCAAATTGACTATGCTGACTATCGCGACGCCGAGGGTGTCAAGGTCCCCTTCCGCTGGACGATTGCCCGCCCCGGGGCACGCTTCACCATTCAGGTTGACCAGATCCAACAGAACGTCCCAATCGACGACGCGAAGTTCGCTAAGCCTTCCGAGCCTGTGACGCCGGCGCCAAACCCCACTTCGCCGTAACCGCGAATTTCGGCCGGCAGGCGCGCCGCCTGTCATCCCGAGCGAGCACAGCCGAAGAACGCTATCCGTGATGTCAGAAAGGCAGTGCCGATGGTGAGATCGAAAAATAGTTTTTCGTGCCCTGAAAGGGCACAAGATAGTAGCCGGGGGCAACGCCCCCGGAAAAGGCGGAGGCTCGATCCCGACCCTGAAGGGGTCATATTAGCCTGGGTCGCGTGAGGCAAGTATGACGCCATCCGCATTCGACCCTTTCAGGGTCGGACCTCGTGGGGGCGTGTTTTCCGGGGGCGTTGCCCCCGGCTACTCTATTGATCCCCTTCGGGGATTATCGATCGGTTCTTCGGCCCGCAAGGAACGGGGCCTCAGGAAAACACCGGGGCCGGCCGCCAAGAACGGCCTCAGAATGACGCGAGACTAGGTTTCTGGCCACGGGTGAGGTCAGCACTCACCCTTGTGTCCCACTTCAGGCGTATGTTGAGCCCATAGGATGGGAAGACTCCAGTCAATTTCCGACCGCGGGCTGGATTGTGAAAGGTAGAGTTGCTTAGCCGCATGTACCCTCAGATCCGGACGATGACCCCAGCCGACGTCTCTGCCGGAATGCGCTTGAAGGACATTGCAGGATGGAACCAAACGAAGGAGGATTGGGAACGATTCCTTCAGGCCGATCCTGAAGGATGTTTCGTCGCGGAATGGAACGGACAGGTCGCGGGTACGGTGGCCACCATCATCTATGAGAGCCGTTTCGCATGGATCGGCATGGTACTGGTGGACCCGCAACTGCGCGGGAAGGGCATCGGGACGGCCCTGCTCCTGAAAGCTATAGACCATCTCGATGCAAAGAAAGTCCCGTGTGTGAAACTGGATGCCACACCGCAGGGCAAACCGATTTACGCACGGCTGGGGTTCCGCATCGAATACGAAATTGAGCGGCACAGTTTAGCGAGGGAGGCCGGTCCGGAGGTTAGCCCGGGAACGGTCGCCGACGGTGCCGAGAACATCGAGGCGCTTTTGGAAATGGACCGCGAGGTTTTTGGCGCTGACCGAAGCGCCCTTCTGCGCTCGGTCGCAGGCTCTGCTCGTGAGCTGGTAACCATCACCCGTCCAGGGGGCGCCGTGAAGGGATTCGCGCTGGGCCGCAAAGGCTCGCGGGCAGACCATCTGGGCCCCTGGGTCGCGTCGAATGCTTTAGCGGCGCAAGAGGTTTTTGAGGGTTTTCTCCTCCGCTCTCGACGCGAGGTTGCCATTGTGGACGTGGTGAGAGACAATCCCTGGGCGCCTGCTCTCTTGGCCGCGAAGGGATTTCAGTTTTCCCGGAGCCTGACAAGGATGTACCGCGGCGAGAATGCAAACCCGGGCCGGCCCGACCTTCTCTGCGCGATACTCGGTCCGGAGTTTGGCTAAGCACCGCTGATGACTGATCCCCTTCGTTCGCGTGTCTTCTATGGGTGGTGGATTGTTCTCGCCGCCTTTCTCAACCTGTTTTTTACTGTCGGGATTGTGTTCTACGGATTGCCTGTCTTTTATCCCTCGCTCGTCGACTCGCTTCATTTCTCGCGCCAGCAAGCCACCACCGGAATGTTCTTAGGTTTTGCGGCGGTGGCGCCGCTCTTCGGGTTGTTAGTGGGCGCCTTGATTGACCGCTTGGGCGCCAGGTTCGCAATCCTCATAGGAACGGGTTTCGTAGGGGTGTCGCTGATTCTGATGGGGAGTATCCACACTCTCCGGCAATACTACCTGCTCTGCTTCACCGAGGTTGTCGGGTACGTTTTGGCAGGTCCAATCCCCAATCAGGTGCTGATCGCAAATTGGTTTCGAGTGCTGCGGGGCCGCGCCATGGGTTATGCGTATTTGGGCCTCGGATTTGGAGGCACGGTTTCGCCCCTTCTCGTTCACTGGCTGATCGAAACCTTTGGCTGGCGCAGAGCCTTCGAAGCGATTGGCGCAATGATCGTAGCCACCCTCCTCCCCATCGGCATCTGGGTAACGCGTTCTGCGCCACGCGACGTGGGACAGTTGCCCGACGGCGGTCTATCGAATCCGGCTGCGACCGAAGCCGCAAGCGCACCCTCCCGAACTACGCGCGATGCTATCGGAACCGCCAACTTTTGGCTGCTCCTGCTGGGGAGTACGCTGGTGATCGGCGCGATCGGAACGGTGATCTCGCATTTCGTTCTCTTCTTGAGAGATGAAGGATATTCTTCCGGTTGGGCTTCGCGCGCGCTCAGTGTTCTGTTGTTTTCCAGCTTGGCTGGGCGCGTGATGGTCGGGTACTTTGCCGACTGGTTTACCCGCAAGAACGTCATGGCCCTGTTCTATCTCACCCTCGCCCTGGCAATTCCTATGTTGTTATTGCCCCACCACGCGCGCGCTGTGATAGGTTTTGCAATTCTGTTCGGATTCGCCATGGGCGCGGACTACATGCTGATTCCGCTGGTGGCGGTCGATTGCTTTGGACTTCCCGCGCTCGGAAAGATTCTGGCGCTGATTATTATGGCAGACTCGCTGGGACAGACGTTTGGGCCTGTAATGGCGGGTTGGATTTTCGACACCCGGCACAGCTATGATCTCGCTTGGCTGATCATCACCGTGGCTGGGATGCTAGGCGCTGGAGCGGTCTATCTGATTGCATCGAATGAGGTGAGGAGGAAGCCGGTTCAAGTGCGCTAGGCCTGAATATCCTGGCTGTGATTACTTCGGCCGGGTAGTGGGTCAGTTTGATTCTTGTAGCGCTGGTCTCTGACCGGTCTTGAATTCTCAAGGAGTTCCGGCGCTCGGAGAGCGCCGCTACAGTCTTCACAGGCTGGAAGAGGGGATGCGATGCGTGCGCGACAGTGCTACTCGCTAGGACGGCTGCTCATTCTGACGGCGCTTGTTGGGGGTCCGATGTGTGCCTGGGCGCAGACGCCCAAGACGAAAGAGGTGGTTGTCATTACACTTGATCCGGGGCACTATCATGCCGCCTTGATCCAGCAGGAAATGTACCCGGGCGTCTCGAAGGAAGCGGCTGTTTATGCCCCCCTTGGACCGGACCTCATTGCCCATCTGAATCGAATTGCGCGCTACAACACGCGTGCAGAGAACCCCACAAACTGGCAACTGAAAATCTATGCAGGGCCTGATTTCCTGGAACGGATGTTAAAAGAGCGCCCGGGCAATGTGGTGGTCATATCCGGCCGCAACCGGAATAAGATCGAAATGATCAAGGCTTGCGTGGAGAACGGACTCAACGTGTTTGCAGATAAGCCCTGGATCATCAACTCCGCCGATCTCGAGAAGCTCGAATCGGCGCTCAACACTGCGGAATCGAAAGGGGTAGTAGCTTTAGATCTTATGACCACTCGCTACGAGGCGACCTCACTCCTGCAAAGGGAGTTTGTGAACGACCCAGCCCTCTTTGGCACTGCCATTCCCGGTAGTGAGCAGGAACCCGGCGTGGAGATGGAAAGCGTTCACCATATCAAGAAGATGGTGGCGGGAGTGCCAAACCTTCGTCCCTCCTGGTTCTTCGATATTAACCAGCAGGGGGAGGGCTTGACCGACGTGGGCACACATCTTGTTGACTTGGTGCCTTGGATACTTTTCCCGGACCAGCCGCTTGACTACCGCACCGACATCAAGATGATTGCGGCGAAACGTTGGCCAACCATGCTGACGAGAGAAGAGTTCTCCCAAGTTACCGGTGAGCCTGGATTTCCTGATTTCCTCTCGGCGGCAATCAGGGACAACCGGCTCGAATACGCGTGCAACGACCTCATTTCTTACACGCTACGAGGTATTCACGTGCGGCTTAAAGTGATGTGGAATTATGTGGCCCCGGAGGGCTCGGGTGATACTAGCATTTCGATCTTCAGGGGGAGCAGGTCCTCAGTGGCGGTTCTCCAGGGCAAGGCACAAAACTTCGTCCCTGAACTTTATGTTGTGCCCAACAGCCCGTCTCTGAATGAAGAAGTGCTACGGGCTCTGACCAAGAAAGTGGCAACCCTTCAGGGTGAGTTCCCGGGCATCGCCGTCGAGGCACAGGGCAGCGACCTCCATGTGAAAATACCGGACCGGTATCGCATGGGAGACGAGCAATCCTACGCTCAATTGACTGAGAGACTCCTCGAGTACGTGAAAAATTCCACGTCGCCCCCACCCTATGAGAAGCCGAATATGTTGGCGAAATACTACGTTACGACGAAAGGGGTGGAGTTAGGTCGGCTGACAAAATGATGTCAGAGCTTTACGCTCTGCCCGCTGTCCGCCGATTGATAGATCGCTTCGACAACTTCGAGTGCTTTCAGACCGTCTTGTCCCGTGATGGCCGGCGGCTTGCCTGTGCGGACCGACTCCACCAGGTCCGAAAGGAAGCTAAGGCCCATGACGCTCCCATATCCGGGCTGTGGCGGGAGCTCGAAATCCAGGTGCTGGCGCGCCGCCTGGGAGTACTCGCCGAAGTCACTGCACACGAACAAGCGTTCTTTAATGCCCTCGAACGACGGGCTCCAGGACAGCACACCTTGGGTGCCGCGCAGGGCAAGGTAGAGGTCGCGTCCAAAAGGGTAGGAGTCCGGCACGGTGTAGCTGATGTCCAGGGCGAGGACCGTCCCGCGGGAGAACGTCAAAAGCGCGAAGGAATTGTCTTCGATGTCGTACTGCGGGTTGACGCGCACGTTCTTGCCTATTGCTTCCACGATTTCGTCCGCCAGCAGCCAGCGATAAAGGTCGATCCAGTGAACTCCCAGGTTGAACATGGGGCCGCCGCCGCTTCGCGCTTTCTGGAGCATCCAACCGGCGTTGCCCTCGAGATAGCGTGAGAGGCGGCCTGCGGCGCAGCGCCCTTCGCAGCCCACCGTGCGGCCCGTGACGCCTTCCTCAACGAGCCCCTTCATCTTCTGGGCGACGGGGTGGTATCGCCAAACGTAAGGTGTGGAGAGGATCACGCCAGCCTTCTCAGCGGCAGCGATCATGCGGCGCACACCCGCGGCGCCGGCGGCCATGGGTTTTTCCACGAGTACGTGCGCGCCACGCGCGGCGCAGGCCACGGCGGCCTCGGGGCAATCAGCGTGGGGAAGGAAGATCACGGCCAGGTCCAGCCGTTCCTTCTCGAGCAATTCCCGCCAGTCGGCATACCCACGCAAGGGAAAGTCTTTGACGAAGCCTTCCAGCACGGCCGGGTTGGCGTCCGCGGCAGCAACCACCGCCGCCTCGGGGATGGCCTGGAACAGAGTCATGTAGCCACGCGGATGCAGATGGCTAAGGCCCAGGAAACCCACGGAAAGTTGTCGGTTTTGTGTCACTAGAATCTTCCGTTCCGGGATTCGAAGTGCGTTGGCTTGCCGAGCGTCGCGCCTCCCATCCTAATCCAGTTCGCGGTCCACTCGATCATCTGGCCCGCCGTCACGGAGGGAAGACCGAGCAGGCGGTGGCAACGAGCGGCATTGTTGAGTAGAGCCGTAGGCGCCTCCTGACCTTCCAGAATTGCCTGTTTGGCGAAAATTTCGCCGAAGCGCTTCGCCACAGCTCGCACCGAGAGCGTTTCAAGTCCGGTCAAGTTCAGGATTAAGGGTGGTGATTGGCCGAGCGCCAAGCTGCGCAGGGCTACGGAATTGGCGTCGCCCTGCCAGATCACGTTCACGGCTCCCATGGAGACATCAACGCTCCGGCCCTCGAAAACCTTGCTACCGATATCGAGCAGCACGCCGTAACGAAGATCGATCGCATAATTCAACCTCAGCAGGGTGACCGGGGTGCCGTAGCAGCGAGAAAAGTGCTCGAACAGCCGCTCCCGGGCCAAGACCGACTGCGCGTACTCGCCCAGGGGCGCCGGCGCCGTATCCTCGGTTGCGCCTCCCGAGTGCACGGGCACAAGCGGATAGATATTGCCGCTTGAGAAAGCGACAATCCGCGACTGGCGATACCGCTCGGCGACCAGCGCGGGCAGGTACGCATTCATCGCCCAAGTCAGGCTCTCCGCCCCCGTCGAACCGAACTTCCGCCCGGCCATGAAGATCACGTTCGCAGCTTCGGGAAGGGTTGCAAATGAGGCAGGATCCAGCAAATCCGCCCCCAGGGTCTCGACCCCGGCCTGCTCGAGGAAACGCTTCGCCGCGGGTTCGGAAAATCGCGAGACACCCAGGATGCGCTTCTTCACACCAGCCGCGCGCGCCGCACGTGCGGCGCGGCACGCGAGGCTGGGACCCATCTTACCGGCCGCCCCGATAATCACCAGATCGCCTTCCATCTCCCGAAACAACGCCACGTCCTCCGGGCTGGGGGCGGAGAGCCGGTCTTCCAATTCCGCTTCCGACTGAATCAAATCTGCCATGCTTCGGAATCTATGACTTGTGGTCGTGGCAAGTCAAGGGAAGGATTTGAAGGAAAAGCCGCAGAGTTTCTGAAAAACGAGACTCTTCGCTACCCCGCTTTCTACATCCCTGATGGAAATCCTGTCGCCAACCGCAGAGGACCTCGATTCCGGAAGGTTGTGGTACAATCTTACTGGTAAGATTATGGACTCTTTAACCACCAAAATGTCCTCGCGAGGTCAGGTCGTCATCCCTGAGCCTATTCGCACGCAATTGGGCCTTGAACCCGGGGCGGAGTTTGTCGTCGTAGCGAAGGATGATGTGCTCGTTTTCAAGCGACTGTCTGCTCCGTCGTGGGAGCAGTTCGAGAGCTTGGTTGGGGAGGCCCGCCGCCAGGCGCGGGCGGCAGGACTTTCCCCTCGTCACATTAACCAGTCTATCGCCAAGGTTCGCAAAAGCCGATGAAAATTGTCCTCGACACAAATGTATTTGTGTCGGGCATTTTCTTCTTGCCTCGTAACGGCGATAAGGACCTACTCGGCGTCTGGACGAAGGCCGCGCTGATTCTGACGCCTCGGCAGTTCTGCGACTGATATCTCTAAACCGGCTGCCGGCTTGGGACGCCCCGATGCATCGGGGCGCCGCGCGCGCTACACGCTTTAAAGATGGATGACGGAGAGGCCTGGAATGAGCTGGAAATGGCGAGGGTTCAGGGTGGCTACGGCATATCCAAAGTGAAGCGCCGTGACACCGATCAAGAGATCGGGAAGGGCGATTACGATGCCCTTGGCCGCTTGTTCGCCTTCGATTCTTCCGGCAAGTTTGGCAATTTCAAGGGTCACCACGGCGGGTTTAGCGGCTGGCAGTGGCGGTTGATAATCTCTTCCAGGTCAGCGGCAAAATCGGGGTCCATGGTGGGTTCATAGCCCAGCTCCGCCGCATGCGCCTTGGCCAAAGCGATCGATTCGGAGATGAGACGGCCGCGCGGCGCGTCTGCTGGCCGCACCACGGCAACCGGTCGCGAGTCCCTCTCGATGACGACTTCAGCCCCGGCACACACACGATCAAGAAGCGACGGAAGGTTGTTCGCTGCCTCCGAATCCGAAACGTAAATAACGTCTTTAGGCATAGTGCTGATTATACTCCCGAACGGCAGAGCGCGCACCTCGCATCTCGTGGCGCAGGACTGGCCTTGAATTCGTGGTCCCCCGAGCCCCCAACCCTTAATCCCTCACCCCGAATCCCCGCCTTTCTGACACCTGGCACCCGGCACCCGGAACCTGTTTCTGAGATCGGCTGCCGTGAACACTTGAGCGCGAGAGGTCGCAATGCGAGGCTCGGGGCGCAGACATCAAACCCAATGCCTGCGCCACCCGCGAGCCGCGGAGGAGGCCAAAGGACGTCCACCTCCGCGCTTCCTGACTGCGGCTACGCGCAACCAACTCCATGCGTTTGTCAGGGACGCTCTGCCAGCGGATCGAGTAACTTGATCTCGCTGATCCAGCGAAAATCGTCCGTATTATGGGTGACAAGGATACGCCCATGTTCCACCGCCGTGCCGGCAACAATAGCGTCGCCCAGCGTCATCCTGCGCCGCTGCCTTAACCAGATAGCCCATTGCACCACGGCATCCGACACCGGCAGCACCTCCGTTGCCTGGAAGAATCGCTCCAGAAACGGTCGTTCCTCTTCACTCAGACGGTGGTAACCGAGCGCCTCGATGCAGCTGATCACGGAGACAGCCGGGGTATGATCGGCAATAAACTGCCGGAGCGTGGCGTGCTCAGCTTGGGCGGCGTAAATGATAATATTGCTATCGAGGAGCATTACCGCTCACGGGCAGGCAACGTGCGCTCGTGGCGAAGCTCGCGTTGCCAGGCAACAGGATCGGTGATGGCGGCAAACGCCCCTCGGCTGGCCAGGGCGGCGAGTGCTTCGGCCATAACTCGCCCCCGTTCGCGTGCTGGTTCCAGAGGGGTGTACTCCAGGGGCGTGATGTGTACGGGCACCGGCTGCGTCTGCTCAGGGCGCTTGTCGAGCCACTCCACATGATCACCATGCAAGATCGCTTTATAGGTGCGTAACATATTCGTTCCTCAAGAGCGTGTGCCA
>Ga0181524_10002684_pt1 | contig 17984 bp, 11 predicted proteins | sample PEATcosm2014_Bin_34_FD_119761 | JGI IMG/M metagenome (GOLD analysis project Ga0181524, IMG submission 119761) | Peatland microbial communities from MTU Mesocosm Facility, Houghton, MI, USA - PEATcosm2014_Bin05_60_metaG | ecosystem: Environmental > Terrestrial > Soil > Wetlands > Peat | place...
CCCAGCAGCACGTCATAGACCCGCACGATGTCGTTGTTCCGCAAGTCGGTGTCGTCGAACCTGAAGTTGCCGGCGCGCACCGGGTAGTTCAGCGCGAAATGCATGTCGTGGTACAGGTTGGCCCCGGTGGCCACCAGCCAGTCCACGAACCCCGCCTTGATCAGCGGCACAATGCTCGAGCAGCCCATCCCCGCCGGCGTCAGCGCCCCTGCAAAACTCATCCCCACTGTCACGTCTTCCTCGAGCATCTTCCCGGTGAAAAGCTGGCACCCCTCTCTGAGCCGCGCCCCATTATACGCCAAAAAGGTCTCGTCGATCAGGTCCGGCGCCTTCTCCTTGCCCGTGATGTTCCTGGGCAAGATCCGCTTGCCCGACAAATACTTTTCCCGGTTGGGACACTCTTTCTTCTTGAGCCACTCCGGCGTTTCGGACAGGTCGGGTCGCGCTCGAATGTGCTTCTTCTGGGTCTTAGGCATAATCAATCTCAATTCCACTTTTGGCCAGAGACAATACGCGGGAAAACCAGGAAGCCAACCACTAAATTCAAAGCTGATTTTTTTTCGAGTTTTGTCTTTCCGGGCTTCAAGCCCGGAAAGACAAAACTCGAAAAAAAGGAGAGGCATTCACGTGAGAATTTTCCGATTGCTTTGTCCAGAGTTTTGGCGGACGCTCGCAAACATAGTAAATTGAAAATCAGCACATCACAGCCGCCCTCTGGCGGTCCACCGTGGGAACCTGGCTCCGCTGCCAGGGACTGATCTCGATATGAGCACAAGCAAGCAGGGTCTCTTCGTAACGGATGACGGCAACAACGTTGCGTTCACTTTTACCATCGTCAGCTCGCTGTTCCTCCTTTGGGGGTTCTGCAACGGGATGATCGACGTCATGGATCGCCACTTCCAGCAAACGCTGCATCTGACCATGGCGCAATCGGCCTGGGTGCAGTTCGCCCACTGGATGGGCTATTTCCTGATGTCGCTGCCGGCGGGCTGGCTGGCGATCAAACTCGGCTACAAAGGAGGCATCATTGCCGGGCTTCTGATGGTCGGCGTTGGCGGATTCTGGTTCATCCCCGCGACTCATATCGCGTCGTTCTGGGCCTTCTTGCTCGGGGTCTGTGTCATCGCCTCCGGTTTGACGTTCCTCGAGACCGTGGCCAACCCGTACACGACGGTGCTGGGACCCAAGCAGTACGCCGCAACCCGTATCAACCTCGCCCAGTCCTGCAATGGCGTCGGCTGGGTCTTCGGCCCGGTCGCCGGCGGCCTCTTTTTCTACGGCAAGAACGCCGCCGGCGAGGATACCGGCAGCCAGACCATCTGGATACCGTATGCCGGGGTGGCGATCGTCGTCGTGCTGCTGGCGGTGGTTTTCTACTTCTCCAATGTGCCCGACCTTAAGACGGAAGACGAGTATCACCTCGACGAGGAGGATGCCAATGGCGAAGCCGCGGCCGCGCCGCGGGAGGTAAATCGCGGGCCGGTCTATTTCCTGCTGTTGGGCAACATCACGGCGGTGATGTGCGTCTTCGGCATGATCGCCTGGCTGATCTGCGGCGCCCTGGGAGCAGGCCGCCATTTGATTGGGCTGGCCTCATGGCTTCCTCATCCCGGGAGTACGGAGCTTACGGACGAGACGGCCCTGCTGGTGGTCCTCGCCTGGGCCGGGCTGGCCGCCATGGGCATCGCCGCGGCGGCCCTTCTTCCGGCCGTCAGGAAGCTCTCGCATCAGAGTATTTGGTCGCATGAGCATTTCTCCGGCGCGACGCTGGCGCAGTTCTTCTACGTGGCCGCGCAGTCCGGCATCTTCAGTTTCCTGATCAACTACATGATCGCGGAGCCGCCTCCCATTCCCGCCGCCTGGGACACAGGCATGTTGCACCGCTGGCTGGAAACGGGCAAAGACGGCCTGCTGCACATCAGCAATCAAGGCGCCTCGGGCCTGGCCTCGGTGGGCTTTCTGTTCTTCCTGGCGGGCCGCGGCAGCGGGGCGGCCCTGCTGAGCAAGTTTTCCGCGCACAAGGTCCTGGGCCTGTATGGCGTGCTCAATGTGCTGCTCACGTTCCTGGTCTTCTGCAAGTTGGGCTGGCTGTCGGTCGCCTGCGTTTTCCTAAGCTATTTCTTCATGTCGATCATGTTCCCCACCATCTTTGCCCTCGGCATTTTCGGACTAGGCGTCCGGGCCAAGCGCGCCTCCGCTTACATCGTTATGGGCATCGTGGGCGGCGCCCTGCTGCCCAAGTTGATGGGCGCCATCGCCGACAAGCATAATATGTCCACCGGATTCATCGTGCCGATGGTCTGTTTCGTGGTCATCGCCTTCTACGGTTACTGCTGGCCCAAGCTCAGCGGCGCCCACTCGCTCCACGGCATAGGAACCTCCACCGGACATTCAGCTTCCCCTGAAAACGCGCAGACCGCCAGCCATTAATGATCTATTCCAATTCCTCACTATGAAAACAAACCTCACTGCAACCACACTCGTTATTATGACTGCAACCGCGTCTCTCGCGCCTCGGGCTGGCGCCGCCACCTTTGGCGACGATGCCGCGTTCTTGAAAGACCACGCCCAACTCATCGTGCTGAGCGATGCGAAGGGCCAGGCCCGCGTGGCCGTCTCGCCGGCCTGGCAGGGCCGCGTCATGACCAGCACGGCAGGGGGCGACGCCGGCCGAAGTTTCGGCTGGATTAACCGCGAGCTGATCGCCTCCGGCAAATTGCTGCCGCACATGAATGCCTTCGGCGGCGAGGATCGGTTTTGGATGGGACCGGAGGGCGGCCAGTTTTCCATCTTCTTCGCCCCCGGCGCCAAGTTTGAATTGGCCGATTGGCAGACGCCGGCCATCTTCGACACCCTGCCGTTCAAGGTGGCCAGGCAGTCGCCGAACCAGGCGACGTTTGCCGCTGAGTTCGGTTTGACCAATTACTCGGGAACACGGTTTGCGGTCCGCGTAAGCCGCACCGTGCGGTTGCTCGGCGCCGCCGCGGCCTGGAAAAAGCTCGGCGTGCAGCCGGACCACGACGTGAGCCTGGTCGCTTACGAGACCGACAATAGGATCACCAACGCGGGCAAGAACGCCTGGAAAAAGGAAACCGGCCTGCTTTCAATCTGGATTCTCGGCATGTTCAACCCCTCAGCCTCGGCCACCATTGTGGCCCCCATCAAGTCGGGCCCGGGAGCCGAGCTTGGCGCGAAGGTCACTTCCGATTACTTCGGCACCATTCCTCCGGAGCGGTTGGTGGTCAAGGACGACGTCGTCTTCCTCAGCGCCGATGGCAAGTTCCGCAGCAAGATCGGCATTAGCCCCAAACGCAGCAAAGCCGTGCTTGGCAGTTACGACGCGGATAACAGGGTGCTGACGCTGGTGCAATTCAGCCAGCCCGCCGGCGTAACCGATTACGTCAACTCCCTTTGGAAGCTGCAGGACAATCCCTATGGCGGCGATGCGGCCAACAGCTACAACGACGGACCTCCGGCCCCAGGAGCCAAACCGCTCGGCCCATTCTTCGAGCTGGAATCCTCCTCCCCGGCCGCCGCGCTGGCCCCAGGCAAGAGCCTCTCGCATGTCCACCGCACGCTCCATTTGAGCGGACCGGAACCGGCCTTGGATGCCGTGGCCCAGGCGACGCTGGGCGTCTCTCTGTCGGCTATCAAAACGGCCCTTATCAGCCCGTGAGCGCCGCCAATTATGCGCTCGCGTGCTGCTCGAGCTGGCCTGGATTGGCCCATCGGGAACCGCATCCCTCACGGCGGCTGGTGTCCGGCCGGCTGTCCGCCGGGCATCGTGGTTTGTTTGCTGTCTATGGGCAATTGATCCTGCTCGCACAAGAACTGTTCGCCCCGGTATAGACTGCCTCGTTCAACGCGCTAAAAAGCGCTTCAGAGACGCGGTCATACTCCGCCCGATCAGGGCCCTTGAAAACCAGGTCATTCCAAGACCGCGTGCCGCCAAAAACCCATGCCGTCTGGCACGCATCGAGCAGGCATCTGGCCAGTGGAAGCAAACAACCGTCAGGCGCCAGGTCCCCATGGTATCCGTGAAGGGTCGAACCCCGGGAGTCCAACGTTTTGAGTGCCCGGGCAAAGAAAATTGTAAAGCCGCCGCAATCGTGCTTGTCGGAAAAAGTGTAAATGTCCTGGAGCGCAACTCGCAGGCGCGCAACTGCCCCGCCCAGATCGATGAACGGTTCCGATCGAGATTGGCGCTCCGGCACCCGGCCGTAAGAAACACGCCAAATCCGGCGATCGGGCGCGTCCTGGTTCCAAACCTCCCATTTTGACAGCCATACTCCAGTCTCGCCTTTTCCATCGGTCACCTTCATGGACCACGTTCCACCACCGCCAACAAACGCCGCCGACATCCCATCGGGAATACCCGGCTCGTTCTGAGGCGTGCAAGAAAGCCGAACCTCTGGAACACCGTCGGCCTTGAGGCACTCAAACCATCCGTCTGGAGTAGTTGCCACTTCAGCCTGCCGCGCTTTCCCAAACAGCGTCCTTGAGACGCTGAAAAACTTGATCCAGTTGCAGAATCTGCAAGTCGAGTTGTTCGGTAAGAACTCCGGAATCCTCTGCCCGCGGAGAAAGGCGTTGGCATGACAGGTCAGGGCGACGAGTTGGGCAATGGGACCATTCATAAAATGGTCTCCCATACGGCCTGTGGCTGCATTGTCATCTGAGCCATATCCGATTCGACTTTATACTCTTGGCCTTTCACGTCCACTACAATCTCTTTATCTCGATAATCAGGCCGTCGAGGGTAGCGCAGCCCGGGGGAACGGCGGGCTCGTTTCATGGCCAGGACCAACACCAACAGGGCTTGGTCGAGATGGCAGTCATGAAGTTGGGGGGCCTCTCCGAGGACATCGGCAACGAGTTGGTATGCGGTTAGCAGTTTGTCCAGGACAGAAGGTTCTATCGGCATAAGACTGAGGATCAAGGGTTGAGGATCATTGCTGTTCTGACTGGATCTTGAGATTAAGATTAAGATTAAGAGAGACTGCCCAAATAAGTGAACTGCCCCCCCAATCCACGTCACACATTTTTTTGTTGACAATACTATAAACATAGTATTTACTATGACAATAGTAAATGACTATGAAATTGCGAACGCCCTCCAAAGTCGAGATGCAGGTCCTGTCGGTCCTCTGGGAACGCGGGCCCGCCACCGTCCGCGCGGTGCTCCAGGCCATGCCCGACGGCAAGACCCGCGCCTACACGACCATCCTCTCCGTCCTCCAAGTAATGGAGAGAAAGGGCCTCGTGGCCCACACGACGCAAGGCAACACGCACGTCTATCAGGCGCGCGCCTCGCAGGCCCAGGTGACCGGCCCTCTCCTGCGCGGCCTGGTCCGGGACGTGTTTGGCGGCAGCCCGGTCGCGGCCATGCAGCGCCTGCTGGCCGAGCACGAGGTCAGCCGCGAGGAACTGACCGAGATTAAGCGGCTTATCGCGGGGCGGGACCGCGCGGCCGATGCCAAACCGGCGGCGCCGGGCAGGAGGGACCCATGAACACGCTGATGCAATGGCTCGGGTCGGAGGCCTGGGCGCACCTCATGCAAGCCCTGTTGCACACACTGTGGATCGGGGCATTGCTCGCGCTGGGGTTGTATGCCGCGCTGCGGCGCATGGTCAACCCGTTCCGGCGTTACCGCGCTTGCGTGGGCGCTTTGGCCGCCCTCCTGTTCGGCGGGCTGGCGGTTTGGGCCTGGCTCCAGACCGGACCCACGCCCGAGAACAGCGGCGGGACGCCGCTGCAACTCTCAGGTGAAATGGCCGCCTCGGCGCGGCCAGGCTCCTATCGAGTGGCTGCGGCACTACCGGCACCGTCGGCGGCTCGCCAGCCTTCTACATCAGCGAGCGAGCCACGGCAGCCTCGCGCAGGGACGCTTCCGGCCCGGTTTCGGCAATGCCTGCCCTTCCTGGCGTTGGCGTGGTTGCTCGGGCTGGCAGCTATGCTCGCGCGGGCAGGCGCGAGTGTCGCGCGCGCCGAAAAACTGCGCGCCGCCACCAGCCCGCTCATGGACGAAGCCGTGCTGGACCTGATCCGCGAGGGGCGCCGCCGGCTCGAGATAGGCCGGCGGATTCGGCTGGCGGTGACGGACCAACTCACGTCGCCGGCAGTGGTGGGCGTGATCGTGCCCACGTTGATTATTCCGCTGGCCCTGATCACGACGATGCCCGCGAGCCAGCTCCAACTGGTCCTGCTCCACGAACTGGCGCACATCCGGCGCGGCGACTACCTGGCAAACCTGTTCCAATTCATGGTCGAGTCTCTCCTGTTTTTCAACCCGGCTGTTTGGTGGCTCAACCGGCAGGTTCGGCTCGAGCGCGAGGCGTGTTGCGATGCCCTGGCCGCCGGCCGGGCCGGCGACCCCCTCGAGTATGCCCGGGCGCTGGCCTGGGTGGCGGAACTGGCGCTGGGGCCGGCGCCGGCGGCTGCGCCCGCCTTCGCTGACCGGCGCCATCCCTCGGCGCTGCGAGACCGCATCCAGCGGTTGCTGGTGCCGGGCTACCGCCCCGCCCTGCGCCTGACTTGGAAAGCCCTGCTGGGTTCCCTCTTCCTGGGCGGCCTCCTTCTGCTGGCGTCGGCCCTCGGAGCAAGATGGACCGTCAAAGCCGCCGCCCAACTGTTGACGCCCCGGCAGCGCATCGACCGCATCGAACAGGCCATGAAAGACCTCGGCGAACCGACCGGGGAAATCACCCCGGGCGACCAGCGGTCAATCCCGGCGGCAGTGGTGCTGCGGACGCGGGACGGCTCGCCCTTGCCGGGCGGCATTTCCGGGGCTTTCATCAGCCGGCGGCGCAACAGCACTGCCGTGATCGGAATCAGTCCGCGCGAGGGCGGCGTTTGCGGGGCTGCCGTGCCGCCGGGCGATTTGTTCTTCTACGCCTGGGCTGAAGGGTTTGCCCCGGCCTTCCTCGGCCCGATTGACACCCGCACCAGCAACGAGGTCGAAAACCTCGAGCTGACCCTCGACCCCGGGTTCCCAGTGACCGTCAAGGTTGCCGACGCCGATTCCGGCCGGCCGCTGGCCGACGCCACCCTCGAGTACCAGTTCTGGTTGCCGCAGGCCGGCCAAGCCCTCGGCGGCCCGCGGTCGGTCACCACCGACGACCAGGGAATGGCCTCGCTGCCCGGTTGCGCCGCGTTGCCTCTGGGCCTTGCCGTGGAAAAAGACGGTTACGAGAAGATCGAGAAACGAATTGGTCCGCCCCGCCCCAACGCAAGGCTCTACCTGGCCGTGCGGGCGGCCTTGCCCCTGGCTGGCCTGGTCACCGACCGGGCCACGTCCCAGCCCATCCCGGAAGCGGAAGTCTATGTCCTGCGCGGTGACAACGCCCCGGGCTGGTACGGCTCCTCCCCCGATCATCCCGGCTTACCGCTGGCCGTGACAGATGCTCGAGGCCGCTTTCAGGCGAACCGGCTCCCGCGCGGTGGCCGCTTCTGGTTGATCGTCCGAGCGGACGGCCACGCCGACACGATCCTCGAGGACGCCCAGGCCGGCCAGACCAACTTGCAGGCCGCCTTGGGTCAGGAGTTGCGCGTGCGTGGCCGCATCACCGGGAACCTGGACGGGTTGGCGCGCGGCAACCAAGGGCCGAGGCTGGCCTGCCGGAACACCTACGAGGCCGGCAACACTCATTATGGGACCTCGAAGTACGTGCCGGTCAGGTTGGAGGACGGGACGGGCTATTTTGAATTCGTCAGCCCCATTGCCGGCGTCCTGAATTTGGATGTCTGCGGTCGAACCTTCACCCGGGATGTCACCGCCCCGGTGGAAGATTGGCTCATCGACCTGCCCACCGGGCCGGATGATGTCCCGTCCCGGGCAGTCACGCTCCGCTTCGAGCATCCCTCGAAAGTGCCGCCCGAGGGCACGGTCGCGGTGCTCTTGCCGGAGCGGGAGCCGCACAAAGCGGTGCGCAAGGAGATTCAAATTCGCGAGGGTGAGGTCTCCTTCCGTGTGCCCATCGGACGCGAGTTCTCCTACGAAGCCAGCCATACGGTCGGCTATTGGTTCGAGCGCCAGTATAACGTCAAGGTTCCAGAGGGCGCCGGCCCGCTGATCATTTCTGTGCCGGTGATTCCAGCCGGCGCCATTTACGCCCAGGCGCGGGGAGTGGACGGCCGGTTGGCTGGCAACGTCGGCTTCTCCATCGTCGAGCTGAAACGCTCCCCCGCTGCCAAACCGGGATGGCCGACCACGCCCAGTGGAGACAGTTGGTCGCAGGACGGCGGGCCGCGCACATACATCGCCAGCCCGCTGCCCTTGGGGGGGACTTATTGCGTCGTCGCGTCGCAGGCCAACAACTACATCGCCAGCGAGCCGATCCAACTCACAGGCGACGCGCCGGACCAGAAGGTGGAACTGGCGTTTCACCCGGGCGCTACGATCGCTGGCAAGGCCATATCCACGGCAGGCCGGCCTCTGGCAGGGGTCGAGGTGAGTCTGTCTTGGGCTTATCGGGGTTCGAGCTTCGGGCTGCCGTCGCAGCTCAGCGGCCAGGACGGTGCGTTCTCCTTCGAAGGCTGCAACCCGCGCCTCGGGAGATACTCGCTTAGCTTCCGCAGCCCCGGTTGGCGTTCCTTGGTCCTGGCCGTCAGTTCCTTCAAGCCGCCCCTGACCGCGCGGCTCGAACCGGGATTGAAACTGACGGGCCGCATAGTCGACGCCGACTCGGGAAGGCCGGTCGTGTCCACCGGAGTACGCGCCTTCCCGGACTCCAGCCCTCTGCCGAGCGAAACTTCGCGCACCGATGAGAATGGCCGGTTCACGTTCGATACGTTGAATGACACCGGCTACCGGATAATGGTGGACGGCTGCAACTGCGCGGGCAGCATCGACCGGATCTTCAAGGCCGGCGCCGCGGAACCCATCCTGTACAAGGTGACCGTGGTCCCGGGCGCCGGGGCCCGGCTGGGCGCCGGCAAGTCGCCGCCGCTCATCGTGACCATTGATGCCAAGGGCAGCGTGCGCTTGGGCACCGACCCCAAACCTCTAACGATTGCCCAACTCAAGGCCGAACTGGTGGCGGCCGTGGAGCGGAACCCTAATCTCGCGGTGGCGATCAGCGAGGACCAGGGGGCGCCTTGGGGCCAGGTCATCATGGTCATGGACGTTCTCAAGGAGACGAACATCAAGGAGAAAGTCGTCAACGCGTTCGTTAAAGAGCCGCGCAAGCCGTAAGCGCCTGTTGAAATCTATCGGTGCCGGCCCGATTGTTATGGAGTGCGGCGGCGAGCGCTGCACCTTACACGGATCTTCTGCCACCCGGCGCCCGCTGCAAGCTCCCGCTCAACGTATGGGCCGGGGTTGTTGTCCCGAAGGGACTGCCCGACAATAGCCCGGCGCTTCAGCGCCGGGAGAGCGGGTTTTACGTTCCGCCCGTTCCGAAGGAACGGCTGAACAAGCGGGACAACTCCTCGTCGACTGCGCTTCAGCCGTCCCTTCGGGACGGAGAATCTTGGTGGCGCCGGACCCGGCGCTGAAGCGCCGGGCTATTGTCAGGATGTCCCTCCGGGACACGAGCTGACACCGGACCTATTGCGGGTATTGAGGCCAAGCCCGGGGCGGAACCTCAAGTGTCACAAGAAATCCGTGTAAGGTGCAGCCGCTTGCCGCCGCACTCTACAGCCGTTGTGCCGACAGCGGGATGTTTCAACAGGCTCTTAAGCGACGCGATAATGCGAGCATGTTTTGCACATTACTTTTCCCCTGTGCTTGCCTATCCTCAACGGATGAATGCTCTTCCGGCTTGGGTTCAAGTCCTGTCGCGGTCCTTGCCCGGCTCGACGAGGTTCTTGAAACACCAATCAACATGAGAACTACATTGGCCCCCATCGTTGTCCTTGCCCTCCTGTCCTGGGCTTGCGCAGGACAAGAAACGAAAGAACCGGGGAAAGTCGAGAGCGGCAAGGTCACGGCGCATTCCGGCGGTCTCCACGGCTACATCGGTTTTAGCGCGGCCCGCCCGCCCGCGCGGTCCGCGTTTAGCGCGGGCATGGGTTTCTACTCGGCGGTCTGGCCGCTGATTGACCAGCCGCTGGCCGATTTCCAGATCGGCCTGGCCGGTTCCTGGATCACCCCGGACAACTCGGACAACAAGGATACGGCGCTGGCCCCGGAGGGCACGCTGGCGCGAACCTGGCGGGAACGGGGTCCGACCTGGGAGAGCGTATTCCAAACCGTCGAAGGCGGGCTGGGCTACTGGGCGGGCAACCACTTCCGCTACGGGCCCCCCAAGTTCAGCATGAACGCCACGCCGCAATGCTACGACTACGAAGTAGGGTCGCCGGGATGGTCCTTCTTCTACAGCAACCAGGCCCTGCCGGACAATCGATTGGGCATTGCCCAACTGAGCAACCGGCTGCTGATTCCCCCCGATGCGCCGCCATTCCAGGGAAACCCCAATGGACAGTTCCTGGGCTATGCCTGGATGGCCTTGCCCTTTACCGAGCCTACCCAGGGAGACCCGCCCACGGGCGACCAGAGCTGGACCTGCTTTCTGAGCGCGGCCAACTTCAAGGGGCCCATTGCCTATTATATTCCGGAGACCTGGAGCAAGATCGGCAAGCTGTTCAAATATCCCTTTGTTTACGGGCGCGGGCTGGATGCGCGCCCGGGGAACATGGGCGGCGGCGCGATGGAAATCAACACCGTGCCGCGCTTCGACAGCAGGGACGCCCAGGGCAGGGCCTATTCGAAGATCCCCAGCCTGCGGAGACGCAGTTGCTCTCGCAGGAGTTCAAACTGGCCGGGCGGGGTGAGCCTTACAGTTCGCCGTCCTCCGGCGCCTGGGCTCGCCCCGGCCCGAAACTCGGGCCGTTCACCGTCAAGCTCGCCGATGGTTCTTTGGCTACCTACTCGTGGTACCGGTTCGTGGATCAGCCGTCCTTCCAGCAATATGATTGGAGCCAGGAGAAGAAGGCGAAGTTGCAGGCCCTTGTGGAGAAGCTCCACGCGGCCTGGCCGATTGACCGTGACTACATGGCGCCTCCCAGCCATGGGGCCTTGGTGACGCTCGACCCCGCCCTGCTCGTGACGCCCCCAAAGGGGCTGGAGGCGGGATACGTCCCTATCGTAACGCGCCAGTCAGCACAATAGACCCGGTTCAACAGGACCCAGACGCGAGGGTCGAGGGAACCGAGTGCCGCCCCTCGACCCTCGACACTCGCCCCTGCTCCTTACACGGATCTTCGCACGGATCCGTGCAAGCTCCGGTAGGAGCGACATGTTTATAGCGCCGTGGCCGCCCGGCTCTGTCAAGCTCCGTAGGAGCGGCATGGCTTGACTGCGATCCTGTCGCCGGGGCTTCGCCAAAGCCCTCCGTGCCGCTCCTACGGAGCTTGAAGACGGGTTTGTACGGCTGCCTTGCTATAAGCATGTCGCTCCTAGCGGAGCTTGGCCGAGCGGCTCCCGGGCTCGTGAAGATCCGTGTAAGGTGCAGACTCGCCCCTCGACCCTCGCACGCCTGACATCCGCCACGCACTCGACATGCGCAGTTTGGGGGAACATATCCAACGGCACGATCTGTTCCACGCCGAAGGCATTTTCGGCGCACAGGAGCTTGAGGTCTCGCGCCATGGTTGCAGGGTTGCACGAGATATAGATGATCTGGGCCGGATGCGCGCGCCGGAGCAGCTCCACCGTCTCACGACGGCATCCTTTGCGCGGGGGATCGAGCAGGACCGTTGTCGATTGCGCCGTGAACCGCGCCAGCAAATCGGGCAGCACCTCTTCGGCTGTGCCGGCAATGAACTGGCCGTTGGCCCGGCCCCGGGCCTGGGCGTTCCGGCGGGCGGCCTGGATGGCCAGGCGGTCCAGTTCAACCCCTGCATACGACTCCACCACGCCGCCCAGTTCCAGGCTGAAAAAACCGACCCCGCAATACACGTCCGCCAGGTGGCGCGTGCCCGCCTCTTGCAAACGCCCGCGCACCACTTCCACCAATTTGGGCAGCAGGAAAAAATTGTTTTGAAAGAAGGAATCCGGCGGCACTTCCCACCCTTCGGGCTTGATGCGCAGCACCACCTTGAGACCGCCCTTGGGCGGCGGATGCGCCCGGACCTGGCGGATTTGCTGGTTAAGGGCCGGCTCGGCGATGCTGCATTCCTCGATGTCCACGACCAGGCGGCTATCGGCGCGAATGTAGCCGATGTTCAGGCCCTGCTTGAATTTGTCCCATTGGCTGCGAATCATGATGCGGTTGCGATAGCCGTAGGGCTGGGGACAGGGGATGAGCGGGGCGACCCGCTTTGGGTCCAGTCCTCCGAGGCGCTGGAAGAGGTCGCAAACCTGTTTGTGCTTGAGCCTGAGCTGGGCCGGGTAATCCAGGTGCTGATACTGGCAGCCGCCGCATTGGCCGAAATAACGGCACCGCGGCGCCACCCGTTCCGCCGACGCCTGGAGCACTTGCAGCAACCGGCCCCGGGCAAACCGCTTCTTCACTTCGGTCAACTCCGCCTCCACCACCTCGCCCACCGCCACGAACGGCACGAACACAACGAAATCGTCCAGTCGCGCCACGCCTTCGCCTCCGAAGGCAATGTCGCAAATCGTCAAGGTCAATTTGTCGCCGACACCAAGAGACACACCGGGAGGTTAGCCCCAAGGCCAAACGAACAAAAGCCGTTTAATAGTCGTGCGGGGGGGATAAAGCTCCGTCAGGAGCGCCATGTTTATAGTCCAGATGCGGCGAGGCGGCCAAGCTCCGTCAGGAGCGGCATGTCAGTCGTCTGGACTGTGCCTCCCAGACAGCCAATCCCACAAAGTTCACGACAAAAGATGCGACAAATTCCGCATCTGTGCAATCCGTGCAATCTGTGGCTCAGAAATCATGTTCCATGCGCGCGGCTGCGGCATCACCGCGCTGCGCTCTTTGCGGTTGGTCCTGGGACCGTGGCCCGGGTCGAGCCGGTCGTGATTCCGCCGTCCACCAGCAGGGTCTGGCCGGTGATGTAGGCGCTGGCGTCCGAGGCGAGAAAAACGATCGCCCCGTCCAGGTCGAGCGGTTGGCCGGGGCGCTTGAGCGGAATGCGGTCGCAGATGTAATCCACCCATTCTTTGTTTTCGTAAAGCACGGCGTTCTGCCGGGTCTTGAACCAGCCGGGCGCCAGGCAGTTGACGGTGATGCCGTGGGGACCCCAATCGTCGGCAAGACTCATGGTAAGTTGCTTGACCCCGCCCCGGCTGGCGGAGTACGGCCCGAGACCGGCGAAACCGAAAACGCTGGTCACCGAGCCGATGTTGATGATCCGCCCGTAACGGCGCGCGATCATGCCCCGCGCCACGGCTTGGGCTACGAAAAAGGTCCCGCGCAGGTTCGTGTCCAGCACCAGGTTCCAATCCTCCCATGTCACCTCCAGGGCCGGTTTGCGCGCGTTGCAGCCGGCATTGTTCACCAGGACGTCGATCTTGCCATAATGCGCCAGCGCGGCCTCGACCGCCCTTTGAATGCTCTCATAGTCGCGCACATCCAGCGCCAGGCCCAGGGCCTTGCGGCCCAGCGCCTCGATCTCCAGCCGGAACGGCTCAAGGGTCTCCAAGTGGCGGCTGGTGATGACCAGGTCCGCCCCGGCCTTGGCCAATGCCCGCCCGAAGTATTGGCCCAGCCCCCGGCTCGTGCCCGTCACCAACGCCACTTTCCCACTCAAATCAAACAGATCCGTGCTCATAACGGCAGTTAGGAATTAAGCTTAGGATTAAGATTAAGATCGGGATTCGGCTCCAGCACAACCTTGAACAGACCCGGCTCATTGCGGTAGAGCCGGTGAAACCAGGCGGCCCCGTCCTCGAGCGGGGCCAGCGCGCTCAACAGCGGCGCGACCCGCATCGCCCCGCGCGCAATCATGTCCAGGCAGGCCGGGTACTCGCCGCATGAGGCGCAGGAACCAAAAAGGCTCAGCTCGCCCGTGACCACCGTCTGGAGCGGCAGTTCCACCTTGGGCGACAGGTTGCCGACCAGGGTGACGGACCCGCCCTTGCGCGCCGCGCGCACCGCCAGGTCCACCGTCGGCCCCAACCCCACCGCCTCGAACGCCGCGTCTGCTCCGCGACCCTCGGTGAGCGCAAGCACCTCGGCCAGGGCGTCTTTGGCGCCGGAATGGACTGCCGCGCTCGCCCCCAGCTCCCGCGCCAGCTTCAGTTTCCCGGGCTCGAGGTCCACGGCGATGATCCGCCCGCACCCGGCCAGCCGCAGGGCCTGGATGATGAACAGCCCAATCATGCCTGCGCCTACCACGACCGCGGTGTCGTTGAGAGCCAACGACGCCCGCCCCACCGCATGGACGGCAATGGAAACCGGCTCGACCATGGCCGCGTGCTCGAAAGACAACCCCTCGGGCAGCCGATAAAGCACCCGCTCAGGCACCGCCACCAATTCGGCAAAGGCCCCATGCTGGCGGTAGTCCTGGCACGAAACCCCCAGCACGCGCCGGCGATTGCACAGGTTGATGCGGCCCGCCCGGCAGAACGCGCACTGCCCGCAATACACCGTCGAATCGAAGGTCACCCGATCCCCCGCCTTCCAGCCCGCCACCGCGCTGCCGGCGCGGCAGATCACCCCCGCGGCCTCGTGCCCCATGATGAGGGGAGGACGCCGCCGGCCCGTGCTGCCGTCCAATCCGTGTACGTCGCTGCCGCAGATGCCGCACGCCCGCACCGCAATCAGCACCTCGTCCGGCCCCATCGGAGGCTCCGGCACATCCTGATAGACCAATCGTTTATACTCTTCCAACACCAGTGCTTTCATTGTCGTTCTTCGAGCATCAATCATGCATCAGCCGCCGGCCCCCTCAAGCCAAAATGTCGCCTCCACGCCCAATCCGAATCGGCCTCCTCTTTGCGTCGCTGCGGCTGTTCGCCCTGGTTTACCAGGACGAATCGAACAGGATGTCGCCCTTGAGCGGCGATCCCCGCGGAGCGGGCCTGCCGCCGTCGTCCACGCCGTCCGGCCCGACACTGTAGAGCAGCCAGTTTGTGCTCTGAGGGCGGTAAATCAGCCGCTGGCCGGTGAACGGGTCCTGCGGCACGCCTGACAGATAATTCGTGACCAGGTCATCCAGTCGCGCCGGCGGATGCCCCTGCTCGGACTGGTAACATCGGAGGGCCAACTCAGCCGCCAGCAGGCGCTCATGGGCCATGATTATTTTGTGCTTCGTTTCCGTCCCCTCCATCGTTTGGCGGGTTTGCCACCTCGCCACTGCCCAGATGATGGGGTTGAAATGCCCGCCACTTTGATGTGAGCAGAAGTACAGCTCATCTTGCCGAACTTCCGCCCACGTGACCCGCCCGGCGTCGACCCTTTCCAGCTCGGCCAGAACGACGCGGGCATCGTCGCGGCCCAGTTTGGGCATGACGCCGGCGAGCGCGCGGCAACCGATCGATTCACAAGCGATGCCAACGAGGCGAGTGATAAGCACTCCGCCCCGGCTCATTTCGTTGCCGAACCGGATGGCGTCCGTGTAGCTGCGGGCGGCGTCCGCCGGAAGGCCATCGAGTTCCCGCAGCCGCCCCTCCGCCGCCAGCAGTCGAACCAGCCTTTTCATGTCCGCCCACTGGCTTAACATTCCGGCGGCATTGGTCAGCAGGGGATTCATGGGCATGACGCACGGCCGGGTCAGGCCAACGCGGAGCAAGCGCAGCGATTCGGCGTTCGTGGTTACCAGGTCCCTCAAGCTGGCGTGGTCGAGGGTTTGGAAATCGCTGACGTTCTCCGGCACGGCCTTGCCCGCCTTGATGAAATCGTCGTAGCCATTCTGATTCGGCAATGGCGGAAGCTGGGGAGTCCGGCCCAGGGTCAAGGCCAGCACCGCCAGCACGGCCAGGACAAAGGTGACCACCAGCGGGAGCGGCAGGTTGCGGATTCTTTGCGGCATCGCTGGCGGCCAGCATGGCAGAGCCACTGATGGCGTCAACAACCTTAACCAAGGCGGGTGCGATTAAAATCGCACCCTATTTCACTTGATTCCCGATAGAAAAAGATGTAAAACGGCAGCCGTCATTTAAGGTCCGTTTATTGCTGCCGGGGACGGCTGTCCAAGCCCGGCGAGGCCTGAGGCTTGTCGGGGCGGATATGGACATGTTGTTTCCGGGCACGCGGAAGCTGCGTACGAAAACAACAAGCAGACAATTCGGGATTCCCGCCCGCCCCACTTCCCAAACCTGCGCAATGACCGAGCCGGTGTCCGGCAGGAAGCCGGTCCTGGCCCTGTTTCTGCGACTGCTCTGGGCAGCCGCGCTCGCGCTGCCCGTTTTTGGCGTCCACGCCGGCGCCGTCTTATCCACTCTGTATTCTTTCACTGGCGCCAATGATGGCTCAGGTCCTAATGCGCTGGTGCAGGGCAGCGACGGCAATTTCTATGGCACAACTGCGCTGGGAGGCAACATGAATCTCAACCTGGGTTTGGGCGATGGCACCGTGTTCAAAATCAGCCCGGAAGGGGCGCTGACCACGCTGTATGCGTTCAGTGGCGCCGATGGCGCAAACCCCGCTGCCGGGCTGGTGCAGGGCAGCGACGGCAATTTCTATGGCACGACTTACAGCGGCGGCACGAACGCTCTGGCTGCGGGCACCGTGTTCAAAATCAGCCCCAATGGGGCGCTGGCCACTTTGCATTCCTTCAGCGGCGACGACGATGGCGGAGGGCCCGTTGCCGGGCTGATGCAGGGCAGCGATGGCTACTTCTATGGCACGACCGAAGGAGGCGGCAAGTACGGCGATGGCACCGTGTTCCGAATCAGCGCCAACGGGGTGATGGACAGTTTCTTCTCGTTCGTCGGCGTCGGCGATGGCGCCTATGTATGCGCCGGGCTGGTGCAGGGCAGCGACGGCGATTTCTATGGCACGACGGTATTCGAAGGCTGGTCGGGGGGCTACGGCACCGTGTTCAGAACCAGCGCCGGTGGGGGGGAGGAAACCTTCTACTCATTCAGAGGTGGCAATGATGGCGAGTATCCCCATGCCGGGCTGGCGCTGGGCAGCGACGGCGATTTCTATGGCACGACTGCCGGCCTCCCCGGCGGCCCAGGGTATGGCACCGTGTTCAAAATCAGAATTGGTAATATTGCGCTGACCACTTTGCATTCCTTCAGCGGCACCAATGATGGCGCAAATCCCATGGCCGCGCTGGTGCGGGGCAACGACGGCTGTTTCTATGGCACGACCGCAGGCGGCGGCACCTACACCAATGGCACCTTGTTCAAAATCGATACCAATGGGGTGCTGACCAGTTTGTATTCCTTCACCGGCGGCAATGATGGCGCAAGTCCTTCTGCCACGCTGGTGCGGGGCAACGACGGCTATTTCTATGGCACGACTCCCGGCGGTGGTGCGGCCGGATTCGGGACGGTTTTCCGCCTGGCCGCCGGGCTGACCGTGGCGCGGGCCGCGCCGGTGTTCCAACCTGTGGGCCTAACCAACGGTATGCTGGGCCTGACGTGGAGCACGGAGGTTGGAGGGACGTACCAGTTGCAGTACAATTCCGACCTGAGTTCGAGCAACTGGAGCAACCTGGGCAACGCCGTAACCGCAACCGGGGCCACGTTGAGCGCCACCGACTTCGTTACGAATGGCCCGCGACGGTTTTACCGGGTGGTGCTCCTGCAGTAAGGATTCCATGAGGAAGCTATATCGCTGCGCTCGGCTGGCGCCGTCTCGCAGTACGGCTTTAGCCCCAATGCCTTTCGGAAATTCATAAGGGCTCTGCGTCCCCTCGGGATTGGCGACCTAATCCCAGAGGTGCTTCTCGTCGTATGGAATCTGGCAGGATTTCCAGCTCAAAGCGGCGTGCGCGGCTTCAACCGCAAAGCGGTTGTGTAACAAAGCCCAGGGTTGGACCGAAGGGACAACCCTGGGTTCCGGCGGTGCAGGGGCCCGCAACCCCAACGGCAGCGATTTTTAGGGGGTAGATGATTTGACGGATCGGCAACTCCCAGGTTAAGTCCGACGTTTTCAGTCCAAATCATACTACAAATAAA